>ENA-OPZM01000488-OPZM01000488.1-human-gut-metagenome-genome-assembly--contig:-NODE-488-length-17132-cov-5.789827_pt1 | contig 17132 bp, 22 predicted proteins | sample MGYA00242478_ERZ504493 | MGnify/ENA primary metagenome ERZ504493 (study PRJEB26092, sample SAMD00036227) | human gut metagenome | host: Homo sapiens | study: EMG produced TPA metagenomics assembly of...
TCGTCAAGAAGTGCGGGTCAGCCTGAGGCCTCGGCGTCGGCTTTATTGCAGGCATCGATCTTGGCGATCAGGGCATCGTGCTCGGGGGTCTTCTCGTAGGGCTCCTCCAGGAAGGCAAGCATGATATCGGCCATCAGGAACTCGCCGGTGATCTTGCCACCAAAGCCCACGATGTTGGCGTTGAGCTCGCGACGAGCATACAGGGCAGAGGTCATGTCGCGGACCAGGGCGCAGCGAGCGCCGGGGACCTTGTTGACGGCGTTGGTGATGCCGATGCCGGTGCCGCACAGGGCCACACCAAAGTCGGCCTTGCCGCTGGCAACAGCCTCGCCCACGGCCTTGCCGTAGATGGGATAGTGCGTACGGGTGTGGCTGTAGGTGCGCAGTCGAGCACCTTGTAGCCAGCCTGCTCCAGGCGGTCGGCCAGATAGATCTTCTCGTCCGTAACGATATGGTCGCAACCGATTGCGATGGTCTTCTTCATCAGAACGTCCTTTCGTCTGAATTCACAAGTTGAGGTAGAAGTTCGAGTTCTCGGTGGCTCTCGTTAGGCCATCTTGTTGAGCATGTCGACACGGATCTGGTGACGGCCGCCAGCATACTGGGCGCGCAGGAACTCGCGGGCGATCTTCTTTGCGACCTCGGTGCCCACAACGCCCGGGCCCATGGTGACCATGCGCGAGCCGTTGTGCTCGCGGGTCATGTAAGCGGAACGCTCGTCGGAAATGTTGGCGACGACCATGCCCTTGATCTTGACGGCGGCCATATAGGAGCCGACACCGTACTTATCGAATGCGAAGCCCTGGGAATCCTTGTGCTCCAGCAGGTCCTTGGCAACGGCGGTCGCGGAATCGACAAAGTCCGCGGCAGGGGTCTCGGAATAGTCGACGACCTCGTGACCGTCGGCGATGAGCATCTCCTTGATGGACTCCTTCATCGACATACCGTCGGCATCGGAAGCGATTACAACTCTCATGACATCCTCCTTGAGAGATACGCAGGTGCGTAGTTTCTGTTTGGAAGTGTTGAATCGCGTTCAGGTCCGGGCATCTGAATGTGCGGTTCTTCACTGTTCATGTTTATTTGAACACATTCGAACAGAGACTGCAACAATAATTTGTTTGTCTTTGTTCTTTTTTGAACAAATACCGTTCGCGGATGATTGGCGACCGTTTGGGCCCGGCGCGAACGTAGCGACCATGTGCTCAACAAACAAAAGGGCGGCCGAGAACGTGTCTCGGCGCCCTTCGGCGGTATTCCCCGGTATATACAGCTGTTTTAGCTACTCGGACTGCCCGCCCTTTTTGGCGTGCTTGGACGGAGCGCTCAGAAAGCGACCCGTCAGATAGTTCGCCGGGCCGGAAATATCAATCCCCAGTAGCACGTGCCCCAGCCACAAAAACGCCGCGAGCACCAGCAATGGAATCACGCACGAGGTCACGATCATCACGATGACGCCTTCGATGAGATCGGTCACTTGCCGCACAATTTCATCGGTCATCTGCTTGGCGCCGCTGGTCACCGACGTGACGAGACCCGAGGCACCGTCGGCAAGCTGCTCAAGCACGTTCTTGGACTCTGTGGACTCGGTCTTTTTCTTGCTTGTTTTGGAGCTATCGCTATCTGCCGCGCTCGCAGCGTCGGTCGCCTTTTGCTCGGCCGCCTCGATGCTAACGCGATACGTTTCGTCGACCTTTTGCGACACCCATACGCTTGCAGGCACCAACGCCATGCCAATTATGGCGACCACCAGCACACGCGTTGCCACGCGGCGAATGACGCCGCTGGTGCTCCAGCGTCCGTGAATACCAAGCGACACTGCAAAGAGCACCAGCGCAAACGGAATCAGGATGCCCAGGCCAACCGACCACAAAATAGTCAGCAGATATTTCTCAAGATAGAGCACGGCAAGCACGATACCCAAGTTTCCCGAAAGCTGCGCGAGCTGCTCGGCAACTGGCGTTCCCGTATCGCCCGGCAGCGCAGTGATACCCGCAGATAGGGCGACGCACGAGGTCGTGAGCGCCAAAACATTGCCCTTCTTTTGATCGATGACCTCGATGGTGGAGTCCCAGGTCTTGGTATCGGCAAAATGCGGACGAGCTACAAAGCCCGACAACAGCGCCAGTACCACGAGCGCAACGATAAAGCCAATCTGCAGTTTTTTGTTTGCGCACACGACATCGGACAGGCTGGGCTGTAGCTCGGTTACCGTCGTATGCTCAGTTATCTGGACAGGACGCCCATGGGCCATCTCGTGCGCACCTCTTTTTTGTATTGACCCGTTATCCGGCATTTGGATACCTCCTCATTCCGGCCTGTATTGCGGATGAGAGTATACCCATCCAGCGAAAAACCGAACGGGAGGGCGTGCAGAAGCTCCATAACGCTGCTAGTCGAACAGTGCCATTTCAAAACTATGCCGGTTTACTACCGTAAAACCGATAGGACCGACCACATTTGCTATTAGCAGAAAATGGCAAGCTTTCTACCTGCGGCTTTGATAACGCTGTTCTTTCCATAGTTGAAAGAATACGATTCATCGTAGTAAACCGGCATAGTTTTGTAACCGACGGGTCGAGTCGGCACCGCAACAAACCTAATAACCCGTTTTCTTCCATCCTCAAAGGATCAAATGCATGGCAGGAGTGTCCCTAACTGTCGGCAGATAAGGAACGTCCCCAAGTACCGGGTAAAAAGAAAAAGCCCTGTCGCGAGTTTGCAGCAGAGCTTTTGGAAGGGGACTTGGTTGTGCGGGCTCGTTAGGCGAGCTTGGCCTCGAGCTCGGCGATGCGCTTGTAGCATCGATGGTAAAGCGGGTCTGCTTCTCCAGGATCATAGTGGTCATGAGAGTGTCCTGAGCGTGAGCCATGATGAAGGTCATCTCCATCTCGCCGCCGCCGGCCTCCTGCGAAAGCAGCTTGGTCTGCGTGTCGTGGGCACCGATGAGCGCATCGCTGGCATCCTTGTGCAGCTGCTCGGCCTTCTCAAAATCACCCTCGCGAGCAGCATCGAGCGCTGCAAGCAGATCGGTCTGGGCGTCACCTGCGTATGCGACGATCTCGAATCCAACCATCGAGATTTCTTCTTTGGTTGCCATATTGCGTTCCTTTCACATATGAACCAATGGAGAGCATCGCGTCCGGGCATACGCGCTGCGTTCTGTATGGCAGAAACATTAACATTCAAACAAAAAAGAACAACGCAAAACATAATATCAAGCTATGAACGGTCAATTTTCGCCCGTGAACGGTTTCCAAACCATTTCGAACAATATCAAACATGATTAACGGAAACCCAATCAGGACCGCACCCTAACGCAAATCGCGCACCGTATCGCCCTCTACGAGCACGCCGGGGATCAGCATGTGTTCCACGCCAGACACAACGCCCTCGCGCCGGCAATCTTATCGACTGCCCACATGCCGACACGCTTGTTGTCAAAGCGCACGGTGGCCAGGCGACGATCGGGCACGATGTCGCCCAGACTGTCATCAACACCCACCACGCTCACGTCCTCGGGCACGTGCTTTCCGCGCGACTCGAGTCCGCGAATGCAGCCGTAGGCCATGGCGTCGTTGGAAGCATAAATGGCCGTACAGGTCGGATCGTCCGCCAGAGCCTGACCGGCAGCATACCCGCTCCGTGCCGTCCAATCGCCACGAACGAGTCGCGGTGGCTCAATGCCATGCGCGCGCAATGTCTCGCGCCACCCCTCTCGCGCTGCATGCCCGAAAGCGAGCGCTCGGGACACGAGATAAAGTGCACGGTCTTGTGTCCCTGCCCCAGCAAGTACTCGACAACCTGGCGTGAGCAATCGAGCTGATCGTTATCGACCGTCGAGCACAGCGGGTGCTCCAGCATGGTAACGAGCACCGTCTGCATACCAGGCAGCGGCTCAAAGGTGCCAAAGTCCGCCGGCATGCGGTTCATGATCACAACCATGCCGTCTACCGGCAGCGCGCTCATGCGCGACGATGCGCTCTCGAGGGTATACGGATGCCCGTCTACTTTAGTGAGGGTGATGGCATAGCCATGTTTGTCGGCCGCGGCGGCAAAGCCCTCCATACGGTCGAGGTTGCCAGTACCGGTAATGTTGAACATGGCGACGCGACGGTCTTAAACTTGCCACGGCGCAGCGATCGACCGGCAAAATTGGGGCGATACCCCAGCTCGCGCATGGCGGCACGCACGCGTTCCTTGGTCTCGGGGCGCACGCTGGGCGAATCGTGCACGGTGCGCGAGACCGTCTGCTCCGAGACGCCCGCGAGACGCGCCACGTCCTTAACGGAAACCGATTTTTTAACAGCGGCCATAGGTCGATCTTTCTATGTCAACGATGCCATTAGTGGCATCCTGCGCAGTCAAATGAAACGTCTTCAAGTATATCCAACGCCTCCCCCACCATACGCTCACCACCCAAAACCTACCGTTCACCGACATTTTTGCTTCCCCGAACGGCTTTTGTCGCCCAAATGTTAACGTTGCCATTGTGCAAACACAGAGCCACCGGGCGGCTCAAACGTTTACGCGCAAGGAATCGACGGTTCGCAGGCACAGGACCATCGGTTCGCGTCTTATTTTGTGTCACAAAATGGCAACGTCAACATTTTGACAACCGAACGCCAAAAGCTACCATCGTTGTTAACCCACCGACTCTTAGGAGCATTGCATGGAGCAACTTATCGCCATCATCGAAAAGGGCCAGCCCTTTTTCAACGCGATCGCCCGCAACAAGTACCTCAAGGCGATTCGCGACGGCTTTATCTCCGTCATCCCCATCATCATCTTCTCGTCCATCTTCTGCCTGGTAGCCTCGGTCCCCAACATCTGGGGTTTCTACTGGCCCGATGACATCAACAACGCCCTGTGGAAGTGCTACAACTACTCCATGGGCATCCTGGCCATCGCCTGCGCCGCCACCACGGCCAAGCACTTCGCCGACGCCCAGAACCGCGATCTGCCCAAGAACAACCAGATCAACTTCATCTCGTGCATGTGCGCGGCCATCATCGGCTTCTTGCTCCTTTCGAGCGACACCATCGCCACGGACGCCGCCAGCGGCTTCAACACCACCTACCTTGGTTCCAAAGGCCTGCTGACCGCCTTTATCGCTGCGTTTGTGACCGGCATCATCTACAAGTTCTTTATCAAGCGCAACATCACCGTCAAGATGCCCGAGCAGGTTCCGCCCAACATCTCGCAGACCTTTAAGGACATCATCCCCTTCTCCGTCTGCATCACCGTCTTTTGGGTCTTTGACATCGTCTTCCGCGCTGCCTTTGGCTTCTGCTTTGCCCAGGGCGTCATCCAGGTGTTCCAGCCCCTGTTCACCGCTGCCGACGGCTACATCGGCCTTGCTGTGATCTACGGCGCCATGAGCCTCTTCTGGTTCGTGGGCGTCCACGGCCCCTCGATCGTCGAGCCCGCCATCGCCGCCGCCTCGTTGCCAACATGACCGACAACCTGGCTGCGTTCCAGGCCGGCCAGCACGCTTCCGCTGTCCTGACCCAGGGTGCCCAGTACTTCGTCGTCTGCATGGGCGGCACCGGCGCCACGCTTGTCCTGGTCTTTATGTTCTGCTTCCTGGCCAAGTCCCAGGAGATGCGCGCCGTCGGTAAGGCCGCCATCGTTCCCGTGTGCTTTGCCGTTAACGAGCCGCTGCTGTTCGCCGCGCCCATCGTGCTCAACCCCGTCTTCTTTGTCCCGTTTGTCTTTGCCCCGATCGCCAACATCTGGATCCTCAAGATCTTTATCGACTTCTTGGGCATGAACGGCTTTATGTATACCCTGCCCTGGACCGTCCCCGGCCCCATCGGCACCATCATGGGCCTGGCTTCCAGCCGCTCGCTTTTGTGATGCTCGCCCTTATCCTGGTCGTCGACTTTGCCTGTACTACCCGTTCTTCCGTGCCTATGACGCCCAGAAGTGCACCGAGGAGGCCGAGATCTCCCAGGAGGAGCTCGCCGCCAAGAACGCCGAGAAGGCCGCCAAGCTCAACGACGCCTTCCAGGGCAAGGCTGACGCCAAGAGCGTTGCCGCCGGCGCTGCTGCCGAGCTGTAAAGACCGATGCCGCTCCCGCCTCTACCCCCGCTGCCGAGGCTACGGCCGCCAGCGACCTCAACGGCAAGCGCGTGCTCGTGCTCTGCCAGGCGGCGGAACCTCGGGCCTGCTCGCCAACGCGCTGGCCAAGGCCGCCAAGGAGCGCGGCATTAACCTCGAGACCGCTGCCGAGGCCTATGGCAACCACGTGGACATGCTCCCCGACTTTGACCTGGTCGTCCTGGCCCCGCAGGCCGCAAGCTACCTGGCCGACCTGCAGAAGGACTGTGAGCGCGTGGGCAACAAGTGCGTCGCCTGCCGTGGCAAGCAGTACATCGAGCTCTCCCAGAACGGCGACAAGTCTCTCGCTTCGTGAGTGAGCAACTTTCGAAGTAAGTAACGCCCAGGGCCAGCCGACCATCCAAGACCGGCTGGCCCTTCGATTTAGACGATTGGATCATCATGTCCGTTAATCCTGCTAGCGTCACCAACCCGCCCGCGCAGTTTCCCGAGGACTTTGTCTTTGGCGGCGCCACCGCTGCTACCAGGTAGAGGGCGAGACCCGCACTCACGGTAAGGCAAGGTTGCCTGGGACGACTTTCTGGAGGCCCAGGGGCGCTTCTCCCCCGATCCCGCTTCGGACTTCTACAACCAGTACCCCGTCGACCTGGAGCTGTGCGAGGAGTTCGGCATCAACGGCATTCGCCTCTCCATCGCCTGGAGCCGTATCTTCCCCAACGGCACCGGCGAAATCAACCCCGAGGCGTCCAGTTCTACCACGATCTCTTCGCCGAGTGCCACAAGCACCACGTTGAGCCGTTCGTCACGCTGCATCACTTTGACACGCCGCTTCCCCTCTTTGAGAAGGGCGACTTCCTCAACCGCGAGACCATCGACGCCTTTGTGGACTTTGCCACCTTCTGCTTTAAGGAGTACGCCGACCAGGTGACCTACTGGTTCACCTTTAACGAGATCTGGCCGACGCCTCCAACACCTACATCGAGGGCACCTTCCCCGGTGGCGTCAAGGCGCATCTGCCGAGGCCTTCCAGTGCGAGCACAACATGATGCTCGCCCACGCCAAGGCCGTGCTGGCCTTCCACAACGGCGGCTTTAAGGGCAAAATCGGCGTCATCCAGTCGCTGGAGTTTAAGTACCCGCTCAACGAGAACGACCCCGCCGACATCAAAGCCGCCAACAACGAGCACGTGCTGCAAAACCAGTTCTTGCTCGACGCCACCTTCCGCGGCGACTATGCGCCCGACACCCTCGAGTGCGCCAACCGCCTGGCTGCCGTCTCGGGCGGCACCATCGAGATCCTAGACGAGGATCTGGAAATCATGCGCGAGGCCGCGCTCTACAACGACTACCTGGGCGTTAACAACTACCAGTGCCGCTTCTTGAAGGCTTACGACGGCGAGAACGACCTGCACCACAACGGTACGGGCGAGAAGGGCACTGGCCGCTGGCGCGTTAAGGGTATTGGCGAGCATGTGAACAAGCCTGGCATCCCCACCACCGACTGGGACTGGATCATCTATCCCGAGGGCCTGTTCGATCTGCTCGTCTACATTAAGCAGCGCTACCCCAACTACAAGCAGATTTTCATCACCGAGAACGGCATGGGCTACAAGGACCCCTACAAGGACGGTTTTGTGGACGACCAGCCGCGCATCGACTACATCGAGCAGCACCTGCGTTGGCTGCTCAAGGCCATGGAGGTGGGCGTCAACGTGGGCGGCTACTTCCTGTGGAGCCTGCAGGATCAGTTCTCCTGGACCAATGGCTACAACAAGCGTTACGGCTTCTTTTACGTTGACTTTGAAACCCAGAAGCGCACGCCCAAGGCAAGCGCCTACTGGTACAAGCACGTGGCGCAAACCCGTCGTCTGGACTAGTGCTGGCGGGGTTGCCCGCTCACACAACCTGTCCCCATTTCTCAGCCGGGGGCGGCACGTCACACGGCGCGCCGCCCCCCGGCCTTTTTGGGCGGTTCGGGGTCCGTTTGTCTCAATCTGTAACATCTAGCCGAGTTTTTGGGTCCTAGCTGTTACAGATTGAGACGAACAGGATTGCTCTTTCCGAAGAATCTAAATCTGTAACACGTAGCCCGCTTTTGACCGTCTACCTGTTACAAATCGAGACAGACGGAGTAGGACTAACCCCGTATGTCCCTAACAGTCGAGCGTTCGACCAGCGTGCTCGGCACATGAATCGCCTCGATAGACGAGCTCTCTCCAATCGCCGCCTCAAACGCAAGCTTACCGACACCGCGCAAATCAAATCGCAGCGTCGTCAGCCGATTGTGAGGAACAAGTCCCTCGAGTGCGTCGTCGATACCAACCACGCTCACGTCGTCGGGCACGGACAGGCCCGCGTTCTCGAGCGCGGCGATAACGCCCAGCGCCATCTGGTCATTTGCCGCAAGCACGGCATCGGCGTCTGCGACCCGCCGGCAAGCACCTCGGCCGCAATCCGCTCGCCCATGGCGTACCCACTGTCCGCACTCCAATCGCCACGCAGCATCGGAGCGGCATCGACATGAGCACGACCCAGCGTATCGCGCCAACCGGCCTCACGAAAACGCGAGGAAATCGAGTTTTCCGGACCCGCCACAAACCGCATATTCGAGTGACCATGTTCCAGCAGATAATTGGTCAACAGCTCGCACGAACCATACTGGTCGGAGTCGATCGTCGTGCAGCGCGGATGCGCATACATGGACAGGATGACCGTTCGCACTCCCGGCTGGGGAACAAACTCCTCAAAATCGGGAGCCATGCGGTTCATGTTGAGAATCATGCCGTCGACGGGTCGCTCGACCATGCGGCGCGAGGCATCGGCAAGTGCATAGGGCTTGTCGCCGCCCATCTCGATCATAGTGACGGCAAAATCGTGCTCGCGCGCCGCTTGCATGATACCCTCGAGCGTCGCCAGGTTACCGACACGTGTGATGTTGTACATGCACAGGCCAATAGAACGATACGACCCGCCGCGCAACGCCGCTCCAGCAAAATTGGGACGAAAGCCCAGCTCTTCCATGGCGGCCAGCACACGCTTGCGCGTCTTTTCCGTCACGTTGGGCATACCGTTGACCACGCGAGACACAGTCTGGCGGCTCACGCCAGCGAGCGCCGCAACCTCTGCCGCGCTCGCCGAACGACCATTCCTTGTCTGCTGATCCATGCCTTCCACGCTAACCTGCTTCCCAACTATTCCCCGCGCCCATGGCGCATCGTACATACATTGATAACGTGCTCATGATACCCGAGCCATATACCACAACATGAAAACTTCTGTCAATCAAAACCGCTTACCGAACAAATACAACCGTTCGCGGCTGTTTGAAGTTGTTTTGTTTCTATACATCCCAGCCGGATGTTAACGTGCTCATTGTCAAATGTTCACGTGCTCATTTTGGTTCTAATCATTTTAAGATAGTGTTTATCGGGCTTTTTCACCGCTGAACGCTAACCAGGGAGCCTCCTGAGCGCAAACGCACAATATCGAACAGCGAGACGAGAGGGTGTATGCATATGTCTTTGCTAAACCGCGTACAGCAGCTGCCGAAGGGCTTTGTTTGGGGCGCCGCAACCGCCGCGTACCAAACGGAAGGTTCCACGAAGGTGGCAGGCAAGGGTAAGACCATGTGGGACGATTACCTTGTCGCCCAGGGTCGCTTTTTGCCCGACCCGGCCAGTGATTTCTACAACCGCTACGAGGAGGATATCCGCCTTTCTGCCGAGCATGGACTCAACGCCATTCGTGTGTCCATCGCCTGGACCCGCATCTTCCCCAACGGCGACGATGCCGAACCCCTCGCCGAGGGCGTTAAGCACTACCACGAGCTGTTCGCCTGCTGCAAAAGTATGGCGTCGAGCCCTATGTGTCCCTGCATCACTTTGACTCCCCCGCCGCCCTGTTCAACCAGGGCGACTGGCTCAACCGCAAGACCGTCGACGCTATGTGCGCTATGCCGAGTTCTGCTTCCGCGAGTTCCGCGAGGTCAAGAATTGGTTCACCATCAACGAGCTCATCAGCCTCTCGCACTCCCAATACATCCAAGGCAACTTCCCGCCCAACCATCACTTTGATGTGACGAGCGGCATCCAGAGCCAGCACAACGAGCTCGTTGCCCACGCCCGCGCCGTCAACCTGTATAAGGATCTTGACGAGACCGAGCACCTGGCGGACGCATTGGCATGGTCAACGTCCTGACGCCGGCATATCCTGCCACCGACTCGCCCGCCGACCAGCACGCCGCCGACCTGTACAACGCCTTCTACACCGACTTCATCATGGACGGCGCCTTCCTGGGTCACTACTCCGCGCGCACCCTCTCACTCATCAACGAGATTCTGCGTGCCAACAACGCCACACTTACGGTTGAGGACAGCGACATGGAGGAGCTCGCCAAGGCGGCGCCCCGCAACGATATGTTCGGCCTCAACTACTATCAGTCGGCGTTTATCGCCGCCTACGATGGCGAGTCAACCAACAGCTTTAACGGCACCGGAGACAAGGGCACCTCGTGCTTTAAGTTTAAGGGCGTCGGGCAGCAGGTCGATATGCCGGGTATCCCCACCACCGACTGGGATTGGCTCATCTACCCGCAAGGCCTCTACGACACGCTCAAGCACATCAGCGCCACCTATCCCAACCTCCCCGTCATCTATATCACCGAAAACGGCCTGGGCCACAAGGACCCCGAGCCCGACGCAAACGGCATCGTCGCCGATCCCGAGCGCATCGACTTTGTCGACCAGCACATGGAGAAGGTGCTCCAGGCGCGCGCCGAGGGCGTCGACGTCCAGGCTACTTATCTGGAGCCTGCAGGACCAGTTCTCGTGGGCCAATGGCTATAACAAGCGCTACGGCCTGTTCTACATCGACTTCGACACGCAAAAACGCTACATCAAGCAGTCGGCACTCTGGTACAAGGAGCTCGCCGACACTATGGCGGACGCGCAGTAGCGCATCGCCTCGCTTTCCCCCGAGAAGGGAGCGGCCCTATGCGATACAAACCCAGCCGCCCCCCTCTCTCCCCCTGGGACCGGCCCCGCCTGCACCCGGCTTTTAGCAAGCGGGAGACATATAGGTTTTCAACGTCCATGCCATTAAGATTTCATGCAAAGAGGAGCGTGAACTATGGAATCGATCGTTAAGTTCTTGGAGAAAGGTCAGCCGTACTTCGACAAGGTCTCTAAGAACATCTACCTTCAGGCCATTAAAGACGGCTTTTTGGCAGCAATGCCCATCATCCTGTCTTCTTCTGTCTTCCTGCTTATTTCGACCCTGCCGGGCGTTGTCGCCACGGTCGGCGGCTTTACGCTGCCCGACTGGTGGAACGTCGACGTCGTGAACTTCTGCAACAAGGTTTACAACTTCACGATGGGCGTCGTGGGCATCATGGTCGCCGGCACCACCGCAAGCGCGCTGACCGGCTCCAAGAACCGCCGCATGCCTGCCGGCAAGGCATCAACGCCACGAGCACCATGGTCGCCGCCATGTGCGCTATGCTCATCTTGGCCGTTACCCAGACGAGTGCCAAGATCGACGGCGCCGATGTCTCGGTGTTCTTTACCGACAACATGGGCACCAAGGGCCTGCTGAGCTCCTTTGTCGCCGCATTTGCCACGGTCAACATCTATGCCTTCTGCATTAAGCGAGACATCACCATCAAGCTGCCCAAAGAAGTCCCCGGCGCCATCGCCAGAACTTCCGCGACATCTTCGCCTTCAGCTTCTCCATCCTGTTTGTCGCCGTCATCGACGTTATCTGCCGCACCTGCTTGGCCGTCCCGTTTGCCAACGTCATCTCCACGCTGGTGAGCCCGCTGTTCGCCGCTGCCGATTCCTACGCCGGCCTCGCCTCATCTGGTTCATGATCCCTCTGTTCTGGTTCATGGGCATCCACGGCCCCTCGGTCGTTAAGCCTGCCCTCAACGCCGCGCTGTTTGGCAACATCACTACCAACCTCGCCACGCTGCAGGCCGGCGGTCACCCCGCCCTCGCCCTGACCGAAAACTTCGGTAACTACATCGGCGAACTCGGCGGCACCGGCGCCACGTTCATTGTCCCGATTATCTTCCTGCTCTTTATGCGCTCCAAGCAGCTCAAGGCCGTCGGCAAAGCCTCTGTCGTGCCCGTGATGTTCGCCGTCAACGAGCCGCTGCTGTTCGCCGCGCCCATCATCCTCAACCCGTACTTCCTGATCCCGTTCCTGTTTGCCCCCGTGGCCAACGTCCTCATTGGTAAGTTCTTCATCGACTTTTTGGGCATGAACGGCTTTATCTATGCCATGCCGTGGGCACTCCCCGGACCGATCGGCACCTTCATCGACACCAACTTCCAGCCGATCTCTCTGGTCCTGGTTGTCGTCCTGCTGGTCGTTGACTTCTTGATCTACTACCCGTTCTGCAAGGCCTACGACAACGTCCTGTGCAAGCAGGAGGCCGAGACCCTGGCCGAAGAAGAGGCCGAGGAGACCAAGGCCGTCAAGACCGCTGCCGCCCCCGCCGTTGAGGCTCCTGTTGTCGAGACCGCTTCTGCCACTGAGGCCTCCGCAGCTCCGTCCGCCCTTAAGGGCAAGGATCTGAGGGTTCTGGTTCTGTGCGCTGGCGCCGGCACCTCTGCACTGCTCGCCAACGCGCTTAAGGAAGGCGCCGACGAGCTGGGCATCGACATTACCGCCAACGCCGGTGCCTACGGCAGCCACTACGCCATCATGGACCAGTACAACGTCATCGTCCTGGCTCCGCAGGTTCGCACCTATTACAACGAGATGAAGGCCGACACCGACCGCCTGGGCATCACGCTGCTGTCGCCCAAGGGCAAACAGTACATCGACCTCACTAAGGATCCCAAGGGTGCCGTCGCCTGGATCGAGGAAAACCTCGAGGCATAAGACGCTGACACCACCTGCCGCTTGCAGACAATAAATGGCCCGTGCATCGATGTGTGATGCGCGGGCCATTTTGTTTAGACCGCACCCGTCCTCCCGTTCATCTCAATCTGTAACATCTAGCCGAGTTTTTGGATCCTAGCTGTTACAGATCGAGACAAACAGAACGCCCGAGCAGAAATATCTCAATCTGTAATATTTAGCTGAGTTTTTCGGTCCTAACTGTTACAGATTGAGACGAACGGGCCGAAAAACCCTACGCCCGCAGGTCCTTTACGCTGGAACGTTCGACCAACACGCCCGAGACGAGCGTACGGCTTCTGGAGCTCGGGGCTTCCAGACCTGCGACGACCTCGTTAAGCGCACGGACGCCCAGCTCGCGGTGACGGAACTTCACCGACGTCAGAATCGAGTTGGGAATCGTCTTGTAAAGCTCGTCATCAAAGCCGATCACGGACACGTCGTCGGGCACACCGAGCCCTTTGTCACGTAGAGCCATCATCACGCCGTTTGCCATGCAGTCGTTAGCAGCGAGGACCGCCGTGCAATCGGCTTTATCGGCAAGCACAAGGCCCGCGGCATAGCCACTATCCGCATTCCAATCGCCTTGCAGAGGCTCGGGCGGCTCAATGCCACGCGCCTCGAGTGCCGCACGCCAACCTTTCATACGGCACTGGCTCGACAGCGACTCTTTCTTACCCGAAACGAAATACACGTTCTTGTGCCCGTGATTCAAGAAGTACTCGCACGCCATGCGCGCGCCGCCCTCTTGGTCGTCACTGACGGTGGAGCAGGTAGGATGCTCCATCGGCGTGATAATCACCGTCTTGAGGTCTCGGCGCCTCAAAGGTATCAAAGTCATCGACCATCTGACGCAGGTTGAAGATCATGCCATCAACAGGCAACTGCGACATCCTACGCACCGCATCGGCAAGGGTCATCTTCTCCCCTGCGCGCTTCTTAATCATCGTGAGCGCAAAGCCGCGTTCTTCGGCGGCATCGGCGATACCGTCAATCATGTCCACGGCGCCACCCGACAAGTGGAACATCACCACGCCGATGCACCCGTAACGGCCCAACTTGAGTGAACGCGCGGCAAAGTTCGCCCGGAACCCGAGCGCCTCCATTGCCGAATGGACCTTATCGCGTGTCGACTCTCGCACGCTATCGGGCTCGTTGATCACGCGCGACACCGTCTTGAGAGAAACGCCCGCGGCAACTGCCACATCGTTCATTGAGACATTTTTCTTGTCCATCGTTGCCACTACTTCTCCAGTCGGTTTTGCATCGCTTGTTTTTTGCGTTCTAGCATACACTACCTGCCTGACTGATAAATCAGCCGTTTATCGGACAATATCGACCGTTCACCCGTAAATCCTTGTTGCTCTTCCAAAAATGTCTTACGTTGTCATTAACGAAATGACAACGTTGTCATTTCGCAATGCCTTCCTTAAGCAGGAAGGTTTCCGGGCAGTCCTGACCATCCATCGACGACCTGTTCCATCCACATGCATCGCGCATCAAGCAGCAAAGGAGCTCTATGGACGCCATCGTAAAGATGCTCGAAAAGCATCAACCGTTCTTTGAGAAGATCTCGAGGAACATCTACCTCCAGGCCATTAAGGACGGATTCCTTGGGTGCATGCCCATCGTCCTCACCTCTTCGATCTTTCTGTTGATCGCCACCCTTCCTGGCGTAGTTGGCATCACGCTGCCCCAACCGCTCATCGACTGGTGCAACAAGCTGTACAACTTCACCATGGGCGTCATGGGCATCATGGTTGCCGGCACCACCGCCAAGAACTTCACGGCATCCATGAACCGTCGCATGCCCGTCGGCAAAGTGCTCAACGACGGCTCCACCATGGTGGCCGCCCAGTGCAGCATGCTGCTGCTCGCTGTTACGCAGTTCACCACCAAGTTCAACGGCTCCGAGCTTTCGGTCTTCGATTGCACCAGCATGGGTACGCGCGGTCTGTTCTCGGCCTATATCGCCGCGTTCATTACCGTGTGGGTCTACAAATTCTGCGTCTCGCGCGATCTGACCATTAAGCTGCCCAAGGAGGTTCCGGGCGCCATCGCTCAGAACTTCCGCGACATCATCCCCTTTGGCGGCGCGTCATCATCTGCGGCATTATCGATGTCGTCGTGCGCAACCTCATGGGCGTTCCGTTCTCCGAGCTGCTTATCAAACTGCTCTCCCCGCTCTTTACCGCTGCAGAAACCTATCCTGGCCTTATCCTTATCCAGGCAGCCACCGCGTTCTTCTGGTTCATCGGCGTCCACGGCCCCTCGATCGTCCAGCCGGGCATCGACCCCATCCGTCTTGCCAACCAGGCCGAGAACCTGCAGGTTCTGCTGGCCGGTGGTCACCCCGCCCATTCCCTCACCTTCAACATGTCGCTCGTGGGTGAGTTCGGCGGCACCGGTGCCACGTTCATCGTGCCGCTTCTGCTGATTCTCTTTATGAAGTCCAAGCAGCTCAAAGCCGTCGGTAAGGCCTCGATTGTTCCTGTTGCCTTCGCTGTCAACGAACCGCTGCTCTTTGGCGCGCCGATGATCCTTAACCCCTACATGCTCATCCCCTTTGTTGCCGCCGGCTGCGTCAACGTGAGTGTTGCCAAGTTCTTTATCGACAACGTGGGCATGAACGGCTTCTCCTTCGTGGTGCCTTGGGCTACCCCTGCCCCCATCGGCATCTTCATCACCACGAACTTCCAGCTTATCGCCCTGGTATTTGTCGCGATCATCATCTTGCTGGACGCCATCATCTACCTGCCGTTCTTGAAGGCATACGATAAGCTGCTCTGCGACCAGGAGGCCGAGCGCGCCGCCGAGCTGGGACTCGAGTCCGATGGTGCCGCTTCCGTCGCCGCCAACGCCTCTACGCCCGCTGTCGAGCAGGCCACCGCTTCCGTCGAGACGACCGTTGCCGCCGCCGACAGCAAGCCTGTCGCCGATCAGCCCGAGCCCGCTGCCGATGCATCCGCCAAGAAGGATGTCGATGGCCTGAAGGTCCTCGTCCTGTGCGCCGGCGCCGGCACCTCTGCCATGCTTGCCAACGCCATCAAGGAAGGTGCCGCACAGACCGGAGAGAACATCGCTTCCTCCGCAGCGCCTATGGCCAGCACACTGCCATCATGGATCAGTACGACGTCATCGTACTCGCTCCGCAGGTTCGTAGCTACTACAACGACATGAAGGCCGACACCGATCGTCTGGGCATTAAGCTGCTCGCCCCGCGCGGTAAGGAATATATCGACCTTACTCGCGACCCCGCTGGCGCCATCAAGTGGCTCCGCGAGAACCTCGACTAGTTCCTCCTCTGTTGGTGCCCGGATCCCCAGTTCGGGCACTCTCCCTATTCGTATCCCACAGAAAGGATGACTCATGACCAACCCCATGCAGTTCCCCGACGGCTTTGTGTTTGGCGGCGCCACCGCCGCTTACCAGGTTGAGGGTGAGACCCGCACGCACGGCAAGGGCAAAGTGCCCTGGGACGATTTCCTGGCTGCTCAGGGTCGCTTCTCCCCCGACCCCGCAAGCGACTTCTACAACAAATATCCGGTCGATATCGACTTGTGCCAGCGCTTCGGCATTAACGGCATTCGCGTCTCCATCGCTTGGAGCCGCATCTTCCCCAGTGGCACCGGCGAGATTAACCCCGAGGGTGTCGCTTTCTATCACGAGCTTTTCGCCACCTGCAACAAAGCTGGCGTTATCCCCTATGTCACGCTCGATCACTTCGATACGCCCGAGGCCTTTTACCAGAACGGCGGCGAGGGTTTCCTGACGCGCACGACCATCGACGCTTCGTCGAGTACGCCAAGTTCTGCTTTGCCGAGTTCACCGAGGTCAAGCACTGGTTTACCTTTAACGAGATTCCCGCAACCGCCGAGGGCAGCTTTATCGTCGGCAACTGGCCGCACGGCGAGAAGTACCGCCTGGACAAGGCCTTCCAGCTCATGCACAACATGATGGTGGCCCACGCCAAGGCTGTCGTCGCCTTCCATGAGGGCGGCTTTGAGGGCGAGATCGGCATTGTCCAGAACCTGGAGCCCAAGTATCCCCTCGACCCCAACAACGCCGCCGACTGCGAGGCGCCCGCATGGCCGACGTCATCAACAACCGGTGGGTACTCGACGCCACCTTCCGCGGCCACTATGCAGCCGACACCATGGAGGCTG
>ENA-OPZM01000489-OPZM01000489.1-human-gut-metagenome-genome-assembly--contig:-NODE-489-length-17120-cov-1.631613_pt1 | contig 17120 bp, 16 predicted proteins | sample MGYA00242478_ERZ504493 | MGnify/ENA primary metagenome ERZ504493 (study PRJEB26092, sample SAMD00036227) | human gut metagenome | host: Homo sapiens | study: EMG produced TPA metagenomics assembly of...
CAGCATCACAAGGATTGCCACCAATTTTTCCTGACGGAAGCCAAGTATCACGCGATCGGCAGAAAGACAGCTGCAAGACCGACCAGCTTAATCGCAGCTGCAGCAATCGACGGCCGGATATTCTTTGCCGCGCTCTTTGCCTCAAACGACGCACCCATCGCAATCAGGCCGAGCGGCGTTGCAAGTACCGCAATATTCTGCACCGTTTTCTGCAGAATCACCGGCTTTGGAATGCGAAGCACCGACCAGAGAAGTCCTGCAGCGATCCCGAGGATAATCGGGTTTGTCACGATATTTTTCGCCGTCTTTTTCACAAAATCTGCCGTGATCTCCTCCCGTTCCGGACCGAATACCGCAAGAACGACAACCGCCATGATATTATACAGCGGCACACTGCTGATGATCATCAGCGGCGCCATGCCGGAATTTCCGTAGATATTCTGGATAAAGGCAATACCAAGGATCGCCGCACTGCTCCGGTACGCCGCCTGGATAAATTCGCCTCTTGCACTTCTCTCTTTTAAGAGATGGGAAAGTCCCCATACCGCAAGAATTGAGAGCAGTGTTGCAAATAAGCAGAACAGAACGAATTTGATATCCCACACAGCGGAGAAATCAGAATCCGACAGGTCCTGGAACAGCAGCACCGGGAGTGCGATTTTAAACACAAATTTGTTCATTTTGCTTGTGAACGATTCGTCCAGAATACCAACCTTTCGAAAGAAAAGTCCCAAAATCATTGTCAGGAAGATCGGCATCGTCGCGTTCAGGCTGAAGATCAGATTACTCATACCAGTGTTTTTCCTGCCAGTACATTTTTATAATCTTCGTAGTTCTCTTCGAGAAGCTTCGGCGTATTCAGACCGTAGGGACATTTCTTCATGCAGGCGCCGCAGTGGAGACAACCTTCGATTTTCTTCATCATCGCCTGGCCGCGCTCGGTGAGCTGGTTGGCGGACGGGGAACGGCGCAGAAGCAGGCTCATGCGCGCGCAGGTGTTAATCTCAATGCCTGCCGGACATGGCATACAGTAACCGCAGCCGCGGCAGAAGTTGCCGGAGAGCTCTTTCTGGTCTTTCTCGATGATCGTCTTGATTTCATCCGTCATGGCAGGCGGACAGGCAATGTAGCTTAAGAACTCGTCCAGCTCTTTTTCTCTCTGGACGCCCCAGATCGGAAGCACGTTGTCGTACTGGTCTTCAAAAGCATATGCAGCCGCGGAGTTTGTGATCAGCCCGCCCGAAAGCGCTTTCATTGCGATAAAGCCGATATTTTTCTCTTTGCATCCCTGTACCAGTGCTTTCTCACGGTCCGTTGCCAGATAGCAGAACGGGAACTGCAGCGTCTCGTAAAGACCGGACTCGATGATCTCCTCTGCCACGCTCATGCGGTGGTTCGTGATACCGATGTGGCGGATTTTTCCCTGTGCTTTTGCTTCCAGCATCGCCTCATACAGGCCGGTTCCATCTCCCGGCTTAGGACAGAAGGACGGATTGTGGAACTGATAGATATCGATGTAATCCGTCTTCAAAAGGGAAAGGCTTGTCTCCAGATCCTTCCAGAACCCCTCCACACCCTTTGCCATCGTCTTCGTAGAGATAAAGACCTTCTCACGCATTTTCTCAAACGCTGCGCCTAATTTTTCCTCGCTGTCGCTGTATGCACGCGCGGTATCAAAAAAGCGGATGCCTCCGTCATACGCTTTGCGCAGCAGATAAACAGCGTCTTCTTTCGTGACACGCTGTACCGGCAGCGCGCCGAAGCCGTTCTTGTTTACACAGATTCCTGTACTTCCCAGTGTTACCATGGACATACTTATGTTCCTCCTTTTTCGCTTTCATTGTTTCAACTCACAGTCGGTATTTCACGGAGTCTGACATGTCGAAAATAGTTCGACTGTGACTTGCCTCATGTCAGTGGAGGATACCGATTTCTCTCCGCCCGCCACTGCCGTTATGTTTCTTTTAACAATTCATCCCACCGCTTTAGAAGCGGGGGACTTCTTGTCTACTGGTGTTAAAATCCGTTATTTCTATAGTATCACACTTTCTGTCAGACGGCAAACGCGATTTAAAGAGGCAGGCACAAAGGGAAATACTTTCCTTTTATGTCTGCCTCTGAATATCATTTTTTATTTTACTTCTTTATAAAAGTTTACGCAGTCCGACGGATCATAATAGATTTTATTATCCGCAAGCAGCGTGGAAACACCGTTCTGTACTTCGATGATGCTGACCGCACAGTTGTACGGCACGCCGCCGTGCCAGAAGTCGTTCTTGTCTTCATAGACATTGCGCAGCAGCGCACGCATGCAGCAGCCGTGGGTGGCGATCAGGATCATCTTGTCCTGGAGCTCCGGTTTTGCAGTCAGCTCATGATAGAACGCTTCTGCCGGTCGCAGACTTCCTGGATCGTCTCTCCGTCTCCCGCCGGGCAGAAGTGGAACGGATCTCTGTAAAAATCGTCGAAGTGTTCAGACGGAATCTCAAAATTGTTTGCCCGGCATCCAAGCCCTTCCCAGGAGCCAAAGGAAAGCTCCATCAGGCGGTCGTCGGTCGTAAGCGGCACATTTCTGCCCGCAAGGACGAGCTCTGCCGTGTGCTTTGCGCGGCGCAGTGGACTGGAAATTCCAAGGTCAAACGGGATATTTTTCAGTCCTTCCGCCGTCACTTTCGCCAGACGGACACCGTTCTCATTCAGCTCGGTGTCCGACTGGCCCTGCAGTCTGCCTTCTACATTCCACGCAGTTTCGCCGTGGCGTATGATATAAAGTTTCATAAAAATCAGCCTCTCAGTTCGATGTTGAACTCATTCTGCAGTTTCTTGCAGATCTTCTCGACAAATTTCTGTACTTTTTCGAAATCAAATGCCTCTTCCTTCGGTGCAAAGGTGACGGTAAACGCCATGCTCTTCTTTCCTTCCGGAATCTGGCCGCCTCGTAAACATCGAACAGACGGATTTCTTTTACATATTTATTTGCCTCACGGATGCAGTTTTCTACCTCGCCGCAGCTGATGTTTTTATCCATGACAAATGCCAGGTCACGTTTCTCCTCCTGGAATTTGGAGAGCGGCTGGAAGACACGTTTCTTGCCATACCATCTGGAGAGCTCTTTTAAGTCAAGTTCCATGATATAAGCGGAAGTACGCATGCTCAGCTCGTTCTGGATATCGTATGCTGCTTTTCCGAAGTATCCGATTTCTGTGCCCTCGCAGAGTACTTTCACTGCCTGATACGGATGCAGGAAGGATTTCTGAACCGGCTCGTAGGTGAACTCAATGTCCATGCTCTCGGCGATGGTGTTGGCGATGCCCTTCATAGTGAAGAAGCTCTCGTTGTTTCCGAAGGTTCCGACGCAGAGAACTTTTCTCTCATCCGGGTAGGATGTCAGCGGCAGGGACTCCGGAATGTAGATGCTTGCTACCTCGAACAGTCTTCCTTCAAGGGTGCCCTGTTTCTCATTTCTGGAAATGGCATTCAGCATGGAAGCTGCCAGTGTGGTACGCATCAGGGACAGATCCTGGTTGATCGGTTGATGATTCTCGATGGCATTTCTCTCTTTTGCATCTGCCGGCAGTTTCAAAGATCCAGATCTGCAGGGGAGAAGAAGGAGTAATGCATGCACTCGTAGATACCCATGGTGCATAAGGTATTCTTCAGTGCCAGCTCGCCTTTCTGCTCTTCATTGTAGCCGCCCATCGTTACCTGTGCAGCGGAAAGGAAGGTATCGGTTACGTGATCGTAGCCGTACATACGGATGACTTCCTCTGCCACGTCCGGATAGCGCTCGACATCGTTCTCTCCCTCCGGCAGCATATCCTCACGATAAGCCGGAACCTGGATGGTCAGCTCATCGCCGTTGATTTCCGGTGCAAAGTTCAGGTTTTTCATAATGCGGAGAATCTCTGCTTCCGGAACTTCGATACCGAGTACGCCGTTTACTTTGCTGACACTGACGGTCATCGGAGTCGGATCGATGGAGTTTCCGGTGTTCACATCGAAATGTGTGCGGGAAACTTTACCGCAGCCAAGCTCTTCCATCAGATGCAGGGCACGTTTCATACCAAGTACGGTTGAATACTCGTCTACGCCTTTCTCATATCTTGCACTGGCATCCGTCGCTTTTCCAAGCGCACGGGCTGTCTTTCTGACGTTGTCGCGTGCGAATTTTGCGGACTCAAACATAACAGCCTCTGTCGTGTCGCGGATCTCGGAGTTTAAGCCTCCCATGACACCGGCAAGCGCAACCGGTTTTACGCCGTCACAGATTACGAGGTTGTTCTCATTCATTGTGTATTCCTGCTCATCGAGGGTCACGATCTTTTCATTTTCTTTTGCTCTTCTGACGCAGATCTCATTGCCTTCCAGATAAGAGCAGTCAAAAGCATGCATCGGCTGGCCGATCTCTTTTAAGACATAGTTTGTGATATCAACCACGTTGGAGATGGCAGACATGCCGACGAGTGCCAGACGGCGTTTCATCCAGGCCGGGGACTCCCCGATTTTTACGTCATATACGTAATGAGCGCTGTAACGCGGGCAGAGTTCCGGAGCTTCCACGCGGACAGAGAAACCTTCTTTTTCCACATCCGTCTCGGTGTAATCGGTTGCCGGCATTTTTAAAGGTTTTTCCAGCATCGCCGATACTTCTCTTGCGATACCGAGGATGCTCTGGCAGTCCGGTCTGTTTGCAGTCAGGGAAATATCAAAGATCCAGTCGTCAAGGCCGGTCAGCTCTTTGACATCTGCGCCAAGCTCGGCATCTTCCGGCAGAACAAGCAGTCCGTTGTAGCCTGCGCCCGGGTACAGATCCTCGGTAAGGCCGAGCTCCACACCGGAGCAGAGCATTCCGCAGGATTCATATCCTCTTAATTTTCCTTTTTTGATGGTCATAACACCCTCGATGGTCTTTATGATCCTTTGCTGTTGCATAAACAGAAGCGCCAGGAAGGGCAACCGGGAATTTTCCGCCGGTGTGCACGTTGTCTGCGCCGCAGCAGATCTGCATGGCGCCGTGTTCTCCTGCATTTACCTGGCACACATGAAGATGGGTCTCCGGGATCGGCTCGCAGCTTTCCACCAGACCGACAACAACGTTGCTGATGTCTTTTCCCACCTGATAACGCTCTTCTACTTCAAAACCGCCGTCGAACAGTTTTTTCTCCAGTTCTTCCGGGGTAACATCGATATCTACATATTCTTTCAGCCAACTTAACGGTACTAACATATTAAACCTCCAAATTCAAACTGTTTCGTCTTTATTTCTCGTTAATCTGATTTAAAACCCGCAGATCGGAACCGAATAACAGTTTGATGTTGTTGATTCCGTATTTCAGCATGGCGATACGCTCCAGGCCGATACCAAAAGCGAAGCCGCTGTACTCTTCTGAATCAATGCCGCAGTTCTCCAGCACACGTTTGTTTACGATACCTGCTCCAAGGACCTCGATCCAGCCGGTTCCCTTGCAGAGGCTGCATCCTTTTCCGCCGCAGGCGAAGCAGCTGCAGTCTACCTCAACGGACGGCTCCGTGAACGGGAAGTAAGACGGACGAAGACGGGTTGTGGTTCCCTCGCCGTAGATCTTCTGTACGAGTACGTCGAGCATTCCTTTCAGGTCGCAGAGGGTGATGTTTTTGTCGACAACGAGTCCCTCCATCTGATGGAACATCGGAGAATGGGTTGCGTCGTCATCAGACCGAAAACACGTCCCGGGGAAAGGATCTTGATCGGCGGCTTTTTGTTTTCCATGACATGAATCTGGCCTGCCGATGTCTGGGTACGAAGCAGGAATTCCGGGGAGAGATAGAAAGTATCCTGCATATCTCTTGCCGGGTGATCCTGTGGTGTATTCAGTGCAGTAAAGTTGTAGTAATCGGTCTCGATTTCTCTTCCCTCGTATACCTCAAAGCCCATGCCTGCAAAGATGTCGATGAGCTGTTTGCGGATCAGGGTAACCGGATGAAGGTTTCCGATCGCTGTCTCTTCTGCCGGAAGGGTCAGGTCGATTTTCTCGGACTCATATTTCTTCTGCAGCTCGCGCTCTTTCATCTCCTCTTCCACTTTCTGGAAGCGGCCAAGCGCCCACTCTTTTAACTCATTGACGGATTTACCGTAGTTTGCGCGCTCTTCCGGGGCAATGTTTTTCATTTCTTTCATCAGCCCGCTGATCTTACTTTTTCTTTCCTTCCAGATACTCGCTCTTAAATTCATACAGTTTCTTTGGAGCTTTTTCAGCTCTTCCAGTTCCATTTTCAATCTTCTGTTTTTAATTCAGACAGATGGCCGGTTAATACACTTTTTTCCTGCATTTGACTCTCCTACTTTCTTTTTCTTGCTTGTTTGATGGTAAATGTGAAAAACAGTCAGATACCCCGCTGCAAACAGCGGAGCATCTGATTTTCGTGGCAGTCGCCAAATATCCATGCAAGCATGCTGCCTGGCTCGTTGCTCACAAAAAAAAGACCCCGCCCCACAAAGGACGAGATCTGAAATTTCGCGGTACCACCCTGATTTCTGCAGATACTTCCTGCAGACACTCATAACCGGTGCTGTAACGTACACCAAACGTCTGTCCCTACTTGCATTTCCAGTATCCTGCTATACGTTCCGGACATCTGCTCCAATGCGAAATTTGAAATATTCCTGAACCTGAAGGAGCTTGCAGCCGATGACTCCCTCTCTCTGGCGGAAAAAATATTTCTCTGAACATCTTCACAGCATTTTTCCTGTTAGATTATTTATAAAACTTTCATAAACAATATTTATTGTACCGTCTTGACCCCCGGATGTCAAGCCATTATTTTCCCGCTTCTTTATTCGTCTCTTTATTTTCCATAAAATGCTCGATCGCCGCGTTCTGCAGTTTCCGCAGTTTATCCTCAAAATACGCGTTGATCTCCGCGCCGATCAGAAGGATCCACATGCAGAAATACATCCAGATCATGATAAACACGATCATCGTCAGACTGCCGTACATATTGGACGCCGCAAGCGCGATGTCGAGGTACATGGAAAATGCAAGGGAAAAAATAGACCAGGCAAGGGATGAGATCAGTGCGCCCGGGCACTGGCTCTTAAAGCTCGCCTTCCGGTTTGGAATACATTTATACAGTACAAGAAACAGAAGAGCCAGCACGCCTGTCGTGATCAGGGTACGCATTCCCATGATAGAGGATGTCACACGCGCCACCATCGGCAGATGTTCCGTCAGCTTATTCTGAATGCGGGTTCCGAAGACCAGAAGCACCAGACTGGTGAGGAATGCAGCGACAAATATTAAGGTATATGCCATGCCCCGCAGCCGGTTGATGATGTAATTACGTGTCTCTGTTACGTGATAAATGCTGTTCAGCCCGTTTGTCAGCGCCGCAATGCCCTTTCCCGCCGACCACAGCGTTGTGATGATCGTAATCGGCATATAGGCAACGGACTGATAAAAGATCTCATTTACAATACCGCCCACGTAGCTCTGGAACTCCGTGGGCAGCATATTGATCAGAACGCTGTAAACATCGTCGCGTGTCAGCGGCGTATATTTTACAAGCGTAACAACCAGAAGAACAAACGGAATAAAGGAAAGAAGAATGAAATACGCACTCTGCGCTGCATAAGCACCGACATGGTCCTCATTCAGGCGCTTCATAAAACCGCGGATTGTTTTTATCATCTGGCAAAACCGCCTTTTCTTTGTTTTCGTGAATCTATCCCATTCTTTGCACATATATCCGTACTTCAGGATAGCCTTACAAAGCATATCATACTTTTCTTTCCTTCGCAAGGGATTTAATTCCATTTCGGTAATACCATGCGTAACCGCGAGGCCGGAACCGGAACGCGCGCAGAACACGTTTCTCGCCGGTAAACAGATCCTTCCAGGTGAACTCACCCATATCGATCCAGGCCGTGCGGTCTTCATTGCTGAAGTTAAAGAGACCTGTTACCATCTCATTGCCGGATTTTCTGCAGACACAGAGAAGCGCCGTATCATACGTTTCCTCAGTCCAGACATCCGCCTCACCCTCAAACGGACGGTATTTGAATTTCAGCTCCTCCATCTTTTTCATCGAAGCAAAAATCTGATTCTGAACCGTTCCTTTTTTCTCCTTCTGGGGCTCCAGATCCCAGCGGAAGTGGCCGCGGTGCAGATAACGGCTGTCGGCTGCGCGGTCAGAATCTTCACTCTCTTTGTAGGAATAATCGTTGACCTGGCCGATCTCATCGCCGCTGTAGATAACCGGAATACCAGACTGGATGAAAAGGTATGCGTTCAGCATCTCAATTCTCTGGATCGCCTGTTCGGTCTTCGCCTCATTCTGCTCAAAGCCTGCCGCCTCAAGTCCACACAGGGAAGCGGTTGTTCCGCAGAGACGCGCATCCTGCAGCACCGGATCGTCGTTATAGAGCTCTCCTCTTGCGTCGCTTCCCTCCACATAACCGCGGAAATAGTCATTCAGATATTTCTTATGCGGTGCCTCGGCGATGCCGAACTGTTTCAGCCATTCGTAATCGAGGCCCCAGCCGATATCATCGTGGCATCTCAGATAGTTTAGGAATACATAGTCCTTCGGCAGTCTCGTCACAATATCCATCTGATGTTTCAGCAGGCGGGTATCTGCCGTTGCAATGGTGTGCCAGGTGGATGCCATCGTCGTTACGTTGTACAGCATATGGCACTCCGGTTTTCCAGAGTTCCGAAGTACGGAACAACCTTTCCGGCTCCATGACAACCTCGCCGAGCAGCAGAACGCCGGGCAGACGATCTCGGTGATCATACGCATCATGCGGACAATGGTATGTACCTGCGGCAGGTTACGGCAGGTGGTGCCGAGCTGTTTCCAGATGTATGGAACGGCATCGATGCGGACGATATCGATTCCCTGGTTGACGAGATAGAGCATGTTGTTGACCATCTCATTGAAGACAACCGGGTTCGCATAGTTCAGATCCCACTGGTATGGTAGAATGTTGTCATGACAATTTGTGACAGTCCTCTCTCCAGGTAAGTTGCCCGGTGCCGTTGTCGGGAATACCTGCGGGCAGGTTTTCTCATATTCGGACGGAATGTCGTAGTTATCGAAAAAGAAGTAGCGGTCCTGATACTCTTTTTCTCCGGCAAGTGCACGTCTGGCCCACTCATGATCCTCGGAAGTGTGGTTCATAACGAAATCCATGCAGAGACTCATGCCCTGGTCGTGGCATTTTTCAGAGAGTGCAGCCAGATCCTCCATCGTTCCAAGGGACGGCTGTACGGTACGGTAATCGGCAACGGCATAGCCGCCGTCACTCTTTCCTTTCGGAGTGGCAAGGAACGGCATCAGGTGCAGATAATTCACGTTGCACGCTTTTAAGTAATCCAGCTTCTCCTCAAGGCCGCTGATGTTGTCTGCGAATGCATCGATGTACAGCATCATGCCGAGCATTTTCTGGCTCTTATACCAGTTCTTCTGTTTTTCTCTCTTACGGTCGAGTGCTTTCCATTTTTTATTCCGCTCTTTGTACCACTGCTCCATGCTCGCACAGAGCTCTTCAATCTTCCTGTCCGTTTGGATACAGCTCGCAGTAGAGCCATTTCAGCCTTCATCATAGTGTTTCTTCGAGTCTTCTCTGATATTCCACTGTCATGTTGTTCGTTCTCCTTTATCTTATTCTTTATCCTGTCACAGCGTTCCGGCAACGGAAAATCTGTGTTACGTTTCTTTCACTTGCAGTATACCGTTGCCGCAATTATATGTCAACCGTTTACATACTGTATTTTTCAACAAATTTCAGCCTTTTTCTTTGTCTTTTTTTACCATTTTCTGTCTATCGTTTACTTTCTGGAACAGAAAAAAGACTCCGCAGCTTATTTTTTCCGCGGAGTCTCTCTTTTTTTCTGTTTCACGCCGAACCACGCACCACAAGGCTCACCGGCATGGTCGTCACATTCGGCACCACCTCTCCCTTTCTTCTCCGGTCGATATACGCAATGGAAAGCTCCGACATTTCCTCAATCGGCTGATGGATCGTCGTGATGGAAGGCGTGGTAATCCCGGCGATCACAGTGTCATCAAACCCGACAACTTTAATATCCTCCGGCACCCGTTTTCCCATGGCGTAAAGGCGCTGGAGTACCTGTGCGGCAATCAGGTCACTGCTTGCAAAAATGCCGTCCGTCTCCGGGTGCTCCAGAAGGCCCTTTTCAATATAGGATTCATAGTGCATGGAGCCGTAGCTTAAGCGGTCACTCAAAAGAACTTCCCCTTCAATCCCCCGCTCCCGGCAGACGCGCAGGAATCCATCCGCACGCCGGTCCGCCGGCATATCTCTTCCGACGATTCCGCCGAAATGAAGCAGATGGCGGCAGCCGCAGTCCGCAAGATGCGATGCTGCAAGCGCTCCTCCCTGCTCGTTGTCACACTGGATTGTAATGGCCTCCGTATTTTCCTCCCGCTCGAAATTGACGATCGGAATTTTCAGATCATGAAACTTTTCAATCTGCACATCGCGGCTTGCCATCACAACGCCGGTTACACGGTTGGAGATGAACATATCGAGATATTCGGTTTCTTTCTCCGGCTGATCTTTCGAGTTGCAGAGCAGAATCTTGTAGCCCCGCTTTGCCGCCGCGCTCTCGAGTGCACTGATCATTTTACTGAAAAACGGGTGCGAGATGTGCGGAACGATAACCCCGATCGTATTGGAATGCGCTTTTGCCAGGGAACGCGCCAGCTCATTCGGCTGGTAATTCATCTCCTGCATCGCCTGCGTTACTTTTTTTCTTGTCTCTTCACTGATGTATCCGCGGTTGTTGATCACGCGGGAAACCGTCGTCGCCGTAACGCCGGCGCGTGCGCTATGTCCTTGATTGTCGCCATGTTTCTCTCCTCGTCATTTTCTAACTGTTTTTCACTTTCGCCCATTATAGCACAAAAAAATCTGTTTTCGGTGATTTTTTAAAAAAGGGAACGGCAGTCGCCGATTTCGATGTTCTGGTAAAAATAGCGGAGAATCTCCTCATACGATTTTCCCTGCTCCGCCAGATGTTTCGCACCGTTCTGTGACATGCCGACGCCGTGGCCGTAGCCGCCGCCGTAAAATGTAAAGGAGACAGCCGTTTCCCCTTCTTTTTCCGGAACCACGATAAAGCAGGCACTCGGAAGCAGCTCCATCTCACAGCTTACAGTTCCGTCATTTTTCTGAATCGGCCAGCCTTTCGCCGAGAGGAACTTTCGGATCTGATACTCTCCCTCGATTTCCATGGATCCTTTTTCCCCCTCGATAAGGACGGTTTCTGCCGCACCTCCCTCTGACCGCCGCCGCACCTCAATCCCCGTGATCTCCCCGATTTTCTGATCCGCTGCCCGTTCTGACAGCACATCCGCCGGAATCGTCACCTGCCAGCGGTACCAGCCGTCCTCCACTTCCAGACTTGTGCTGTCCCTTTTGGTGATAAACGATGCAAACGCCTCCTCCGTCTCCGGTTCCTGCTTCTCCCCGCCTACCGTCACGCTCTTCAGATATTCTGCCGTCTCCGCCGTATTCCACACTTCATCCGTACTCGTCTTCCCGCAGGAGGTTGAGAAAAAATACGCCTGAATTGGTTCCCCGCCGCAGGTAATGATTTTTCCTTCTGTCTCCGCCACCGCAGCGTCTGTCTCCGGCTGCGCTTCCATATTGTGGTAGACCTGGCTTTCCACGCTGTCGTCTACATCCGCGTGGTAGTTCTCCCACGTTTTTTCACGAATTCTGGCACACGCATACGTTCTCGCACAGACCGCCTGTGCTTTTAATGCCTCCTTTTCATAGGAGGACGGCATCTCACTCGGCACGACATACCGAAGATACATTTCCAGATCAAGTTCATTTACAACGAGAAGTCCCTCTTCACTTTTATAGATGACAAAACTTCCCGGATAAACCGTCTCGTCCTCCGGCTTTCCCGTCAGGGAAACCGCCGTTCCCGCCGTCTCATCGGCCGGCACCACATGCACAACTTCCCCGCATTCCTGTTCCGTCACACAGATCGTCTCCTGCGGGGAAGCTATGTATGCGCCGTCGTTCATGGAAAGGCTTGCGTTTCCACGCAGGGACACCTGTTTCTGTGCGTATCCCAGCTTTCCGCAGTCCGTCAGAAGGACACGGATCTGCACCGGTCCGGCTGCCGTTGTTTCTTTTTGTTCTTCCTTTTTACTGTTCAGAAAAGCCGCGTTTTCCTGTTCCATGTTCTGTATCGTCTCCTCCTGCTTTTTGCCTTCCATCGTCTCCGTCCTGCTTTCTGCTGTCGCTGTCTCTTCCGGCGCATCCAGACGGCGCTTCACAACAAACAATAACAGCAGCAGGAGAATCCCCACTCCTAACAGTATCAGTTCCAATGTATCATTTTTTCTCTTCATATCTCATTCTATGCACACGGCTTTTTTGTCTGATTCCTTTTCTTTTTGCGATTTTTCCTTGACAAATACCGCCCTATGGTATATAGTACGGTTGTGTATAAATTTCATATCAACATCCAGAGTGCATCAAAAGAAGATCCGTCTTTTGGTGAGAGAGGGAATTCAGGTGAGATTCCTGGGCGATCCGGTCACTGTAATCAGGGAGTGAAGCATAACAAATCCATTGTATGTCCGCAACATATGAGAAGGAATGTGGAACGATGATCTGTAAGTCAGGAAACCTGCTCTGTATGCATAGGGTTGATGCTTCCGATGAAAGCTTCCATTCAAAGACTATTATGGGATATGGAATGTCTGAAAATTTTCGATTAGATTTTTAGAAACCTTCGAGCGAGATTTATGCATTGCATTAAACGGCCGGGTAAACCGTTTCAGATTCTGGTTTCGCCTGTTCTTAGTCAGGCGCCATCCTCCGCTTAAAGGTGTCTTGCTATTCCGCTTGCAGGTTGATTCAGATGGCGAAGCGGTTACCCACCTCTGAAAAGAATATGACATAACTGGTAAGATTCTGTTGGATTCGAAAACAGGGTCTTTTTCTTTTTCTGTTTTTTCAGAATTCGTTTTCTGCATATTTTCCCATAAAAAGGCTCCCCGCCTGCGCTCCTGTTTTCACAGGACGCTGCAGGAAGGAGCTTTTTTATGCTGTTTCTATAGCAAGACCCGAAATAATGCAAAAAAGGCAGTGCTGCAGAGCGCGAATTGCAAGGAACAGATTTGAAGGCGTACCGGGTACGACGAAAATCTGTGACGCAGTAATTCACGCTCTGCGGTGCTGAATTTTTGCATTATTTTCGGGGATTGCTATAGAAACACTTAGGCTTCCAGAATTTGCGTTATTTTCAAAAATCTAACTGTCTGAGCGACAGCGAGTTTTGGATTTTTGAAAATGGTTTTAGCAAATGCTGGAGGCCTTAGTGTTTCTTTCCTCTGAAACCGCGCCGTCCCCCTCTGCTGTACTGCCGGGCGGCGTCCGTCTCTTACAATCTCTCCGTCAACCGCTCCACAAACTCAATATCCGCCCTCCCGGCCAGATACTCCTCTTCATTTAAAATAGAATACAAATAATCAACGTTAGTGTCGACTCCCTCGATGACGACTTCCCCCAGCGCACTCCTCATCCGCGCAATCGCCTCCTCACGCGTCCTCCCATGCACAATCAGCTTCGCCAGCATCGAATCATAAAACGCCGGAATCACATACCCGTCATACGCCGCCGTATCCACCCGTACTCCAAATCCCCCAGGCAGATGCATCTCCGTAATCTTCCCCGGACAAGGCCTGAAATTCTTCGCCGGATTCTCCGCATTAATCCTGCACTCAATCGCATGACCCGAAAGCCGTACCTCTTCCTGCGTCACCGACAGCGGCATCCCCGAAGCCACCCGAAGCTGCTCCTGAATCAGATCCACCCCCGTGACCCACTCCGTCACCGGATGCTCCACCTGAATCCGCGTATTCATCTCCATAAAATAAAAATTCCCGTCCGGCTCCAGCAGAAACTCAATCGTCCCCGCATTCGCATAATGCGCCGCCTTCGCCGCCCGGACCGCCGCCGAGCCCATCCGCTCCCGCAGCGTGTCATCAATCGCCACACAAGGCGACTCCTCAATCATCTTCTGATGATTCCTCTGAATCGAGCAGTCCCGCTCCCCCAGATGAATCACATTCCCGAACGAGTCCGCCATAATCTGAAACTCCACATGACGCGGATGACGAATCAGCCGCTCCACATACATCGTCCCGTCCGCAAACGAACTTTTAGCCTCCTTCTGCGCCGTCTGAAACGCGCTCTGGAACTCCCCGCGCGTCTCCGCCATGCGCATACCCTTGCCGCCGCCTCCAAGCGCCGCCTTAATCATCACCGGAAAACCAATCCGGTCGGCCTCAGAAAGACCCGTCTCCCAGTCAAAAACAGGTTCCTTCGTCCCCGGAATCACCGGCACACCGGCTGCCTGCATCGTATTTCGCGCCTCAGACTTATTACCCAGCCGGTCCATCACCTCAGGAGATGGCCCAATCCACGTAATGTGGCACTCCTGGCATCTCCGCGCAAACGTGCTGTTCTCCGACAGGAATCCAAATCCCGGATGAACCGCATCCGCCCCCGTCACAAGCGCCGCACTCAAAATACGTTCCATATTTAAATAACTGTCCTTCGACGGTGCCGGCCCGATGCACACCGCCTCATCCGCGAGCTGCGCATGCAGTGCCTCCCGGTCCGCCTCCGAATAAACAGCAACCGTGAGAATTCCCATCTCACGGCATGCCCGGATAATCCGGACCGCGATCTCCCCACGGTTTGCAATCAAAACTTTTCGAATCATTGTGCTGCCCCCACCATAAAGGTCAGTTCCGCCTGCGCGACCACCTTGCCGTCGACCGAAGCAACCGCTTCTCCGACGCCCATCGGTCCCTTGTGGCGGATAATTTTCGTCTCCAGACGAAGCTTGTCTCCCGGTTTCACTTTTCCCTTAAAGCGGCACTTGTTGATGCCGCCGAAAAATGCAATTTTTCCCTTATTCTCGTCAAGAGAAAGAATCGCAACCGCACCGACCTGCGCCAGCGCCTCGATAATCAGCACGCCCGGCATCACCGGCTCCTGCGGAAAATGACCCGCAAAAAAATCCTCGCGGTACGTCACACATTTATACCCAATGCCGAATTCGCCCGGCTCAAAATCTTCTATGTAATCCACCAGCAGAAACGGATGTCTGTGTGGAATAATCTCCTGAATCTGTTTCGTTGTCAAACTGTTCATTCGCTGCTTCCTTTCTCGTCCCGGCTTTACGCTTTTACCCGGAACAGCGGTTTTCCGTAATCAACCATCTCGCCGTTTTTCACCAGAACCTCCGCAATCACGCCGTCCACTTCGCTCTCAATCTCATTCATCAGCTTCATGGCCTCCACAATCGCTACAACCTGTCCCTTTTTCACGGTGTCGCCGACCTTCACAAACGGCTCGGCATCCTCTGCCGGAGCTGTATAAAACGTTCCGACCAGCGGGGATGTCACAAAAACGCCTTCTTCTGCTTCGCTGTGATCCTCAGCCGCTGTACTTTTTCCTGCCGTTTCTTTTCTCTCCGGCATGGCTGCTTCTTTCGCTGTCACGCCATTTGCTCCGCCCATCATCTCTGCCATCTGCAGACCGGCACCGGATGGAACCCCGCTCATCTGCACCTGCACCGGAGCTGCTTTTCCATGCTCCATGGCAATCTTGATCCCATCAGCCTCGTAATCAAACGCGGTCAGCGAAGAATCCGAAACTTTATCAATCAACTGTAAAATCTGATCTAATTCCATCTTATTTTCCTTTCTGCACCGGAACACGATGCCGCTTTATTCATATTTCTGAAACAGCAGCACGCATTGTGGCCGCCAAAACCAAGGGAATTGCTCATTGCCAGTTTCACATCGGTTTCCACCGGAGCGCCGATGCAGTAATTCAGATCGCATTCCGCATCTGCTTCCTTTGTTCCAATCGTCTGATGCACGAAGCCGTCCTGAATGGATTTCGCACAGACAACAGCTTCCACACCGCCTGCCGCGCCGAGCAGATGACCGACCATCGATTTCGTCGAGTTGACCAGCACATGGTCTGCCGCATCACCGAAGGCTTTCCGGATCGCACGCGTTTCAAACAGATCGTTGTGATGTGTGGACGTTCCGTGTGCATTAATATAAGTAACTTCTTCCGGTTTTACTCCCGCTTCTTCCATCGCAAGCTCCATCGCACGTGCCGCACCGCTCCATCTTCCAATGGAGAAGTAATGTGGTACGCATCGCAGGTTGCGCCGTATCCGACTACCTCTGCATAGATCTTCGCGCCGCGCTGTTTCGCGTGCTCCAGCTCCTCAAGTACGAGAATGCCGGCGCCCTCGCCCATGACGAAACCGTTCCGGTCCTTATCAAACGGAATCGAAGCCCGCAGCGGATCTTCCGACTCGGAAAGTGCGGTCAGTGCCGAAAAGCCTGCCACGCCGACCGGCGTAATTGCGCTCTCCGCACCACCTGCCACACAGATGTCCGCGTCGTTGTACTGAATTGCGCGGAAGGCATCGCCAATGCAGTGCGTTCCTGTCGCACACGCCGTCACCACGCTGGTACATTTTCCTTTCGCGCCGAGTGCAATCGCAACGTTTCCCGCCGCCATGTTCGCAATCATCACCGGAACGGTAAACGGGTTGACGCGGGACGGATTTCCGGCATCAATTTTGGCTTTCGCTGCTCGCATGCATTCAGATCACCGACGCCGGAGCCCACCAGAACGCCGACGCGGAACGGATCTTCATTCTCCATGGAAATGCCGGCATCTGCAAACGCTTCTTTTGCTGCCGCAACGGCATACTGGGAGAAAGTTCCCATTCGTCTTGCCGCCTTGAAATCCATGCGTTCTTTTGCCACGAAGCCTTTGACCTCGCCTGCCAGATGTACTTTATATTCTGCTGTATCAAATTTCGTAATCGTTCCGATTCCGCAGGCTCCTTGTGGACGCTTCCAGAATTCCTCCACGGTATTTCCAATCGGGGTTACCGCACCCAGCCTGTGATGACTACTCTTCTCTTCATTCCAACTCTCCTTTTCTTAGATCACCATGCCGCCGTCGCAGTGAATCACCTGTCCGGTGATGTAGCTGCCGCTTCGGATGCCAGAAATGCGGCCAAGTTCGCCACATCCTCCGGCTTTCCGAA
>ENA-OPZM01000490-OPZM01000490.1-human-gut-metagenome-genome-assembly--contig:-NODE-490-length-17101-cov-2.035643_pt1 | contig 17101 bp, 23 predicted proteins | sample MGYA00242478_ERZ504493 | MGnify/ENA primary metagenome ERZ504493 (study PRJEB26092, sample SAMD00036227) | human gut metagenome | host: Homo sapiens | study: EMG produced TPA metagenomics assembly of...
ATTTTTGAAAATAACAATTGACAAATCCGGAAAACAGGAGTAGCTTAGAATCATAAGCTGTCGTGTTCGATCAGATGCGGCAGAAAAAATCATGAAAGGAGAACACCACTTATGATCAATCTTATTTATGCATCCAGCGTAAAACAGAATAAACTTCGTATGGCGATCAAACCAGGTGGCTGCCCTTCTTTCGAAATTCTTTGTAAGCATTAACTCTGCATAACAAATCTCTATGCATTCTTTATGCCTGCTATTTCGCACAGAAGGCGCGGTACGTCGATACTGCGGCTTTTTTTATTGCTATAAACAGTACGAAACCGTTCTTTCCGGCTTCGCTCCGTTTCCGGCAGGCAGATTCCGCGGTCTTCTTACCGCATCGATTCCCTTCTTTTATATACAAACGCAGCCTTCGCTTTCGTTTCCCGTTGTTCCGTTCCCACACTTACGGAGCTTTTGAAAGCCTATGTTCTGCCAGACACCCAAACGACATCAATGAGGAGGTTTTAACATTCATGAAGAAAAATCCAATCGGTAAGTACCTGCTCCAGAACTGGTACTACTACGTTTTCGCTTTTGGTTCCATGGCCTTAAGTGTCTTTCTCGATATGCTCGCGCCGCTTGTCACGCTGCACATCGTGGATGACGTGCTGGTCGGTCACAAAATGGAACTGCTCTGGAAATACCTTGCCGCCTTTCTTCTGATCGGTGCCGCAAAGCCCTGTTTCAGTACATTAAAGAATTTTTATTCGATGTCAGCAGCGTCCGCGTCGCCAGCCAGATGAGGGACAACCTGTTCCGCCACGTCCAGCGGCTTTCGGTGGAATACTTTGACAAAAACAATACCGGCGAACTCCTCGCCCGCGTGCGCGATGACGTCGACCGGATCTGGGATATCCTCGCTTTGCCGGCATGCTGATCTTAGAAGGCCTGATCTGTATCATGATGGCAATGGTCAGTATGGTCAAACTGGATCTGCCGCTGACACTCGTCTCCGTGGCGATCCTTCCTTTCGTCGCAGCATCGCAATCCGCCTCGAAAAAGAACTCGACCGTGTCTACGATGCGATCAGTGAGGAAAACGCCGTCATGAATACCGTTGCACAGGAAAATCTCGCCGGTGTCCGCACCGTCAAATCCTTTGCACGGGAACCGTATGAGATCAAAAAATTCCGGAAACACAATCAGAAATACTGCGATCTCAACATGGATCAGGCGCGCGTCCTGATGAAATACGATCCCGCCATCTCGTTTCTTACGAAGCTGATGCGCGTGCTCGTCCTTCTCGCGGGCGGCTACGGTGTCATCCACGGACGCATTACGCTCGGTGTTTTAACGGCCTTTATGGAGTACACCTCCAAGATCACCTGGCCGATCGAAAACGTCGGCTGGCTCGGCAACTGCTTCGCTTCTGCGATTGCTTCCAACAAGAAGCTGAACAAAATTCTCGCAGAGGAGCCGCAGATCGCAGAACCGGAAAATCCGGTGGAGCTTTCAAAACTTCCGGGTGACCTGGAATTCCATCACGTCGATTTCTCCCTGCATGACACACCGATTCTGCAGGATATCGACTTTACCTTAAAGCAGGGCCACACACTCGGCATCATGGGTATGACGGGTTCCGGAAAAACAACCATCGTCAATCTGCTCGAGCGTTTTTACGATGTCACCGACGGTTCCATCTGTCTCGACGGCCACGATATCCGCACCCTGCCGCTGCGCACCGTGCGCGATACTTCTTCCGTCGTCATGCAGGACGTCTTCCTGTTCTCAGACACGATTTCTGAGAATGTCCGCCTCGGCAGCCGCAGCACAATGAAATCCGAAGAGGTACATAACGCCGTCTCCGCTGCGTGTGCTTCCGAGTTCGTCGACCACCTTTCCGATCAGTACGAAACCGTCATCGGCGAGCGCGGCATGGGACTTTCCGGCGGTCAGAAGCAGCGTCTTTCCATCGCACGCGCCCTGCAAAACAGGCTCCGATCCTCGTACTGGATGATTCCACCTCGGCGCTCGATATGGAGACCGAATACGAAATCCAGAGCCATCTCGCCGAGAAAAAAGATGTTTCCAAGATCATCATTGCCCATCGCATTTCTTCGGTGCAGAGTGCCGATGAGATCCTGTATCTCGATCACGGACGCATCGCCGAGCGCGGCACGCATGAGAGTCTGATGGCACAGAAAGGCCTGTACTACTCCACCTGGGAGGCTCAGTACGGTGATTACCATAAAGCAAAGGCAGCCCTCGAGCAGGCACTTCCTGCCAATGCTTAATTCAATTTAATTTGTTACCCGACAACTTCTGTATTTACTTACCCGTTAAGAGAGGAACAATACGATTATGGCTATCAATTCCAGTAAAGTAGATGAAGAGCAGAAGAGGTCTTAAAGAGCGCGACCATCCGCCGCCTCTTCTCCTACTTAAAAAATTATAAACGCCAGGTTGCCGTCGTTCTCGTGGTTCTCGCCGTTACCATCGCGATTTCCACTGTGAACCCGCTGCTCCTGGAGTACGCCATCGACGTCAATATTGCGCAGAAAGACTGGCGCGGGCTTGTTGCCCTCTGCGTATTCATGGTTGTGATCAACCTGGTTTACGCGGCCGGTGTCCGCCTGCGGATGCTTCTGATGGCGCGTATTACCAACAACATTCTTCTGGAAATCCGTGACGAGCTCTACACGCATATCCAGACCTTAAGCTTCAGCTTTTTCGATACCCGCCCGGCCGGAAAGATTCTGGCGCGCATCATCGGCGATGTCAACTCGTTAAAGGATGTGCTGAACGACGGTGTCACAAAGCTGATTCCGAACATTCTCACGATCATCGCCATTCTGGCGATCATGATGATCAAAAACATCTGGCTCTCCTTAAGTGCGATTCTCGTGCTGCCGCTGATCGCTATCGGCATGTATTTTATTCAGATCGTCGCACACAAGAGATGGCAGACGTTCCGAAAAAAATCTTCCAATGTTACGGCGTATATCCACGAGGACTTCTCCGGTATCCGCATCATCAAGAGCTTTACCGCAGAGCAGGAATCGCAGGGCGAGTTTGACCGGCTTCTTCTTGAGCATCAGAACTCCTTCATCCATGCGGTCCGCCTGGCGGATGGTTTTTCCGCTGTGATCGAAGTGACATGGGGCATCGGAACGTTTCTTCTGTATTTTATCGGTATTTCCGTACTCGGCGTGGATGCCGTTCCGATCGGTACGTTCACGGCGTTTGCGATGTATCTGACGATGTTCTGGGATCCGATCCAGAACCTGGCCGGTTTTTACAACAAGCTGATCACGAACCTTTCCGCTGCGGAGCGAATCTTTGAGATCCTCGACACACCGGCGGAGGTTGCCGACAAGCCTGGCGTCACAGAACTGCCGCCGATCAAAGGAGAAGTAACGTTCGACCACGTCAGCTTTGCCTACTCCGATGATCCGGACACGCTGGTTTTAAAGGATGTCAGCTTTACAGCGGCTCCCGGTGAGACGATCGCACTCGTCGGCCCGACCGGCGCTGGAAAGACGACCATTGTCAATCTGATCAGCCGTTTCTACAATATTACTTCTGGAACGGTCCGCGTCGACGGCTACAGCCTGACGGATGTCTCCATCAACAGCCTGCGTGCCCAGATGGGCGTGATGACCCAGGACAACTTTCTCTTCTCCGGCACGATTCGCGACAACATTGCGTATGGAAAGCTCGATGCCACGGAGGAAGAAATCATTGCCGCCGCAAAGGCCGTGCATGCCCATGACTTTATCATAGAACTGCCGGACGGCTACGACACCGAGATCAGCGAGCGCGGTGCCCGTCTTTCCAACGGCCAGCGCCAGCTTCTCGCCTTTGCCAGAACGATGGTGTCCGATCCGCGGATTCTGATTCTCGACGAGGCGACGTCCAGCATCGACACACAGACAGAAATTCAGGTGCAGCAGGGAATCGAAAGCCTGTTGAAGGGCCGTACCTCGTTCATCATTGCGCACCGTCTTTCTACTATTAAAAATGCCGACCGGATTTTCGTGATCGACCACGGAAAGATTTTCGAGCAGGGAACCCACGACGACTGATGGCAAAACAGGCGCGTACTACCAGCTCTACCAGGCACAGTTCCGCAGGGTATCCTAAAATCAAGAAATTTTCTCAAAACTGCCTTTCTTTTTTACAGGGAAAGGCAGTTTTTTTCCCTCTTTTCTATAACTGGTTTTCCTTTCCTTGACAAATGAATCCTCCCTGCTATATGATGATAACTGATCTTTTTTCGGGGACATTTGTTCCCGTCTGCCGCTTCCCACTCCTGCGGCATTTGTCACGAAACAGTCTGATACGGAGCTTTTTCGAATGCCTCCGTGTTTTCTTTCAGAAAGGAGTATCATGACATTTTTTTTCAAAAAAAACGTTACGCCTTCTCCTCCTTCCTGCCCTCCTTCTTCTGACGGGCTGTGCGGGATCCTCAAAAGAGACGGCGGATTCCCAGGAGAACACGAAACTCTCCGCCGTGGCGACCATTTTTCCGCAGTATGATTTTCTGCGCGCCATCGGCGGCGATCATCTCGATCTCCACATGCTGCTTTCCCCGGGTGCGGAAAGTCACTCGTTTGAACCGACACCGGGCGATATGATTACGGTTTCCGAATGTGATCTCTTCGTCTACGTCGGCGGCGATTCCGATGCCTGGGTCGAGACAATCCTTGATTCTGTCGATACCTCGAACAAAGAGGTAGTGACGCTGATGGACTGCGTTGACACCGTTGCCGAGGAAACCGTCGAGGGAATGGAGACCCACGGCCACGCACACGATCATGAGGACGAGGATGCGCACGACCATGAGGACGAAGATGCAGATCACGAGGATGTACACGACCATGAGGACGAGGATACACACGACGAATCTTCCCATGATCATGCGCACGAATCCCACGGCGAACAGGACGAGCACGTCTGGACCTCGCCGAAAAATGCGATGCGGATTGTCCAGAAACTCTGCGATTCCCTCTGCCGCCTCGACCCAGAGCATGCGGATGAATACCAGGCAAACACCGCCTCGTATCTTGCTTCGCTTGCCTCCCTCGATGAGGAATTTTCCGATGTCACCGCAATTGCAAGCCGCCATACCATTGTTTTCGGCGACCGTTTCCCGTTCCGCTACTTTGCGGACACCTACGGCCTCGACTACTACGCGGCGTTTCCCGGCTGCTCCTCGGAATCCGAGGCAAGTGCCAAAACCCTTTCTTTTTTAATTGATAAAATCAAGGAAGAACAGATTCCCGTCGTTTTCCACACCGAGCTGTCCAATGAACAAATGACGGACTCCATCTGTGAGGCGACCGGCGCGAAAAAGCTGCTGCTTCATTCCTGTCACAATGTATCCAAAGATGATTTCGAAAGCGGCGCTACGTATCTCTCCCTCATGGAACAGAACGTTTCCGCATTAAAGGAGGCTTTAAACTAAATGGCTCTACTTACCTGCAGTGATGTCACCTTCTCCTACGAGGGCATCCCGGTCCTGACCGATGTCAACTTTGCCCTGGAAGCCGGCTCCTACCTCTGTATTGTGGGCGAGAACGGTTCCGGAAAAAGTACTCTGATCAAGGGACTGCTTCACTTAAAAATCCGTCCACCGGCTCGATCACAACCGGCGACGGGCTTCATCCAAGCGAGATCGGCTATCTGCCGCAGCAGACCGCCGCACAAAAGGATTTCCCGGCGAGCGTCTGGGAAGTCGTGCTGTCCGGCCGGCAGAACCACCCGCATTTCCCGCCGTTTTACACAAAGGCAGACAAAGAGGACGCGCTCCGCAATATGGAGCTTCTCGACCTCCTTCCATTAAAGAAACGATGCTACCGTGATCTCTCCGGCGGCCAGCAGCAGCGTGTGCTTCTCGCTCGTGCGCTTTGCGCCACAAAGAAACTGCTGCTCCTCGACGAGCCGGTCACTGGCCTTGACCCGGTCATGACAAACGAAATGTACCAGCTCATCCGCCGCATCAACCGCGAGCAGAACGTTACGATCATCATGGTTTCCCACGATATTCGCAATATTCTGCCGGACGCAACGCACATTCTCCAGCTCGACCAGAAGCAGGTCTTCTTCGGTCCGACGAACGAGTATCTGAAAACCGAGGCTGGAAAACAGTTTTTAGGAGGTGCCGACTTATGATTTCGAATCTGCTGAAAATGCTTTCTTATCCGTTTATGCAGCGTGCCCTTGTGGTCGGTATTCTCGTCTCGTTGTGCGCCGCACTGCTTGGCGTCAGCCTCGTGTTAAAGCGCTACTCCATGATCGGCGACGGCCTCTCCCATGTCGGATTCGGCTCTCTTGCGATTGCAACGGCACTCGGTTTTGCTCCGCTTGCCTTCACAATCCCTGTCGTCGTGCTTGCCGCCTTTCTACTGCTCCGCATGAACGAATCCAGCAAGATCAAAGGCGACGCCGCCATCGGCCTGATTTCAAGCTCTGCGCTTGCGATCGGTGTCATCACGGTTTCGTGGTCGAGCGGCATGAACACCGATGTCAACAACTACATGTTCGGAAGCATCCTTGCGATGAGTGATGAGGACGTTGTTCTCTCCGTAGTGCTCTCCATCGTCGTGCTGATCCTGTTCGTCCTGTATTACAACCGTATTTTTGCCGTCACTTTCGACGAGACATTTGCCAAAGCAACCGGTGTCCGCGCAGAGGTTTACAACATGCTGCTGGCATTCTTAACCGCTATCACCACCGTCCTCGGCATGCGCATGATGGGCGCGCTTCTGATCTCCAGCCTGCTGATTTTCCCGGCACTGACCTCGATGCGTCTCTGCCATACCTTCCAGGCGTGGTGATCTGCTCCGCGGTTCTCTCCGTGGTGTGCTTCCTTCTTGGCATGTCCCTCTCGTTTTTCCTGTCCTCCCCTGCCGGAGCGACGGTCGTAATCGTGAACCTGCTGGCATTCCTGATCTTTTCTGCGATTGCCGGAATCCGCGAGCATACCGCATAAAAAGTTTCCGATCTGACCTGCTTTGTTTTACTGGAGGTATTTTATGAATCGAATTGTAATTGCACTGTTAAAACCGTTTTCCTTCATCCCGGCGATTCTGATGATGTCGCTGATTTTCTCCTTCTCTTCCCAGAACGGAACGGAATCCTCACAGCTCAGTGAAAAAGTGGCGCGCGGCATTTTCATCACGATCGACCACGTCATGGACGCGGATGGGATGATGAGAAGATCCAGGAACTGGCTGACGAGTATCAGTACCCGGTGCGGAAGCTGGCTCATATGACAGAGTACTGTCTGCTTGCAATCTGTGTTTCGCTTCCGCTCTACGTCTACGGCCTGCGCGGCTTCGCGCTCACATTTCTTGCCGGCATCCTCTGTGTCGCCTTTGCCGCGAGCGATGAGTTCCACCAGCCATGGTGGCAAACCGCGGCCCGTCCGTAAAGGACGTCGGCATCGACAGCATCGGCGTTCTCTTCGGCATCACGTTTGTACGGCTGTTCTGCTGGATTGCACTCGGCGGAAATACGAAAAAAAGAAAGCGGCGCAGACGGCGTTACTATTACTAAAAATATTGGATAACAGAAAAATCCCCGTTGAAAAATCATTTCTCCTGAAACTGATTTTCCCAACGGGGATTTTTTCATTTTTCTTAAAAACAGCTCTTAGGAAAGTGAATCCGCATATGCCTGAATATCTGCCTTCATCTGAATCCAGGCATCCTCATGCTCCACGTAGTACAGAGGGCAGAGCTTTTCGGTTACATCATAGTGACGGATCACATCGTCCGAAGTCAGATTGAACCGCTTGCATAAGAAACCGGCGAGCTGGACCACAGAATTGTATGTCTCATCGGTAAATTCACCGCTGTCATCCGGGTGGCAGCATTCAATCGAGATCGTATCGAAATTACGCTGGTTCGATGCATACGACCATTCACTCGTCGGGATACACTGAACGACTTCTCCCTCGATGCCGACGACGAAATGGCTGCTGGCCTGCGCCTCCTGCGTCTCAGGCAGGTTTTCAAAGTAATCACGGTTCTGCATCGCCGTGCTTCCCGGGTTTGCCGTGTAGTGAATAACGATGCCGTCCACCTTTTTCAGCCTCGTCTGCGGTCTGGACCAGCTGTTCGGCGTCAGAAGCTCCACATCAATCGGCGGAGCGCCGGTCCAGTCGGTGATATCGTTGTCCTCATAATCAGAACCGGAATAGTCAACGGCCGTGATATCACTTGCCGTTTTTGCCACACGGCGGATGCCGCTGTAAATGCCGACGCAGATCAGCACCACCAGAACTCCCGTCAGAAACATTCTGCGGTGAAGCTGGCGCTGCCTCTGTTTTCTTGTCATTTTTCCCCGTCTCTTCTGTGCCATATGTTCTCTCCCCGCTGCAAATAAGCGCCCCCTCATTTGAAAAGGCAGAAGCTGAAAAGTTTCTGCCCTTTCCCCCTTCTGCCTTTTGCGACTTTTTATTCTTATTTATCGTCCACGCTGTAGTTCGGAGCCTCTTTGGTGATGTGAATATCATGCGGATGGGACTCTTTTAAGGATGCTGCGGAAATCTTCACAAATTTTCCGGTCTCCTTTAAGGTCTCAACATCTTTCGCTCCGCAGTAGCCCATACCGGAACGAAGTCCGCCGATCAGCTGGAATACAGTGTCCTCTACGAGGCCTTTGTATGCTACACGGCCTTCCACACCTTCCGGAACCAGTTTCTTGGCGCCGGTCTGGAAGTAACGGTCTTTACTTCCGTTCTCCATGGCTGCAATGGATCCCATTCCACGGTATACTTTGTATTTTCTTCCCTGGAACAGTTCGAAATCTCCCGGGCTCTCATCGCATCCTGCAAAGATGCTTCCCATCATGCAGACATTGGCACCGGCTGCGATAGCCTTTGTCATGTCTCCGGAGTACTTGATACCGCCGTCGGCGATGATCGGAGTTCCGGTCTTCTTTGCTTCCTCATAGCAGTCCATAACGGCTGTGACCTGCGGTACACCGATACCTGCAACGACACGGGTCGTACAGATAGAACCAGGTCCGATACCGACTTTAACAGCGTCTGCTCCGGCTGCGATCAGGTCTCTTGTTGCCTCTGCGGTTGCCACGTTTCCGGCGATTACCTGCAGATCCGGATAATGCTCTTTGATGAGGCGAAGTGTTTTGAAGATATTTGCGGAATGTCCGTGAGCGGAGTCGATGACGATCACGTCTACGTGTGCTTTTACCAGCGCATCGACACGATCGAGCACGTTTGCCGTGATGCCGACTGCGGCACCGCAGAGCAGACGTCCCTGCTCATCCTTGGCGGACAATGGTACTTGATGGTTTTCTCGATATCTTTGATAGTGATCAGACCTTTGAGGTTGAAATCGTCATCGACAATCGGAAGTTTTTCTTTTCTGGATTTTGCAAGGATTGCTTTTGCCTCGTCCAGCGTAACGCCTACTTTTGCAGTGATCAGGTTTTCGCTGGTCATGGACTCTTTGATTTTCTTGGTGAAATCAGTTTCAAACTTCAGATCACGGTTTGTAATAATACCAACCAGTTTTCCGTTCTCGGTAATCGGGACACCGGAAATACGGAATTTTGCCATCAGATTATTGGCATCTTCCAGGGTGTGCTCCGGAGACAGATAAAACGGATCGGTGATAACACCGTTCTCAGAACGTTTTACTTTGTCTACTTCTTCTGCCTGCTGCTCAATCGACATATTCTTGTGAATAATACCGATTCCTCCCTGACGTGCCATGGCAATTGCCATACGGTGTTCTGTAACCGTATCCATGCCGGCGCTCATCATCGGGATGTTCAGCTTGATCTTCTTGGTCAGATGCGTAGTCAGATCTACCATGTTTGGGGTTACTTCAGAATACTGCGGAACCAGAAGCACATCATCGAAGGTAATACCATCACCAATAATTGTACCCATTTTCATTTCTTCCTTTCTTCTTAAGTCTTTTTGATTTATCACCTAATTTAACATAAAACAAAAAAGCTGTCAATCCATAAATACTTTTCTTGGTGCACGGTTGCGGATATTCTTTTAACATCACTTCGTCCGGCTCGAAGATCACCATCTGCATGGCATTGTCCTTGGAGATGACGATGCGTACGGTTTGTGGCCCTGTCCTTCGATGCCGGAGGAATAGTTGTAACGTTTGATACTCTGGTTGTTTTTGTAGGAATCAAGCTGATGGGACTGGTACGGAGCCAGGATTTCCATGTTGGAAAGCTCATAGCTTGCGGCTCTTTTTCTTCTTGACTGCGAATAGATACGGTCGATATCGAGCTCGCCGTTGACGTACAGATACTCAAACTCTACCGAAAGCTTCGGGATAAAAATATAGTCTACGATTCCAAGTACCAGCGCAAGAAGCAGAATCAGCGGATTCATCATAATTCCTGCGGCTGCAAAAAGAACGGTAAAGAAGATCAGAACTCCTTTGATCGCCTTGTCTTTTCCTGTCTGCTGTTTTTTCACCAGCACTTCTGTGTACAGATCACTCATTTACTCCATCCTCCTCAAGATATTCGATCAGTTTTGCTACATTGTCCGCGTTCTTTGTATTGACCAACACGGTCAGATAACACGGCTCATAGTACGTAAGGCCCATATCCTGGTACTTTTTCAATTTGGAAATGTCGAGGCAGGTATCTCCCGCCTTTATCCCGTACTTCTCACACGTCGCTTCGTCAAACAGTGTGGACAGATCCAGAAAATAATCGTCTTTGCTGTAGTTGTCGTACACGGCCTGTGAACAGATCAGAACATCCATGCTCTGTGCGGCAATCACGGCTGTGAATTTCATCAGCGTGTTGTAATCCGCGTTTTCCAGGTTTTCACCGAAGCTGTAGCTTGTATCGATGCTTACCTTTTCGTACTTATCTCCGGTTCCGAGCGCTTCTTTTAGGTCCTCCTCGATCGGACTTACATCCTGCAGTCCTGCGTAATCCACTACGGCAATGCTCACGAGGTCATAATACTTCGCATTTTCATGGATATTCACAATCGTGCCGATGATGAAGATAACAGCGATGATGCCGAAAATGACAGCCTTGTAGTATTCCCAGATATAGGCCAGTTTCTCTTTAAAATTCATTTTCGACAGCTTCTCTTTTTCGAGCTGCATCTTCTCCTTCCTTGTCATGTCGGATTCATAACGACTTGCCATGTGTGTTTCTTCTCCTTTGTTGTATTTCCCCCAACATCCTACAAATCAGTATAGCATAAAACGCCGGAAGCGTCCATATACGCCGCCCGGCGAAAGCATGAAAACTTTCTGAAATTTTTTGTAACGATTCAGGGCCATGCGAAATGGAAGAAAAACTTTCCACTAAAAAATCGGCCGGCAAAGACAGGACTTCGGAACCCATGTTCCGCTACGGTCTTTGCCAGCCGGTTTTCTTATTTTGTTTTACCAGACATTTTTATCCCGGAAATTACATCATTCCCATTCCGCCGTCTGCGCCTGCCGGCATAGCCGGAGCCGGCTCTTTGATGGTGGAAACTACGGACTCGGTGGTCAGCAGGGTTGCGGAAACGCTGGTAGCGTTCTGCAGTGCGCTTCTGGTAACCTTAACCGGATCAAGGATACCAGCCTGGATCATGTCTACATACTCTTCGTTGTATGCATCAAATCCAACACCTACTTTGGACTCTTTTACTTTGTTGATAACAACAGCGCCTTCCAGACCTGCGTTTGTTACGATGTGGAACAGAGGAGCCTCAAGTGCTTTCTGTACGATTCTTGCACCGATCTTCTCGTCGCCGTCCAGGCTGTCAATCAGCTCTGCAAGCTGTGTTGTTACATGGATGTATGCAGAACCGCCGCCTGCGATGATACCCTCTTCTACGGCTGCTCTCGTTGCATTTAAAGCATCCTCCATACGGAGTTTTTCTTCTTTCATCTCGGTCTCGGTTGCTGCACCTACACGGATAACAGCTACGCCGCCTGCCATTTTTGCCAGTCTCTCCTGCAGTTTCTCTTTATCGAACTCAGAAGTGGTCTCCTCGATCTGGGATCTGATCTGGCCGATTCTTGCTGCGATGGCATCTTTTGCGCCGGCACCGTCAACGATAACGGTGTTCTCTTTCTGAACTTTAACAGATTTTGCACGTCCGAGCATTTCCAGAGTAGCGTCTTTTAATTCCAGACCAACTTCCTCGGAGATCACCTGGCCGCCGGTCAGGATTGCGATATCCTCGAGCATTGCTTTTCTTCTGTCGCCGTAGCCCGGTGCTTTGACAGCTACTACGTTGAAAGTTCCACGCAGTTTGTTGATCACCAGAGTCTGAAGAGCTTCTCCCTCTACATCCTCAGCGATAATCAGCAGTCTTGCGCCGCTCTGTACGATCTGCTCCAGCAGCGGAAGAACTTCCTGAATGTTGGAGAGTTTTTTATCGGTAATCAGGATATATGGATTGTCGAGAACGGCTTCCATTTTCTCCATGTCGGTGCACATGTAAGCGGAGATGTATCCACGGTCGAACTGCATACCTTCTACCAGCTCCAGCTCGTTCTGCATGGTCTTGGACTCCTCGATGGTGATAACGCCGTCTTTGGAAACTTTTTCCATGGCATCTGCTACCATCTGCCAACTTCTTCACTTCCGGAAGAAACGGCTGCAACTTTTGCGATCTGCTCTTTGCCTGCTACCGGCTGGCTCATCTCTGCAAGGATCTGAACGGCTTTGTCGGTTGCTTTCTTCATTCCTTTACGAAGAACGATCGGGTTAGCGCCTGCTGCCAGGTTTTTCATTCCCTCGTTTACCATAGCCTGTGCCAGAACCGTTGCGGTTGTGGTACCGTCACCTGCTACATCGTTTGTCTTTGCAGCAACTTCTTTGATGAGCTGTGCGCCCATGTTTTCAAAGCCGTCTGCCAGCTCGATCTCTTTTGCAATCGTAACACCATCGTTTGTGATGAGCGGAGCGCCGTACTGTTTGTCCAGAACAACGTTTCTCCTTTCGGTCCAAGGGTTACACGTACGGTATCTGCAAGCTGGTTTACACCATTCTGAAGAGCGTTTCTTGCCTCTGCTCCATATTTAATCTCTTTTGCCATGATTGTCATGCCTCCTGATTTTTACTTGATTATTCTTTATTTTACAACTGCCAGAATGTCATCCTGTTTTACGATGATGTACTCTTCGTCTTCCAGTTTGACGTTGGTTCCTGCATATTTGGAATAGATTACCTGATCTCCGACTGCAACTTCCATTTTTACTTCTTTGCCGTCTTCTACTTTTCCAGGTCCTACTGCGATAACCTCAGCCTGCTGCGGTTTCTCCTGTGCCTGTCCCGGAAGTACGATACCGGATTTTGTGGTTTCCTCTGCTTTTAACTCTTTTAATACAACTCTGTCACCTAAAGGTACTAACTTCATTTATGTTTCCTCCTTCAAGATTTCATTCAGTTTTATTTATTAGCACTCAGTTCATTCGAGTGCTACTTGATGGTTCTTACTATAGTGTTTTCCACCTCATTTCGCAAATGTATGAATTTTGTAATTCTCTTTTTTTTTCTCGTGATAGCTCTTAATTTCTCTTATTTTCTCGTTTTTTCTTATTTTGGCAACTTTTTCATATTTTATACTCTCTTTAGAATCTAATTATAGTTTATTCCTAAAAACGGGAATGATACCATTTTTTTCCGCTCCACGAATGCTTTTTTGCACAAAAAGAAACGGCGCCATTCTTAAACGGCTCCGATTCTTTTCTACATTCCACTTTTTTATTTTTTCGCCTCGTCCGGATGGGCATCGCCCTTTCCTTTCAGGTTCTTTCTTGCTTTGATCTCGTCGAGTTCATCAAAGATATATCATTTAATACCTTGATATACGTTCCCTTCATACCGCTGGAACGGGACTCGATGACGCCTGCGCTCTCGAATTTGCGGAGGGCATTTACAATGACGGATCTTGTGATGCCGACGCGGTCTGCAATTTTGCTTGCAACCAGAATGCCCTCATCCCCGTTCAGTTCATCAAAGATATGGATGATGGCTTCCAGTTCGGAGAAGGACAACGTGTTGAATGCGGATTTAACCACCTGAACCTTGCGGTTTTCCTCCACATTTTCCTCGTTGACGGAACGCATCATTTCCAGTCCGACAACGGTTGTGCCGTACTCACTGACGATGATATCGTCGATATCGTACTGCGGGGTGCAGCGGTACATAAATACGGTACCAAGCGTTCTCCGGCGATCTCGATCGGGCAGATAATTGCGGTGTAGCGCTCTACACCAGCCGCTCAAAGCCGAGGGTCTGTAAATTGACGTTCTCTTTTGTGGAGAGTACGCCGAGGAGACGCTCGTTTAATGCGGCATCGACATAACCGCCCACCTTATCCTCGATCAGCTCCGTAATTTCTTCCACGCCCGGGCAAAGGCTGATGCCCAGCACTTTTCCTTTTTTACTGATCACCAGGATATTGGAACTTAACGTTTCCATCAGGACTTCACAGATATCGTTGAACACGACCTTCGTGGAGTGATTGTTATGAAGCAGTTTGTTGATTTTTCTGGTTTTATCCAGCAGTTGTACGCTCATGTTCTTCTCCTTTCTTTATTTTCTGCATTTTTTTTGCGTATCCGCCGAAAAAATGCACACTGATGCCTTTTTCAGACAACCCTTAAAACTAAGCTCATTCTATCATGTAGTTTTCCGGAAATCAATATATTTTTCAGAAAACTATAAATTTTATAAAAATTCATGCTAAATTTTTTCGGATCTTCCTGTTTTTCCGCCTCGATAAGCAAAAAACGGCCTGCACCAGTTTTTCACCAGTACAGACCGCTTTGTCATTCTCAGTCTTCGTCTTTCTTTTCGCGTGCTTCTACATAGCCGCACTGCTCGTCCGCGCAGACCAGCTTATTGCCTTTTTCCAGCATATAGCCGCCGCACTGCGGGCATTTCTTGGCAGACGGTTTCTGCCAGACATGAAATCGCATTCCGGATTGTTTTCGCATCCATAATATTTCCGTCCTTTTTTCGTCTTGCGCAGGATCACTTCTTTTCCGCACTTCGGACACGGAACACCGATCTTTTCCAGATACGGCTTCGTGTTCTTGCAGTCCGGGAATCCCGGGCAGGCGAGGAATTTTCCGTGCGGGCCGTATTTGACCACCATGTTGCGGCCGCAGTTCTCGCAGATGACATCTGTCACCTCATCCTCTACCTTAACTTCTTCGAGGTTCTTTTCTGCCTCTGTGACCGCCTCATAGAGATCCGGCCAGAAGTTCTCGACTACTGTCTTCCACGGAACACTGCCATCTCCAACCCTGTCGAGCAGAGCTCCATCGTTGCCGTAAAGTTGACATCCACGATGCTCGGGAATGCCTCTTTCATCATGTTGTTGACCACCTCGCCGAGCTCTGTCATGTAAAGGTTCTTGTTCTCCTTTGCCACGTAACGGCGGTTGATGATCGTTGTGATGGTCGGCGCATACGTACTTGGACGGCCGATGCCGAGTTCCTCAAGCATTTTGACAAGGGATGCCTCGGTGTAGTGTGCCGGCGGCTGTGTGAAGTGCTGCTGCGGATCCATCTTTTCCAGTGCCAGCTCCGTTCCTGCCTCCAGGCTCCGGACAGCGGCGTTTTTCTCTTTCTTTTCCTCATCCGGATCGGTGTAAACGGACATGAAACCATCAAATGCCAGACGGGAGGAAGCTGCTGTAAAGAGATACTCTCCTGCATTGATCCGTGCGGAAATTGTCTCATAGACGGCCGGCTGCATGCGGCTTGCCACAAAGCGTTTCCAGATCAGCTGATACAGGCGGAACAGATCTCTTGGCAGGGATTCTTTTACCATTACCGGTGTATTCGTCACATCGGTCGGACGGATGGCCTCGTGCGCATCCTGTGCCTTGCTGTTTTTATTCTCCGTCGTGTCCCCGCTTGCGGTATATTTTGTGCCGTACTGCTCCTGGATAAAGGAACGTGCTGCCGCATCGGCCTCCTCGCTGATTCGTGTAGAATCGGTACGCAGATAGGAAATCAGAGCGATCGTTCCCTTTCCTTTTACTTCCACGCCCTCGTAGAGCTGCTGCGCCAGACGCATCGTCTTCTGCGTGGAGAAGTTCAGCACCTTCGATGCTTCCTGCTGCAGGGTACTCGTGGTGAACGGAAGCGGCGCTTTCTTGGAACGCTCTCCTTTTTTCACTTCGGATACGGTAAAGGTCTCATTTTCCAGTCCCTTTAAGATTTCATCGAGCTGCTCTTTCGTCTCGATCGCCATCTTTTCACTGCCTTTTCCGTGGAATTTTGCGACGAGCGGTTTCTTCTCGCCTGGAATTTTCAGATCTGCTTCCAGTGTCCAGTATTCTTTCGGAATGAACGCATTGATCTCATCCTCGCGGTCGCCGATGATGCGCAGTGCAACGGACTGCACACGGCCGGCGGAAGTCCGCGTTTGATTTTCTTCCATAACAATGGGCTGATTTCATAACCTACCATACGGTCGAGGCAGCGGCGCGCCTGCTGCTCGTCCACCAGGTTCATATCGATGTCGCGTGCCTGTTTGATCGACGCTTTGACTGCTGATTTTGTGATCTCGTTGAAGGTGATGCGGCGCATCTTGTTCTCATCGAGATTCAGCGCAATCGACAGATGCCAGGAAATTGCCTCTCCCTCGCGGTCAGGGTCAGTTGCGAGATAAACTTTATCTGCTTTTTTTGCGGCTTTTCGAAGAGATGCCAGAAGCTCTCCTTTTCCGCGGATGGTGATATATTTTGGTTCAAAGTCATGTTCTACATCAATTCCAAGCCGGCTTTTCGGCAGATCGCGCACATGGCCCATAGATGCTGCAACTTCGTAATTTGCCCCGAGATACTTTTTCACCGTCTTGACTTTTGCCGGTGATTCCACTATTACAAGATATTTTGCCACCTCTGATGCCTCCTGAATACATATTTTTATAACTGTCCAGATCTATATTGCGTTTTTCATATCGCATAGTTCTGCATCATTACAAATTCCAGAATAATTCCTAAATTAGTCGTAACTTCCACTGACTATACACCAAAAAAGTTTTTTCTTGCAAGTGTTTTCCATTTTTAAAATGTACCATTTTTCGATGTTTCCCGACAAAATAACAGGATTTTTTCTATTTTTTAACGATTTTTCCTG
>ENA-OPZM01000492-OPZM01000492.1-human-gut-metagenome-genome-assembly--contig:-NODE-492-length-17015-cov-1.732295_pt1 | contig 17015 bp, 18 predicted proteins | sample MGYA00242478_ERZ504493 | MGnify/ENA primary metagenome ERZ504493 (study PRJEB26092, sample SAMD00036227) | human gut metagenome | host: Homo sapiens | study: EMG produced TPA metagenomics assembly of...
GCAGATTTCGGAAGGAAAAGCGCGTGTATTCGGCGGCCTCACCTTTCATCTGCTGTACGTCTCCGACGGCGAACGGCGCCGGATCTGCCAGCTCTCCGGCGAGCTTCCGATCGACGAGACGATCCATCTCGATGGTCTGACAGGGGGCGACAAGGTCTGCATCACCTGGGAAGTGGAAGATCTGAACCTGCATCTCATCAACTCGCGGAAGCTGGGCGTGCGCGCGATCGTCACGCTGCACGCGTGGATCGAGGAACTGTGCGACCTTGCCGTGCCGATGGAAATCCGCGGGGAGAGCGACGTCGCGGTAAAAAGGCAGGAATACCGCGTGGTTGAGCTTGCAGTGCAGAAAAAAGATGTGCTGCGTGTCAAAAAGGAGCTTACGATTCCGTCCGGCAAGCCGGAATTGCACGAGATTCTCTGGCAGGATCTGGAAGTGCGCGGTCTCGATCTCCGCTCTGAGGAGGGGCGGGTCAGTGCGCAGGGAGAACTCTTTGTCTTCTGTCTGTACAGCGACGGCGAGGAGGATCACCCGCTGCAGTGGGTGGAGCAGGCGCTCCCGTTCCAGGCAGAAGTGGAATGCCAGGCTGCATCTCCGAGATGATCCCGCGGATCGAAAGCACACTCGGCCAGACCACACTCGAAATCCAGCCCGATTCCGACGGCGAGGAGCGGGTCCTGCAGGCGGAGGCCGTACTCGAACTTGACATCTGTCTGTATCAGGAAGAAACCGTATCACTTCTGCAGGACGTTTACCATCCGCACCGAGAATGCATTCCAAAAGTGCAGGAGGAGACTTTGGAGAGCCTTCTGATCCGCAATTCCTCCAAATGCCGCCTGACCGACAAACTGCAGATGCGCGTGCCGAAAAATAAAATTCTGCAGATCTGCCACAGCGACGGCAAAATCAAGATCGACGAGGAAAGAATCGTAGAAAACGGCATCGAAGTAACCGGCGTGGTGGAACTCAGGGCGCTCTATGTCGTGAGCGACGATGAAATGCCGTTCTACGCCGCCGAAACCGCCATACCCTTCCGCCACACCATCGAAGTCCCGGGAATCGGACCGGACTGCCGCTACGAACTCCAGTCCTCCATTGACCAGCTCTCCACAACCATGCCGGACAGCAGCGACATCGAAGCCAAAATCGTACTGAACCTGAACGCCCTCGTATTCCGCCGCAGAAAAGAAGGGTAATGCAGTACGTCGAAGAAAAAGACCGCGATCCCGAAGAACTCCAGAAGCTACCAGGCATCACCTGCTACTTTGTCAAGCCGGGGGATACCCTGTGGGATATCGCGAAGAAATTCTATACGACGACAGATAAGATCAGGGAATTAAATGAACTGAAAACCGAAACACTCACACCGATGCAGCAGTTATTAGTGGAGCGGGTATAGCGGAAAAGACAGCTACTGCCTTAAGAATGGAGTTAATCCATCAGGCAGCAGGCTGTCTTTTTGCGAGTTCCATGCCGATCTGCATTGCAGAAAGAACAGGTACACTTTTGTACCGGGAAGAAAAACGGGAATTACAACCTTGCTTCTCAAAGAAATCAACAATAACGGAAAGAAACTGTCCTTAACTTATGACGCAGTAGGAAATATTGTTATATAAATACATGTATAATTACAGCTTTGGAGGATAAACAGTTGCTTGAATGGATTAATGTCTTTAAAGTAAATCGGAAAATTAAATCCCGTCTCTGGCCGTGGATCAAGATTATTTTAAGTATTGTTCTTTTCTTTGCGGTATTTTACGGCGACATCTATGTTCATATTCTGGATGGAACAGATTTGGGACGAATTGTGGAAGCAATGATTCTGGTTGTGTTTTCGTTTCTGGACTATCTGATCTGCTTTATTTCCGTAGCCGAAATGGACTGCCTGAAGGATCGGCGGTATGCGGCGGCGAAAGAGAGCGGTGAATTTTACACGATTTCCCAAATCGAAAGCTCCCTGTTCAACTACGTGCCGCGTACCTATACGATTTATTACCGGCGGGGAAGCAGAAGACTTACCTTCGGTGTACGGACAAGAATGACAGGAAATCCGCTGGAAATGGGCGGCAGAGAATATTTCATAGGACCGACAGGAAAGCGCGAGCAGATTGTGAAAGACCTCGATACGCTGATGAAAGAAGTAAAAAAATACGCAAGATTTGACAAAGTCTGGTACAGACAATCAATGGAGAACCGGTAAAGAAATGATGCCGGTTCTTCTTGCTTTTACGTAAAAATGCAGGTAAGATAAAAACAGCATAAGTGTAATACACATGCGTAAAAACTCATCAACGGAGAAGGTATGAAAATGGAGGAAACAAAAGATGAATTATCTGAAGGAACGGGATGGTGACCTGTTCTCCAATGCGGATCTGAAACGGCTGATTGTGCCGCTTCTGATTGAACAGCTTCTTGCCATCGCAGTCGGCATGGCGGATTCAATTATGGTATCCAGTGTCGGCGAGGCGGCGGTGTCGAGTGTGTCGCTGATTGATACAATCTTTATTCTGCTGATCAACATGTTCACCGCGATTGCAACCGGCGGAGCCGTCGTGTGCGGCCAGTATATCGGAAAGAAGCGGCCACACAAAGCATGTGAGGCAGCTGACCAGCTTCTGCTGGTGACAACGGCGCTGTCAGTTGTGATCATGGCGGCGGTCTATCTTTTAAAGCCGTTTATTCTGCATGTTGTGTTTGGAAACATTACGGCAGAGGTAGAAAGAAACTGCAATATTTATCTGATGATCGTAGCGGCCTCCATTCCGTTTCTGGCGGTTTACAACGGCTGTGCGGCCATTTTCCGTGCGCAGGGTGATTCGAAAACGCCGATGAAAATATCCATCGTCATGAACCTGATCAATATTTCGGGAAATGCGCTTCTGGTCTATGCGCTGAAATTCGGCGTGGACGGCGTTGCGATTCCGACGCTGCTTTCACGTATGTACGCGGCTGCGGCAGCATTTGTTCTCGTACATAATAAGCGGTATCCAGTGCGGTGCTCTTATCCGGTGAAATTAAAACCGGATTTCCATATGCTGAAAAAAAATCCTTGGCATCGGCATTCCGAACGGCTCGAGAACAGTATGTTCCAGCTCGGCAAAATTATGGTCTTAAGTATGATCACACAGTTCGGAACAGCGTCGATCGCGGCAAATGCGGTGTCCAACACGATTGCTGTCTTCCAGACACTGCCCGGTATGGCGATCGGAAATGCAGTGCTGACCGTAAGCGCACAGTGCGCGGGAGCGGGAGACTATGAGCAGGTAAAATACTATGCGAAAAAGCTGCACATCATCATTTATGGCCTGATGATCGTCTGCTGTCTCGGTGTCATCGCGGCACTTCCGGCGGTGCTTCACGTTTACAGTCTGTCTGCGGAGCAACAGCCATGACGGAAGATATCATCGTTTACCACGGCATCTGCTGTATGATAATCTGGCCAATTGCTTCAATCTGCCGAATGTACTCCGCGCGTCCAATGATGTGGCATTTTGCATGATTCTCTCGATTCTTTCCATGTGGATCTGCAGAATCGGCATGAGCTATGTGCTCGGTGTGCGTATGGGATTCGGCGTCTTCGGTGTCTGGGTCGCCATGACGATGGACTGGGTTGTTCGTGCCATTTTCTTTGTCCTTCGCTATCGAAGCGGGAAGTGGCAGCATCAGACGTGATGAAAAATACGGAATGTTTTGGGGAGAGAGAAAGAAAAAACGATACATCTGGAGGAAGTTATTATTATGAAAAACGCAAAGAAACTGATTCCCGGAGCGGCGATTGCGCTGGTGATTGCCGCTGCGGCGAAATTCCTGGAAAGCCTGGAGGAGAGCGCCGGACTGCACTTTATCGGGGCATCGGTCATCGCCATGTTTATCGGTATGATTGTGAATGCCTTTTACAAGCCGAACAGCGTGACAGCGCCGGGAATTAAATTTACATCGAAGAAGATCCTGAAATTTGCGATTATTCTGCTCGGTGCGAGCCTGAATATCCGCACGGTGCTGACGGTCGGAAGATTTTCCCTGACGGTTATGGTATTTACCCTGGCAACGTGCTTCGGCCTTGGCGCACTGATCGGAAAAGCAATGGGACTGAACTGGAAGACGAGCAGCCTCATCAACGCCGGCACGGGTATCTGCGGCGGTTCCGCGATCGCGGCAATCGCGCCGGTCATCGAGGCAACCGATATGGACATTGCCTATGGCCTCTCCGCAACGTTTTTATTTGATACGGTCATGATTGTCGTATTCCCGATCCTCGGTCACTGGATGGGCCTTTCGGATGCCGCGTTTGGCCTCTGGGCCGGAACTGCGGTCAACGATACCTCAAGCGTCGTTGCCACCGGTTACGCATTCAGCGAGGCTGCCGGTGATTTCGCCACCATGGTAAAACTGACGCGAACCCTCGCCATTATCCCGGCTGTCCTGGCATTCGCCGCAATCAACGTACATCTGAAGCGAAAAGCACAGGCAGCAGAAGGAACCGCCGTAAAGGTAAGCATCAAATCCATTTTTCCATGGTTTATCTTAGGCTTTCTCGCCATGTCAGCACTGACCTCCTTAGGTCTTATCCCGGCAGGCACAGCAGCCGCATTAAAAACCATCAGCAAATTTCTGATGGTAGCCGCCCTTGCGGCCATCGGCCTGAACACCGATTTCAAATCCCTCTGCCGCTCCGGCGCAAAGCCGATGCTGCACGGATTCATCATTTCGCTGCTGGTAGTCATTGTGGCGATCGCTGTTGAATTTGCCATCGGCATTGCGCCGCAGGGGGTGCTGTAAAAACAGGAAATGCAAAAGCTCAGACAGAAAAAAATGTCTGAGCTTTTTGCTGGTGCGCTGATGACACGATAGAACCGATAAAACGATTGACAGATAGAATTGAAAGTTTCATCAAAGAGGAGATCCCAGGAAAAGGATCTCCTCTGTAGTATAAAGTTATTTCAAAAATGTTTTCAGAACCTGCAGCACCCCATTTTCCCAGTACGACGGGCAGGTGTGTTTTGCCGAGGCGATGACTTCCGCTCGGGCGTGGAGACGGCGTAGCTTTCGCCGGCGTTCTGAAGCATCTCGATGTCGTTCAGGTTGTCGCCGAAGCAGCAGACTTCGTCTGAGGTAAGGCCAAAGTAGTTCATCAGAAATGAGAGACCGGTCCATTTGCTGACGCCGCTGGCGTTGCAGTCCAACCATTCCTTACCGGCGACAGCGAGTTTTGCCTGATGCTTCCACGCTGGGATGAAATTTGGGGAGCAAAGCTCTTCACAGGAGGTGATGGTAGATCGTGAATTTGATAATGTCCTCGTTTTCTACCTTCGACAGATCCGGTACTTCGCGGACATCGAAGCCGTAGGAGTCGCGAAGCCAGTGAAACATGCGGCTTCCGGCATCTTCGGCAAGGCAGTAGTCCGGGGTAGCGGCGAAGCAGTCGCAGGACGGAAGTTCGTCGTGTACCATGCGGCACATGCATTTCCAGAGTGCCGTTTCCATCGGATATGTTTTCAAAATCTTTTCTGGTGTGCGCACGACAGTTCCGCCATCGGAGATGTAGAGCAGGCGGTCCTTGATCGGAGCGAAAAGCTTCTGCTCACTGGAAAACTGGCGGCCGGAACAGACAACAAAATGGATGCCCTGGTCGACAAGCCTGGAAACAACAGTCATATATTCCGGGTCGATCAGAAGTGTGCCGTCTTTGACGAGCGTTCCATCGACATCGGTTGCAATCAACTTTATCATAATAGAAAATCTCCTTATCTTGTCACAGAAAAAATTCAAACTATAGCAAGACCAGAAAATAACGCAAAAAAGGCAGTGCTGCAGGGCGCGAATTACAAGGAACGGATTTGAAGGCGTACCGGGGTACGACGAAAATCCGTGACGCAGTAATTCACGTTCTGCAGTGCTGAATTTTTTGCATTATTTTCTGGGATTGCTATAAACATGATTATATCGTGAATTGCTTCGGGGTGCAAGCCGGAACCGGAGGAACGCAAAACTCCACGTTGACGAAACGCAGAAATAAGGCGTAAAATAAAGAAAAATATATATCCACAGGGGGATTTTTATTATGGCATTTATTCAGGTAAGCTTCATGTCAAAAACTTTAATGCGCACCGTACCGCTGCAGGTTATTCTGCCGGTCGACAAATTTACCTTTGGGCAGCCGGAGCGCGAGGAAAAACCGTTTAAAACGCTGTATTTGCTGCATGGCATTTTTGGGAATGAGACAGACTGGGTTCATGGAACCAGAATCCAAAGATGGGCAGAGGAGAAAAACCTTGCCGTTGTCATGCCGGCCGGCGAGAATGCGTTTTATGTGGATCAGCCGTCCATCGGTGCCATGCACGGACAGTTTATCGGAGAAGAACTGGTTGAGATTACAAGAAAAATGTTTCCGCTGTCCAGAAAAAGAGAAGACACCTTTATCGGAGGTCTTTCCATGGGTGGTTTTGGCGCACTCAGAAATGGCCTGAAATATCACGATACCTTCGGGGCTGTGATCTGCCTGTCCGGTGCACTTCATGTGCTGGAAAATCCGGAAGAGAGCAGAGCGGACAGCTTTGCACATGAAGAAGGTTATTTCGGAAATCTGGTCGAAGCAGCAAAGAGTGACAAAAACCCGGCTGTTCTTATCGAGCAGTTAAAGGAAGCACGGAAAAAAGATCCGTTTGTCAATGTGCCGACCGTATTCCAGGCGTGCGGAACAGAGGACGAACTTCTGGAAGTAAACCGTCTCTACCATAAACGGATGGAAGAGAGCGGCATGGACATTGTCTATTATGAGAGCAAGGGTGGCCATGAATGGGATTTCTGGATGAGTGGATCAAAAAGGCACTGGACTGGCTGCCACTTGAGGAAAAGACGGAAGGCCTGAACAGCGGAAACGTAAATGTTTAAAGGAAAAAGGGAGACAGGCAATGCCAGAAACGAGAAATGACGAATTGTACCGTGCGTTAAAACACAACGGTTACCCGGACGACTTCTGCCGGGAAATTGCATACCGCCAGATGAACACCGATTTTACCGCCACGCGGATGCTCGGCTATCTCTACCGCGTTACAAGCCCGCGCGCCGAGGACGTTGTCGATGAGATGCTGGCTATTTTGAGTGACCGCAAAGCATGGATTGAGAAAAACAGTCCGAGGAAGCCCAGGCGGCAATCAGCAGAATGTATCGGGAAGGCCTGTAACCTGTGCGGGCGTTTATGCAGAAAAAGCAGAAGGAACGGGCTTGCATTCTTTTCCGGTTTCTGCTACAATCAGTGCAGTGAAAAAGCGACGAAAAGAAACAGTAGCGACAGAGCGCATTCAGAGAGAAAGCGGCAGGTGAAAGCTTTTTGCAGAATCTATCGTGAACCGGTCTTGGAGCTGTGCACCGAAGAGAAGAAAATCCATCAGGGAAAATTTATTTCGTAGGCTGCACCGGGATCTCCCGTTACAGAGAAGGTACAGAGAGCAGAGATCACGCGTATTACAAAATACAAAAATCGTGGGGTACAAATGCTTTGTGTCAGAGTGCAGGAGTTTTCCTGAATTTAGGTGGTACCGCGGATAAAAAAATTCGCCCTAAACTGCAGCTTGCGGTTTAGGGCTTTTTTTGTTTGAAAACGAAGCATCGCATTCTCGTTACTTCAGTGATGAGTTAGATGCGTAAAATGTTGACTAAAAGCTTAAAATCGGACAGGCTGGAATGTTCTCGCGTCTGGAAGATTTCAGATGTTGAAAACCCAAAAAACAAGGAGGAAATCAGAAAATGAAACTTGAAAAAATTAGTAGGAGAGCGCTTCAAAGAAAGACCTGCTGACTGTGTCATCGACAGCATGCTATTATGGTAAAAGGCGGATACATCAAATATATGGCAAACGGAATCTATTCTTCCTATCTGCCGCTGCGCCGCATTGTGCGCAAAATCGAGCAGATCCTGCGCGAGGAGATGGACAAAATCGACGGCCAGGAAGTGCAGTTCCCGGTTGTCATGCCGGCTTCTCTGTGGGATGAGTCCGGCCGTTACGATAGCATCGGCGATGAGCTGCTGCGTTTCACCGACCGCAACAATGCCAAAATGGTACTCGGCATGACCCACGAGGAGGCAGCCGTACATCTCGTTCGCGAGTATGCACAGAGCTACACCAAATATCCGTTTATGATCTATCAGATCCAGACAAAATTCCGTGATGAGGCCCGTCCGAGAGCCGGACTGATCCGTGTGCGTGAGTTTACGATGAAGGATGCTTACTCCTTCCATACCAGCCAGGAAGATCTGGAGCAGTATTACGAGAAATGCCACGCAGCATACGAGCGCATCTTCGAGCGTGTCGGCGTGCCGGAGGTGGTATCTGTCAAATCCGATTCCGGTATGATGGGCGGAAATATCTCCCACGAGTTCATGCTTCTGACTCCGGTCGGAGAGGATTCCATCGTTCTGTGTGATTCCTGCGATTACAGAGCCAACATGGAGGCAGCTGAGAACATTTCCGATATCGCAAGAGACGCAGAATCCGCTGCACTCGAAAAGGTTTATACACCGAACGTCCACACCATTGAAGACGTCTGCAATTTCTTCGGAGACGAGACAAAGAACTCCTGCAAAGCCGTTGTTTATCAGCAGAATGTTGATGATAAATACGTTGTCCTTTTCATCCGCGGTGATCTCGAAGTCAACGAGACGAAGCTGGTCAACTTCCTCGGCGAGCAGGTTCACGCAGCCGTGATCACCGAAGAATGCGGACTGAACGCAGGCTATATCGGACCTGTGAACCTGAAGGTGAACGGAGATGCCGTTGTTCTCTATGATAAATCCCTCGAGGGAAGAAACAACCTTTCCTGCGGAGCCAACGCGGCAGAGCATCATTACAAAGGACTCGACATGGAGCGCGACGTTCCGAATGCCGAGTATCACGATTTTGCAAAAATCCAGGAGGGCGGCATCTGCCCGAAATGCGGCAAAAAGACCGTGAAGATCTCCAGAGGTATCGAGGTCGGAAATATCTTCCAGCTTGGAACCAAATATACAAAATCCATGAATATGACCTATGTCGATGCAAACGGTGAGAGCAAGACCCCGATCATGGGATGCTACGGTATTGGTGTCGGTCGTCTGGCAGCATCGGTCTGCGAGGCACATCACGATGAGTACGGCCCGATCTGCCGAAAGCTATCGCTCCGTGGCAGGTACACCTCTGTGCAGTCCGCGTCGATGACGAGGAAGTCAGAGCATATGCGGACAAGCTGTACGAGGATCTGCAGAATGCAGGCATCGAAGTGATCTACGACGACAGAAGCGTCAGAGCCGGCGTAATGTTTGCCGATGCCGACCTGCTCGGCATTCCGCTGCGCATCATCGTAAGCCCGAAAAACATGAAACAGGGCGTTGTCGAGGTTGCATCCCGCGATAAGACTCTGAAAACACAGATTCCGCTGGAAAATGTGATGGAAGAGATTAAACAGTATCTGTAATGATTCAGAACCATGCGAAAGGGAAGAAAATCGCGATGGGTTCTGAAGAAGTTCGACAGGAGAAAACACGATATGGACTCTGGGATATCTATGATGAAAACAAACAGCCGACCGGCCGCACGATGAAGCGGAATGACTGGCATATGAAGCCGGACGAGTTTCACCTGACGGTGCTCGGCGTGATCGCAAGACCGGACGGAACCTTCCTTATCACAAAACGTGTCATGACGAAAGCCTGGGCACCGGGCTGGTGGGAGTTTCCGGCGGCGCGGCACAGGCAGGAGAGAGCTCCTGGGAGGCCGTGCGCCGTGAGGTCAGAGAGGAAACCGGACTCGATGTGAGCAAGGCAGACGGCGGCTACCTTTTCAATTACCGGCGTATCAACGGATGAGGGAGACAACTACTTTGTCGATGTCTATCGCTTCGTGATGGATGTCAAAGACGAAGATCTCCATCTTCAGGAGGAAGAAACAGACGGCTACCGTTTTGCTACGTTGGACGAAATCAAAGGGTACGCCGCAGAAGGTAAATTCCTGCATTACGACAGCATCCGCCAGGCATTTGAACTGTAACAGAAAAATAAGATAAGAAAAACGCGTTCCCGCCGGAAACCACAGGGGTTTCCGAAAACGGGAACGCGTTTTCTTAGCCTTAGAGTGTGTCTGAAAAAGGCTTTTCGCAAGCAGTTTATTGCAGTTAATTGCGATTGAATACTTCGCGGTTGAGCGCCTTTTCCTGATGGCTGACAATCGTTGTGCAGACAGCATCGCCTGTGATGTTGACGGCGGTACGCAGCATATCGAGAATACGGTCGATACCCATGATAAGAGCGATACCCTCCGTTGGCAGTCCGACGGAATTCAGTACCATAGCCAGGGTAACAAGTCCGACGCTTGGGATACCAGCGGTACCGATGGAAGCCAGTGTTGCGGTAACAACAACCGTTGCGAGGTTTGCCGGGGTCAGATGAATACCGTACGCCTCTGCGATGAAGATGACAGCGACACCCTGCATAATGGAGGTACCATCCATGTTGATGGTTGCGCCGAGCGGAATGGTGAATGAAGAGATCTGTTTCGAGACACCCATTTTTTTGTTCAGGGTATCAATCGACATCGGGATTGTTGCGTTGGAGGTTGCGGTGGAAAATGCAAATCCCATAACCGGAAGGAATTTCTTCACGAATTTAATCGGATTCAGCCGTGTGAATACGAACAGAAGAACCTGATAAATGACGAAGCACTGCAGTGCCAGCGCCAGTGTTACATTTCCCATGTATTTCAGCATCGGTGCGAACGCAGAAAAGCCGACCGTTGCAAAGGTACGTGCAATCAGACAGAAAACGCCGACCGGGGCCACCTTCATGACTGTCATGGTCATTTCCATCATGACATCGTTAAACTGGCTGATAAAGTTGGAAACGACCGAAGCGCGGTTTCCGAGCTTTGCCAGCATTACGCCGACAAACAGGGCGAATACGATGATGGGAAGCATATCGCCGTTTGCCATGGAACCAATCGGGTTCTTCGGGATGATGTTGAGCAGTGTATCCACCAGGCTGACGCTGGAATCTGCTGCTGTCGAGGACAGGTCGGCTTTCTGAACCGCACTCATGTTAAGTCCGAGACCCGGGTGAATGAGCAGGGCGGTTCCAAGTGCGATGCAGACGGCAAGTGCTGTGGTAACAAGGTAAAAGCCGATCGTTTTTACGCCGACCTTTCCGAGGGTTTTGCTGTCTCCGATGGACATACTTCCGCAGACGAGGGAGCAGAAGACAAGCGGTACGACAAGCATCTGCATCAGGCGGATAAAGCCCTGTCCGATGACATACAGCACACCTTCTACGATGACGGTGTCCTTGATATAGCTGGACGGGATCCAATAGTGAATCACCACGCCGAGCAGCGCACCGGCCAGCAGGGCAATAAAAATCTGGGTGGAAAGCCCGGGCTTCTTTTTTGACTTTTCCGTTGTTTCTTTTCTGTTTCGGACCATTATTCGATTCCTCCGGTTTCTTCGAGATATTCTTTCAGTGCCGTTTTCCAGTCGAGAGGCTCAGGAATACCGGTCAGGCGGAGCATCATGTTGTCCAGAACAGAATAGGTCGGGCGGACATCATCGCGTGCGACAACCGGGTAGAGATCAAGGTCACCGGTTTTTCCGGTATACTCGAGGATGGTTCTTGCAAACTCATAGCGGCTGCAGCTTCCGGGGCAGACAACGTGTACAGACCATACTCCTCGCTGTCGATAAAGTGGCAGATCACGCGCGCAAGCTCAAAAGCACTGGTCGGAGCCGCATACTGGTTGTTTGGAACCTCCATCGTGCCGCCCTTTGCCGCATTGCGGAGTACTTCGTCCACAAAATCGCGGCCGATCCCGTAAATCCAGGAGCTTCGGATGATGACAAAGCGGTTCAAAAGCTGTGTCAGGATTTTCTCTCCGGCCTCTTTTGATTTTCCGTAGATCGTACGCGGATGCACGGTATCAAACTCGTTGTACGGGATGCGGGATTCCTTGTCGAAAACGTCATCCGTTGAGATCTGAATAACCTTTGCGTCGATATCATTGGCGGCAAGCGCTACGTTGCGCACACCGATGGCATTGACACGATAGGCTTCGTCGATGTTTTTTTCACACTCGGCAACGTCGGTCATACCGGCACAGTTGATGATAACGTCGGGACGGTTGACATAAACGAACTGTGTGACTTCATCGATTTTGGTAATATCAACCTCGTGAATATCCGTCGGAAGAAGCTGATATTCCACACCCTCCAGCAGTTCCAGAAGGGCAGTACCGATGTGGCCTTCGGCACCTGTAATCCATATTTTTTTCATAGGTTCTCTCCTGTCCTTGATTTATATACAGAAAAACTGTAATTGTATTTATTTTACCTGTGGACTTTACAGAAGTCAATAAATTATGGAAAGTCTCTGTGCAGAACCGGAAAAAAAAGTGGTATCATTTCTGTATATGTCTGCAGTGTAAGACTGCATATCTGCTACAAAAGAAGGAGGAGTATTTTTGAAAAAGAACAAATATGAAATCGACATGTGCAACGGCACGATTATGGATAAGCTGATTTCCTTTTCGCTGCCGCTGATGGTGTCGGGAATTTTACAGCTCATGTTCAATGCGGTTGATATTATTGTAGTCGGACGGTTCAGCGGAAGCCAGGCGCTTGCGGCTGTCGGATCGACAACGGCACTCATCAACGTGTTCATCAACCTGTTTATGGGAATTTCACTCGGTGCGAATGTACTGGCGGCGCGGTATTATGCGGCGGGGCGCGACCGGGAGATGTCGGAAACGGTACATACATCGATCATGCTGGCGCTGATCAGCGGCGTTGTGATGGCGTTTGTGGGCGTATTTTTTGCAAAAGGCGCGCTGGAGCTGATGGATACACCGGCGGATGTCATTGATCAGTCGGCATTGTATATGAGAATTTACTTTATGGGAATGCCGTTTTTCATGCTGTACAACTACGGTGCGGCGATTCTGCGTGCCGTCGGCGACACGAAGCGGCCGCTGTATTTCCTGATTGTATCGGGTGTGATCAACGCTGGTCTGAATATGTTCCTCGTGATCGTGTTCAGTCTCGGCGTGGCAGGTGTGGCGATTGCAACGGTGGTTTCGCAGGCGATCTCCTGCGTGCTGGTTCTGCGGTGCCTCTATAAGAGCGAGGGAAGTTATCAGCTCCGGTTCTCGAAGCTGTGCCTGAAAAAGGATTACATCATCCCGATTTTCCAGGTCGGCATCCCGGCGGGTATTCAGAGTACCGTCATCAACTTCTCGAACGTGCTGCTGCAGTCATCCGTCAATTCCTTCGGTTCGATTGCAATGGCAGGCTACACGGCGGCCAACAATGTGCTGGGATTTTTATACACCTCAGTCAACTCCGTCACCCAGGCGTGCATGAGCTTCACAAGCCAGAACTATGGTGTCGGAAAATACAAACGAATGGATAAGGTGCTGATCGACTGCCTGATTCTCTCCAGCGGCATCGCACTGGTGATGGGTGGCGGCGCGTATCTGTTCGGTACGGAAATCCTGCAGATTTACACCGGGGACCCGGAGGTTATCCGCTGCGGTATGGAAATTCTGTCGATCACGACGGTTCCGTATTTCCTCTGCGGCATCATGGACCTCTTCCCGGGAGCCCTGCGCGGTATGGGATGCTCGGCGGTGCCGATGATTCTGTCCGTCATCGGAACGGTCGGAACGCGAATCGTGTGGATCTTCGGCATTTTCCCGCAGCACCGCTCGCTGTATGTGCTGTTCATTTCGTATCCGGGATCGTGGATCATCACGATTATCCTGCAGGTGATCTGCTATCTGATTGTGCGGAAGAAAGTCCACAGCCGGGCAGCAGCCGTATAAAAAAGAGAAAAAAGACAAAAAGCCAGAAAAACCGCGGATAAATCCATTTTTAGGTGGAATTATCGCGGTTGTGTGATAAGATGGCCGTATGCGAAGAGGCAGGTAGAAGATACAGGGACACCTGCCTCTTACTCTGTGAAAAAGGAGAGAAGAGAGAACATATGAAAAAGTTTTATGCATGGTATCAGAAGCATATTACAGGTGCGATCTTTACCGGACTGATTCTCGGTATCTTAACCGGACTTCTTCTGGCGGACCGCTTTACGCCGATTCTGACCGTAACCGGCGTCATCGGCGGCATCTACATGAACGCCTTGAATATGATGATTTTCCCGATGGTATTCTGCTCAATTGTCATGGGCATCTGCAGCATCGGAAATGCAAAAACGACAGGTAAGATCACCGGCTACTCGATGATTTTCTTCCTGTGCACCACCGCGATTGCAAGTGCAGTCGGCATTATCATTCCAAGACTGATCCGCCTCGGAAAGGGAGTCCATTTTGAGATGGCAACTTCCGATATCCAGGCGACCGAGATGACCAGCATCCTCGACACGATCAAAAACCTGATCCCGTCCAACCCGGTGAAAGCATTTGCGGAGGGCAACATGCTCCAGGTACTCGTGTTCGCTGTCGTTGTCGGCTTTACGCTGATTGCGGTCGGAGAGAAGGGACAGCCGCTCTTAAACGTGATCGACTCCCTGAATGAGGTCTGTTTAAAAGTCATCAGCACTGTTATGTACTTCACCCCGATCGGTGTCTTCTGTACGATCGTGCCGGTTGTCGAGGCAAACGGAACCAAAACCATCGTTTCCCTGGCAACCCAGCTCATCATTCTGTATGTGGCATTCTATGGATTTGCGATCGTCGTCTACGGCGGCGCTGTAAAACTCATCGGAAAGACGAGTCCGGTCAAGTTCTTTAAGGCGATCATGCCGGCAGCCCTGAATGCATTCGGAACATGTTCCAGTTCCGCGACGATCCCAATCAGCAAGCGCTGTGTCGAGAAAGAACTCGGCGTTTCGAACCAGATCAGCAGTATTGCAATCCCGCTCGGTGCCACCGTCAACATGGATGCGGTATCGATCCTGATGTCGTTTATGATCATGTTCTTCGCAAATGCCTGCGGCATCAACGTCAGCATTTCGATGATGGTGATCATTCTGCTTGCCAACGTCCTGCTTTCTGTCGGAACACCGGGTATCCCGGGCGGCGCGATCGCATCATTCGCAGCACTCGCCACGATGGCAGGTCTTCCGGCCGGCGTCATGGGCGTTTACATCAGTATCAATACACTGTGTGACATGGGTGCCACATGCGTCAACGTCATCGGCGATATGGCAGGCTGCGTTGTGCTGCAGGAGAAAATCAAACTGGAAGAAAACTAAAAAATGTTACATAGAAAAAGAGGGATTCCTTTCACGGGAGTCCCTCTTTTGCAATGCGTAAAATAAATTAAATATAGTCCGAAACATATGGAATATGGTGGAAGAGCAGGTCATCCAGGCATTCCACAGTCTGCGGCGTCGTTTCGATGCGCGCCATCTCATACAGCTTGGAAGCCGTCTTGTAGCCGAGCAGCAGTGTCGTGAGCGATGCGATCGTCATTTTCATCACATGGTCCGGCTCGCGGTCGGTCGGCACACAGTGTCCTTTTTCAAAGAAGAATGTGAAGCTGTCATTGTTCCACGGAAGCAGCTCATCCTCGATCTCAAAACGGATACACACATCCGGCTCGTCGGGGTCGCAGGCGTAATGTTCCATAAACTGCACGACATCGATGATACGCCCCATCGAGTACGGGCGAATCGTTTCTTTGATATCGCTGTCCTCAAGCTCGAACGCGATGGGTTCACTGTAGTAGTTATTTCCTTTGACCTCATCGATCATGGAATCGTGCGCATGAATATACTCCCAGAGTCCCAGCTGCGCTTCGCGGTTCAGATAGATCATCTCTTTGATATGCATGATATCGGAGCTGATCAGATAGACCATGTAGCCGTACGGCACATCATCAGCGGAATAGTAGATCGCAACGACGGTATCATCCTCATCCCAGCGGAAATATTCTTCCCACGCCAGATTGTTGCGGTAGAGGCAGCCGTGCGTCTTCGAAGCAAATTTGGTATGTAGTTCCTTAAAATCCTTGTCATCCCATGCTACGCGGCGCACATAGCCAGGGGCTTTGAGTTTCCGCGGCACCTGCGTGTCCTTGATGGTGTACGTCATCTTATTGGAAATGATTTCCCATCCAAGATTCCGGTAGAGCGGAATAGAGTAGGGATAGAGAAGCGCAAAGGAACGGTGGTTTTCCCGCATGCGCGTGAGACTCCGGATCATCAGCTTTTTCATGATGCCCTGGCCGGTGTATTCCGGGTAGGTGCAGACGCTGGTGACAAAACCGACGGGATAGCGGACACCGTAGATATTCATGTCCAGCGGATAAACCGCAAACTGTGATACCAGATCCTCCTCGCAGAAACAGCCGAGCACATCGGCACGGACGAGAACCGGGAATTTGGACTGCTTGATTTCATCGTCTTTCCATCCGCTTTCGGAAAGCTCCTGCTCTGTAACCTGAAAGGCGTAGCGCAGAAGTGCATTGTACTGCTCTGCGTCGTCGATGGTCAGCGGGCGGAAGGTTAAGTTCGAATCTTTCGTTTGAATCATGGATTACTCCCTCATTTTATTGTGAATCAAAGTATAGTGAATCAGATACTTTATTTTTTCGTAAATATTCTATCATAAGAAATGGAATTTGTGCAGTTAAAAATAAAGCCCATTCCGCAAATTTGGTAAAAAGATCAAAATAGTGTTAGAAATCGGATAAAAACTTCAAGAAACAGACAAAAAAATCTAATAAAATGAAAAACATACAGGGACAGTCTGCGCGAAAAAGCAGACATACGATTTCCAGGGTGACTGCGTTGAGATCGACGTGTTCAATCCGGAGACAAGAAAATATGTCTGGGACGTATGCAAGAAGAACTACTACGATTACGGCATCAATGCTTTCTGGCTGGATAACTCTGAGCCGGATTACGGTGTTTACGATTTCGATCATTACCGCTATATTGAAGAACCGGCGCTCTCCTGCAGCAACATCTATCCGCAGTTATACAGCCGTGTCTTCTATGATAAGAAGAAAAAACCGACCGCGTAAAACCGGTCGGTTTTTTT
>ENA-OPZM01000493-OPZM01000493.1-human-gut-metagenome-genome-assembly--contig:-NODE-493-length-17005-cov-7.992712_pt1 | contig 17005 bp, 25 predicted proteins | sample MGYA00242478_ERZ504493 | MGnify/ENA primary metagenome ERZ504493 (study PRJEB26092, sample SAMD00036227) | human gut metagenome | host: Homo sapiens | study: EMG produced TPA metagenomics assembly of...
CTCAATGGCAGCGTCAGAGCCAAGAGCGCCCATTGCAATGCCCACATCGGCACGGGACAGCACCGGGGCATCGTTGATCCGTCGCCCACAAAGGCAAGGTTCTCTTTGGGCCGCTTTGCGGCGAGCAGCGTTTCGATCTGGTCTACCTTGTCGCCCGGCAGCAGGCCCGCATGGTATTCATCCAGCCCAAGCTCTGCGGAAACGGCCTTTGCAACCGGCTCGGCATCGCCGGTCAGCATCACGGTCTTGCGCACACCGGCATCCTTCAGGCCCCGGATGGCCTGTGCGCTGTGGGGCTTTACCACATCGGCGATCAGAAGATAACCGGCGTACATGCCTCGATGGCACATGCACGATGGTGCCGGTCTCGCTGACGGCGGGAGCTTCAGGCCCAGCTTTTCCATCAGGCGGGCGTTGCCGGCAGCAACGGTCCTGCCGTCCACCTTGGCGGTCACGCCGTGGCCGCCAAGCTCCTGCACATCGGTGACACGGTTCGGATCGATCTCCCTGCCGTAAGCGGCCTTGATGCTGAGGGAGATGGGGTGCTTGGACCAGCTCTCGGCCAGCGCGGCAGCTTCCACCAGCTGCTCCTCGCTGGTGCCCTCTGCGGGGTGGATGCCGGTCACTTTAAAGGTGCCCTGGGTCAGGGTGCCGGTCTTGTCGAACACAACGATGCCGGTGCGGGCCAGCTCTTCCAGATAGGTGGAACCCTTGACCAGAATGCCGCAGGCAGATGCACCGCCGATGCCGCCGAAGAAGCTCAGGGGAATACTGATGACCAGTGCGCAGGGGCAGCTGATAACAAGGAAGGTCAGGGCACGGTAGACCCAGTCGCCAAAGCGGGCGGGCTGGCCCATGAGCAGCAGCACGATGGGCGGGATAAAGGCCAGAGCCAGTGCGCCATAGCACACGGCGGGGGTGTACACGCGGGCAAAACGGGTGATGAAGTTCTCGGCGCGGGCCTTCTTCATGCTGGAATTTTCCACCAGATCGAGAATTTTAGAAACGGTGGATTCGCCGAATTCCTTGGTGGTCTTTACCTTCAGCAGGCCGGTCATGTTCACGCAGCCGCTGATGACCTCATCGCCGGTCTGCACATCGCGGGGCAGGCTCTCGCCGGTCAGGGCGGCGGTGTTCAGGCAGAAGCGCCCTCCACGATCACGCCGTCGATGGGCACGCGCTCACCGGGCTGGACCACGATCACGGTGCCGATCTCCACATCGTCCGGGTCCACCTGCTCCAGCCTGCCGTCCTCGCCCTCAATGTTGGCGTAGTCCGGGCGGATGTCCATCAGGCTGGAAATGCTCTGCCGGCTCTTGCCTACGCCACGCTCTGAAACAGCTCGCCGATCTGGTAGAAGATGATAACGGCACAGCCCTCCACGTAGTCGCCCAGTGCAAATGCACCCACAGTGGCAACGGCCATCAGGAAGCACTCGTCAAAGGGCTGACGATTCTTGATGCCAAGCAGTGCCTTGCGCAGCACGTCCCAGCCGACCACCAGATACGGGATGCAGTACAGTACCAGCTCCACCGGCGTGGGGAACTGGGGCAAAAGCTTGAGGATGAGCACCAAAATCAGCGCAATGATGATGCGCTGCAGGTTCTTTTTCTGCTTTTTGTTCATACAAAACGCTCCTTTTTGCGGGATCCATGGGCCGCATCACGCTGCGGCGGGCGGGGATTTCAACAACTTTTCCCCATAAAAATGGATATTCCACGGTTTTACCCGGGTTTTCCACGCAGTTTTTCAGGCGTAAAAGCGCTTTTCCACGTTTATTTTACGGTTTTTCCGCAAACGGTGTTGAAAACCGAGTGGAAACTGTTGAAAACTGTCTGATTTTTCAACAGAAAAAGTTATTGCACAACACAATCGCACACAAAGTAAAAAGCATCTGCACATTCGTTTGAGCTCTCAGAAAATCTACGAATTCTTGCTGCAGATGCTTTTTTCTTTAGCGGGCTCGCCTCTCAGTCAAATCCTTTGGATTTGCCAGCTCTCCCAAAGGGAGAGGTGTCACCGCAGGTGACGGAGAGGGCGAGGCTGTTGATCGTGTGCAGCAACCTGCCGCGCATCAGATGTCAAAGATCTCGCAGTCGTCCTCCACCTTCTTGCAGGCGGCCAGAACGTTCACCATGGTGTCGTGGGGGTCTGCACCTTCAGAGAACTCCACCTTCATCTTCTGGGTCATAAAGCTGACGGTAGCATTTGCCACGCCTGCAACGGTGTTGGCAGCGTCTTCCATCTTCTGAGCGCAGTTTGCGCAGTCCACTTCGATCTTGTAGCTCTTCTTCATAAGTAATACCAGCCTTTCGTTATTCTTCGATATGATCCATCCCCATGGAGAGGATGCTGCGCACATGGTCATCGTCCAGTGCGTAGTAAACGGTTTTGCCATCGCGCCGGAACCGCACGAGCTTGGAATCCTTGAGCACCCGCAGCTGATGGCTCACCGCCGACTGGCTCAGCTGCACGGCGTTTGCAATGTCCTGCACGCACAGCTCGTTGTCGTGCAGTGCATACAGGATCTTGATGCGGGTGGAGTCGCCGAACACCCGGAACAGGTCGGCTAGCTCGTACAGCACCTCGTCGTCCGGCATATCCAAGGCTTCCGGCTGCGGCGCGGGCATTGCTTCCTTTATTTCCGCCATGTTGACATCTCCCTTCGCTGTGGATTCACATGAACGCTTGTTCATGTGTTCATAGTAGCACGCGGAATGCTCCTTGTCAAGGCTTTTTTAAAGATTTTCGGCGTCTGCTCTAAATTGATGAAATTTGCCTTAAAACGCAGAATTTGCGTTTTTGAATCGCAATAAGGATGCGGATTGGAGGGAAGGCGAAAACAAAAAAGAGGTCGCCGCATGGTCAGTGTCCTCGCCCTCTCCGTCACCTTCGGTGCCACCTCTCCCAAAGAGAGAGGACTTGACAGCCCGTTTGCGCAAAAAGAAAAAGAGAAATTCACAAAAAAAGTGCAAAATAGGGTGCGTTCTGGTGCAAAATGTGGTATCTTATAAAGGTGTTCAAAAATAAAATGCGCCATACGGCGCGCAAAAGGAGAGGAAAGTATATGACATTGGAAACCGGTATCCGCGGGGAACAGAGCGTGCTCGTCACCGCAGCCAACACCGCAAAGACCATGGGCAGCGGCACGCTGGATGTGTTTGCCACCCCGGCCCTTGTGGCTCTGGCGGAAAAGACCTGCTGGATGAGCGTGGCCGATGCGCTGGACGAGGGCAGCGGCTCGGTGGGCACAAAGCTTGAGTTGGAGCACACTGCCCCCACCCCTGTGGGCATGACCGTTACCTGCGAGAGCGAGCTGGTGGCGGTAGAAGGCCGCAAGCTCACCTTCAAGGTGAGCCTGCACGACGAAAAAGGCCCTGTAGGCGGCGGCACCCACGAACGTTTTGTCATCAACAACGCCAAGTTCGCAGCCAAGGCGGAGGCAAAGAAGGGGTAAAACTCCTTCCGTCATCGCTGCGCGATGCCACCGTTCCCCTTTTTGTCGCTTACACGACATCTTCCCCCGGCCGGGGGAAGTCTTTCTCAATGAGGGAGGCTTTGGCAGTACGGTAAAGTTTCCGGTTTTGCAAAGGCTCTCCCCTTGGGAGAGCTGGCACCGAAGGTGACTGAGAGGGCGAGGACGCTGACCGAAGAAAACTATTCTTCATCCGTCTGCTCTGTCTGCTCCAATCGGATCGGCGGCGGGTCAGCTTCCAGCAGGTGCTGCTCGGCACGCTTCTGCGCGTCCTGCAAGAGCTGGGCGGCCTGCACGCTGGCCCGGAACAGCTCAAAATACATCGCTTTATAGTCCGGCGCGGCGCACACCTCCCTTTGCATTCGATGGGGATAGTTTTTCCTGCGCAAAGAGGGGTATGCATCCCCGGAAATTTGAAAAAAGAGGAATCCGTTATGAAAAACAAGAACCTTTCATGGTTCGCAGCTCTGCTGGTGTTTGCCCTGCTGCTGTGGTGCACAGCGGCAACGCCCGGCAAGATCGCGGACCCGTCCACCTATACCTGTGCGGTGTACAGCACCATCTTTTCGCTGCTGCCGCCGGTGATCGCCATTGTGCTGGCGCTGAACACCAAGGAGGTGTACACCTCCCTGCTGGTGGGCATCGCATCCGGTGCACTGCTATATGCCAACGGCAATCTGGAGCTGGCCATCAACACCCTGTTCTTCAATGAGGACGGCGGCATGGTGGCCAAGCTTTCGGACAGCAGCAACGTGGGCATTTTGGTGTTCCTTGTCATGCTGGGCATCCTTGTGGCCCTGATGAATAAGGCCGGCGGCTCTGCCGCCTTTGGCCGCTGGGCCTCCACCCACATCCACTCCCGGGCCGGTGCGCAGTTTGCCACCCTGCTGCTGGGCGTGATGATCTTTGTGGACGACTACTTCAACTGCCTGACCGTGGGCTCCGTCATGCGCCCGGTCACCGACCGGCAGAAGGTGTCCCGCGCAAAGCTGGCCTACCTGATCGATGCCACCGCAGCACCCGTGTGCATCATTGCGCCGGTGTCCAGCTGGGCAGCTGCGGTCACTTCCAGCGTGCCGGAAGCTCCGGCATCAACGGCTTTACCATGTTCCTGCGCACCATTCCTTATAACTACTATGCCCTGCTCACCATCGTGATGAGCCTGTTCCTCATCTTCACCGGCACGGACTTTGGCTCCATGAAGCTCAACGAGGACAACGCCAAAAACGGCGACCTGTTTACCACCGCCGACCGTCCCTACGGCAACGATGTGGACGATGGCACTGATACCTGCGGCCATGTTGCAGATCTGCTCGCCCCGGTGCTGGTGCTGATCGTGGCCTGCATCTTCGGCATGATCTACACCGGCGGCTTCTTTGAGGGCGTGGACTTCGTTACCGCCTTTGCGGACTGCAACGCTTCTGCAGGTCTGGTGCTGGGCAGCAGCATTGCCCTGCTGTTCACCTTTGTGTTCTACCGCGTGCGCAATGTGATGACCTTTCAGGACTTTGCCGCCTGCATTCCCGAGGGCTTCAAGGCCATGGTCAGCCCCATGCTGATCCTCTCCCTCGCATGGACCCTGTCCGGCATGACCGGCCTGCTGGGCGCAAAATATTACGTTGCCAACCTGCTGAGTGGCTCTGCTGCAGCGCTGCAGTACATGCTGCCGGTCATCATCTTCCTTGTGGCAGTGTTCCTTGCCTTTGCCACCGGCACGAGCTGGGGCACCTTCTCCATCCTCATCCCCATCGTGTGCCATGCCTTCCCGGAGGGCGAGATGCTGGTCATCTCCATTGCGGCATGCCTGTCCGGTGCCGTCTGCGGCGACCACTGCTCCCCCATCTCGGACACCACCATTATGGCATCCGCCGGTGCCCACTGCAGCCATGTGAACCATGTGTCCACCCAGCTGCCCTACGCCATTACGGCGGCTTCCTGCGCGGCAGTGTGCTATGTGATCACGGGCATTGCACAGGCTTTCCTTGGCGCAAACGGCAGCCTGTTCACCTCGCTGATCCTGCTGGCTGTTGCCATTGCCGTAGAGCTGGTGGTGCTCAGCGTGATCCGTGTGCGCACGAACAAAAAGGCGGCAGAATAAATTCCTGCCCAAAATTCAGCTGTTTCGCTTTGCGCCGCGGCCAAAACGTGGTATTTTTAAATAAAATGAACTATCGGAGGCACACGACCTATGCTGGAACAGGCATTTCAGGACGTATACACCAAATTCAAGCTGCATTTCTACCAGAACATTTTTCAGCGTTTTGCCACCCGGGAAGCCACGCTGACCACGGTGGAGTCCTTCTGCATGGAGGGCATCATGGCTATGGGCGAACCCACCATTGCGGAGTTTTCCCGCATGATGCAGATCTCCACCCCCAACGCGGCGTATAAGATCGGCAGTCTGGTGAAGAAGGGCTATGTGGAAAAGATCCAGTCCACCACCGACCGGCGCGAGTATCACCTGCGCCCCACCCAGAAGTATATCGATTACTACAACATCAGCTATTCCTACCTGCACACTGTGGTGGAGCGCGCAAGAGAGCGCTTCTCCCCCGAGGACTGTGCAAAGCTGGAGGAGATGCTCACCATTGTGAGCACCGAGCTGATGCCCGAGTTGGATATGCTCAAGAAGGACGAAAAGGCAGAATAAGCAACAAAGAACTCCCGGACATCCGTCCGGGAGTTCTTTTGTTTCCCCTTACTTCTGCTCTTTATCTACTACCTGGATCTTGCCCTTCTTCCACAGCACATAGGAGGTAAGGATGCCGATGGGCAGCATCACGATGATGAAGATGCCCACAAGGCGCCCAGCACGGAGCCGTAGCCTGCAAGGCGTGCGGCGAGGGAGAGCACTGTCATGATGATGAGCACCGGCAGCACGCCCTTGATGCCGCCCTTGACCACCTTGCTGCCGCTGGCAGAGCTGGCGAACAGGCCCAGCGCCATGGAGCCGAACAGGGCCAGCAGCGGCTCTGGATGATGTCCTTCATGGTTGCCATAAAATGTCCTCCCACTAAATACAGAATGAACGAAAAAAGGCGGGCGTTTTCGGCCCGCCGTCCTTGCGATACGGACAGGATACCGGAAAAGACGGCATCTGTCAAATGAGTATGACGAAAGCGCAAACGGCATTTAGGGATATTTCAGGAACAGGATCCTGCAAAGAACCTTTACTGCATTAAAATAATAAAGCGCTGACCGCGAGTCACTTTGTATCCGTTAAAAATTGCATAAAATTTAAAGAAAAAATCTGTCGTTCTGCCAAAAGCAGTGGGGGATACACCTTTGCAAAAGCCGTGAGACCTGTTATAATACAGACATATTCATATCGAGAGAATGGGTTTATCGGCGGCAATGAGCCAAAGAGGAAACCGGCATCGTATTTTGAGGGAAAGGCCAATGGAACACGTAACCGAACAACAATTGACAAGGCGGCAGAGCACCGTATGGCGGGCACTGCGTGCCGCCGCACCGCAGACCATTCCGGTGCTGGCGGGCTATTTTGTGCTGGGGATGGGCTATGGCATTTATGTGCAGTCGCTGGGCCTGCCGGTGTGGATGCCCATGCTCATGGGCACCGTGGTGTACGGCGGTTCGCTGGAATTTGTGCTGGCAAGCCTGCTGCTGAGCGCGTTCTCGCCCCTTTCGGCGTTTCTGATGGCGCTGATGATCCAGCGCGGCATTTGTTCTACGGCCTTGCCATGCTGGAGCGCTACAAGGGCTATGGCCTGCGCAGCTTTTATATGATTTTTGCCATGAGCGATGAGACCTTTTCCATCACCTGTTCGGCCGAGCCGCCGGAAGGGGTGGACAGGGGCTGGTTCATGTTCTTCATCACCCTGCTGGATCAGTTCTACTGGGTGGCCAGTGCCGGTCTTGGCGCGGTGGTGGGCTCGGTGCTGCCCTTCAGCACCGAGGGTGTGGACTTTGTGATGACCGCCATGTTCACGGTGATCTTTCTCAACCAGTGGGAAAAGGACGAGCAGCACTACAGCGCCTGATCGGCCTTGCCGCCCCATTGGCGTGTCTGGTGTTTTTTGGCTCCAGCAGCTTTTTGCTGCCCTCCATGGGATGCATCCTGGTGCTGCTGCTGGCTCTGCGTAAACCGATCGAAAAGGCCGAAGGCACCGAAGCAGAAAAAAGCGACGAGGAGGTGGGCGCATGACCGCAGTCCAGATGGGCCTGACCATTGCAGTGTGCACCGCCGCTACCATGATCACCCGCTTTCTGCCTTTGTGGTGTTCTTTTCCAAGGATCAGCAGCCGCCGGAGGTGGTGCGGTATCTGGGCCGGGTGCTGCCCGCCGCCATCTTTGGTATGCTGATCGTCTACTGCCTGAAAAGCGTCACCCCCTTTGCGGGCACCGCGGCATTCCGGAGGCCGTCGCCCTGCTGGTGACGGTGGGCCTGCACAAGTGGAAGCATGAGACCCTGCTCAGTGTCGCAGGCGGTACGCTGTGCTATGTGCTGCTGGTGCAGCTGGTGTTCTGAAGAAAGAAAAAAGCGCGCTGCCGAGCAGGAAGATTCCTGTACGACAGCGCGTTTGTGCATGGGACGATCCGCTGACAGCGAACCGGAGCAGGACCGTCCGAAAAACCGATGCTTTGCGACCCGGTCACGGAAATTTTTCAAAAAAAAGGTGTATACTGTAGAAAAATGCATCCGAAGGAGGGCTTCCCCATGCCCAGCATCATCATTATAGGTTCCGGCCCGGCAGGCGTATCCGCCGCGCTGTACGCTGTCCGCGCCGGGGTGGATACCACGGTGCTCACCAAAGGCCCCGGTGCGCTGGACCGCGCCGAAAAAATTGAAAACTATTACGGCTTTGCCGAGCCGGTCTCCGGTGCGGAACTGGAACGCCGCAGCATCGAGAATGCAAAGCGCCTTGGTGTGAGATTCGTCACAGCCGAAGCCGTGGGCCTGACCTATACGGATAAACTCACCGTAGAAACAGTGGATAAAAATTACCCGGCGGACGCTGCGATCCTTGCCACGGGTGCATCCCGGGCGGTGCCGCGCATCCCGGGCCTTGCCGGGCTGGAGGGGCACGGCGTGAGCTATTGTGCCGCCTGCGATGCCTTTTTCTACCGTGGAAAGGACGTGGCGGTGCTGGGCAGCGGCGAGTATGCCCTGCACGAGGTGCAGGCTCTGCTGCCGGTGGCAAAAAGTGTTGCCCTGCTGACCAACGGCGCACCGCTGACGGCGGACTTCCCGCCGGAAGTCACAGTCTATCCGCAGACCGTGGAGGCTGTTCTGGGCGAAACCGTTGTCACCGGCGTGCAGCTGTCCGGCGGTGTGCAGCTGCCTGTCAGCGGTGTATTTGTGGCACTGGGCGTGGCGGGCAGCACCGCACTGGCTAGGAAGATCGGCGCAGAGGTGGACGGGAACCGCATCGTGGTGGACGAAAAAATGCAGACTACCGTGCCCGGCCTGTATGCGGCGGGCGACTGCACCGGCGGCCTTCTGCAGGTGGCAAAGGCCGTGTATGAGGGCGCGCAGGCGGGCACTGAAGCCGCCAAGGCCCTGCGGAAAGGATGAAAAGCAATGTCGGAAACAACAAAGGAACACCGCGATTGTCTGGCCAAAGGTTTTCCCTTCTGGAACGACCTGACACCCGACGAACAGGACATGCTCTGCCGCTACACCCGGCCGGTGCACTACGCAAAGGGCGCCCGGGTGCACAGCCCGCTGGAAAGCTGTGTGGGCATTCTGCTTTTACGCAGCGGCCAGCTGCGGGCCTACCTGCTCTCGGAGGACGGGCGGGACGTGACGCTCTACCGCCTGTTCGGCGGGGAGGTGTGCATCCTGTCGGCATCCTGCGTGATGGACTCGGTGAACATCGACCTGTATATTGATGCCGAAGAGGACACCGAGGCTACTGCATCAGCGCGGGCGTTTTCCGCAGGCTGATGCAGCAGAACGTGCATGTGCGCTGCTACGCCTATCAGATGACGGCGGAGCGCTTTTCCGACAGCATGTGGACCATGCAGCAGGTGCTGTTCATGAGCGCAGACCGCAGGCTTGCCATTTTTCTTACCGATGAGCTGGCCAAGACCGGCGGTGATGAGGTACGCATGACCCACGACCAGATGGCAAAATACATGGGGTCTGCCCGCGAGGTGGTGAGCCGGATGCTGAAATACTTTGCGCAGGAGGGCTGGGTGCGGCTGTTCCGGGGCGGCGTGCAGGTGCTGGACAGGAAAAAGCTGCAGCAGCTGGCAAGAGGAGAATAACAAAAAAGGGGCGATGTGAACATCACATCGTCCCTTTTTGGGTCATAGGTTATCCTTTGCAGCCCTGTTCTTCCCAGTCGCCGAAGTCGCTGGCTTCGGCGATCTTGGTGGGGTCGAATTTTCCGCTCTCGTCTTTGGGAGCAACAGCGGGGCCTGCTTCCACAGGGTTCGGGTTGGGAGCTTCCGGGGCGAATACCGGCTTCTCACCGCCCTCCGCGGGTGCCGCCGGGGCAGCGGCTTCTTCGGCGGGCTGGGCAGCAGCTGCCGCTTCTTCGGCAGGAGCTTCCGGCGCAGCTTCTTCTGCAGCCTTTTCGTTGGCAGCATCGGAGGCTTTGGTTTCCGCTTCGGCGTAGGCTTCGGCAGTCTTGGCGGCTTCCTCAGCGTTCTGCTCGGCGTCCTCCGGGAACTCTACTTCCTCCACATGGAGCGGGTCTTTCTGGTTCAGGATCTTGTCCAGTGCCACAATGGCAGCACCGGTAACGGCCACAGCAGCGGCCGTGCCAAGGATACGAAACAGTGTTTTCATGCCGGGACCTCCTTGAAAGATCAGATCAAGAGAATGTTACCACATCGTTCAGCGGCTTTTCGGCAGGCTCCACCGAAATGGCGGTGAGCACCGGGCCTTTGCCGCGGTAGATGTTGTGGAACTTGTAGCCTACCTTTGCGGTCACCCGCACCCATGCGCGCTGCTCCAGCGCCTTGTAGCCATCGTAGCTGCAGGGAAAGCCCACGAACTGGATGTCCTGCACGCAGCAGGTCATGGCGAAACGGCCCGGCACGAAGCTGTTTTTGCCGGCACGGTTGGTCTGACACACCTGTGCAAGGAATTTGACCGTTTTGCCGGTATACTTCTGGGGCTCGTCCTGACAGTCCATGTACCAGATGCCAAAATCGTCATCCGGAATGTCGATGATGTCCGCGTTGATGTCAAAGGGCAGCGGATCAGGGATATCGTCGTAGGCCACGCTGCCGTCGGCAAACTCGTAGGCGATATCGCACTTGCGGGAAGCCTGACGCACCAGCTTGTGCAGCTCCTGACGGGCGGCATCGTTGTTCACGGCCTCAGCGCGGTTGAACACGATCAGCTCACTGCGGGCGATCTTGTCCAGCAGCAGGCTGCGCATGGAGTTGTCGCGGGCGTAGGTCAGGGCGGTGGTGCCGTCGGCGGTGGCGATGCACTGGTACACGATCCAGCTCTCGGGCAGAGCCTCGGCCAGATCCTGCAGCAGCCACATGCCGTTGTACTCAATGACCACACGGCCTGCACCGGATTCCTTTTCCAGTTTGAGCAGATTCTGCGGGTTCAGCTCGGCCTTGTCCTCCAGCACCTTGACGGTCACACCGGGAAAGGCGAACTTCTTCTCGTTGTACTCCTCTTCGCCCTCCTCGCAGATCAGCAGCAGGGTCTTGTCGCCGGAGTCAAAGTTGGGGTCTTCAAAGGTCTCCTGAATGAATTTGGTCTTGCCGCTTTCCAGAAAGCCCACAAACAGGTAGACCGGAATTTCTTTTGCCATAGGAATGGTTTCTCCTTAAAAAATCATTATCCAATCAGGCTCCCTCTCTGAGGGAGCTGGCAAACCCGTTAGGGTTTGACTGAAGGAGTTCAGCAGCCGAACAGCTCTGCAATGGCCTTTTCGTTCAGCTTGGAGCCGATCACGACCAGCTTGCCGCCCACATCTGCACCGCGGGCACGCACTTCCCATTCGCCGGGCACATAGTCGAACTCCAGCCAGCCGTCTGCGCCGCCGTTCACGATGCCCTTGCTGCGCAGGATCATGCCGTAATTGCCGGTATCCAGCTCGGTGAGGGCGTGCTCCACTTCTGCCTTGGTGAACTTGCGGGCCGTCTCAACGCCCCAGCTGGTGAACACCTCGTCGGCATCGTGGTCATGATGATGGTGATGGCCGCAGCAGCAGTGGCCGTCATGGTCGTGATGATGCTCGTCCTCGTCATCATCGTGGTCGTGATGGTGGCCGCAGCAGCAATGGTCATGGTCGTCATGATCGTGATGATGGTGCTCATGCTCATCGTGGTCATCATCTTCATCGTGATCGTGGTGATGCTCGTGCTCATCCTCGTCGTCATCATCATCGTGGTCGTGATGATGGCCGCAGCTGCACACACCGTTCTCGTCATCGTGGTGATGATGGTGGTGATGCTCTTCTTCCTCGTCCTCGTGGGTGTGCTCCTCATTGGCCTTTGCAGCCATGGCGATCAGCTCTGCCTTGAAGTCGTCCTTGGTGGACATGGCCTTCAGGATCTGCTCACCGGTCAGCTCGTCCCATGCGGTGGTCACGATGGTAGCGGTGGGGTTCTTCTCGCGCAGCATGGCGACCGCAGCGGCGATCTTCTCTTCGCTGGCGGTCTGGGTGCGGCTGAGCAGGATGCAGCTTGCGTGGCTGATCTGGTCGTCGTAGAACTCGCCGAAGTTCTTCATATACATCTTGACTTTGTTCACATCGGCCACGGTGACAAAGCTGTTCAGCTGCACATCCAGATGCTCGGCCACGCCTTCCACAGCGCGGGTCACATCGGAGAGCTTGCCCACGCCGGAGGGCTCGATGACGATGCGGTCGGGGTGGTACTGCTCCACCACCTGCTGCAGGGCGGTGCGGAAGTCGCCCACCAGAGAGCAGCAGATGCAGCCGGCGTTCAGCTCGTTGATCTGGATGCCGCTTTCCTTCAGAAAGCCGCCGTCAATGCCGATCTCGCCGAACTCGTTCTCGATCAGCACCACCTGCTGGCCGGCAAAGGCTCTTTGATGAGCTTTTTGATCAGGGTAGTTTTACCGGCACCAAGGAAGCCGGAGAAAATATCGATTTTGGTCATGATTCAATTGCCTCTTTCTTTGAATAGCACACAGAGCCGCAGAGTGCTGGCTCAAAAAACTTACACTCCTATTATAACAAGGCTGTCAATGGGAAAACCGCCTTTTTCAAGAAAAAATTGTAACTTTTTTTGCAAGAAAGTTGCGTTTTCGGGGAAAAGGCGAAAAATGTTCTCTTCTACAGCGGGCTCGCCCTCTCCGTCACCTACGGTGACACCTCTCCCAAAGGGAGAGGCCTTGGCATAATGATATACTTTGCATGGACTGCCAAAGGCTCCCACTTTGGGGGAGCTGTCGAGCGAATGCGAGACTGAGAGGGCGAGGATGCTCTCCGGCAGCGGAGGTCATTCCAAACCGTCCCGCCCCTGCATTGCAATCTTTTTCCCGGAATGATACAATAGGACACAGAAAAATTCCCTGCCGCCGGGGGCTTTTCCGGCGGTCCGGCCATAGAAAAAAGGAAGCTGTCATTATGAGCATGAATACCGTACCCGAGCGCCTTGCCGCGCTGCGTGCCGCCATGGCTGCAAACGGCGTGGCCGTTTATCTGATCCCTGTGGGTGATCCCCACGCCAGCGAATACCTGCCCTGCCATTACACCAGCCTGACCTGGTTCTCCGGGTTCCACGGCGAGAACTCCAACTTCGTGGTCACCCGCACCGAGAGCGCCTGTGGGCCGACGGCCGTTATTTTGTGCAGGCCGAGAAGGAAATTGCGGGTACCGAGATCAAGCTGCAGCGCATGGGGGAACCCGGCGTGCCCACCGTGGAGGAATACTGCGCAAATGCCCTGAATGAGGCGAAGCACTGGGCCTGTGCGGCCTGACCGCCAGCACGGCCCTCGTGAACGGCCTGAAAAAGGCACTGGAAAAGAAGGGCGCTTCCATCAAGACCCTGAACCTTGAGGACGAGCTGTGGACAGAGGGCCGCCCTGCCCTGCCGGATACCCCAGCGTGGATCCTGCCGAAGGAATATGCGGGCTTCTCCCCGGCGGAAAAGCTGGATCAGCTGCGCAGCAGCTCAAGGAGCTGGGCTGCACCGCTCAGTTTGTGGGCAAGCTGGATAATCTGGCATGGCTTTTGAACCTGCGCGCATGGACATTGAGTGCACTCCCTATGCCATGGCCTACTGCTATGTGACCCCCAGCCGCGCGGTACTCTTCATCAACACGGCCCGCGTCACCCCGGAGGCAAAGGCAGAGCTGGAAGCCAACGGCATCACGCTGGCGGAGTACGACGATGTGCTGAAGTTCCTCGCTGCTGAGACGGAACCCCAGACCGTGCTGGCCGAGTGCGCCACGGTGAACTACGCCGTGTATCAGGTGCTGGAGCAGAACCCTGCCCTCACCGTGAAGGACGGCACCGACCCGCTGCTGATGATGAAGGGCGTGAAGAACGAAACGGAGCTTGCCCACACAAAGCAGGCCCATATCCGGGACGCTGTGGCCATGGTGCGGTTCCAGATCGAGCTGGAAAGCCGCCTTGCTGCCGGTGAGACCCTGACCGAGCTGACGGTGGATGAAATTCTGCATAAGTACCGCAGTGCGGACGATAAATTCCTTGTGGAAAGCTTTGGCACCATTGCGCCTACGGCGGCAACGCAGCCATGATGCACTACCACGCCACCCCGGAAGATCACGCTGTGCTGGAAAAGAAGGGCTTTCTGCTGGTGGACAGCGGTGCCACCTACATGGACGGCACTACCGACATCACCCGCACCTACCCGCTTGGCCCGCTGACCGAGGACGAAAAGCGCTTCTACACATGGACTCTGCAGAGCCACATCGACCTTGCCAAGGCCGTCTGGCTGGATTACTGCGAGTGTAAGATGATCGACACCATTGCCCGGGAACCGCTGTGGCGGCACCTCATCAACTACCGCTGCGGCACCGGTCACAGCGTCAGCTTTGTGGGCAACGTGCACGAAGGCCCCCATGCCCTGAACAGCCGCAACACCACCCGGATGAGTCCCGGCATGGTGGTCACCGACGAGCCGGGCGTTTACGAGACCGACCTCGTGGGCATCCGCATCGAGAACGAGCTGGTGTGCGTGCACAAGGCCGATAACCAGTACGGTACCTTCCTTGGTTTTGAACCGCTGATGTTTGTGCCCATTGCCACCTCTCCCATCCTGCCCGGTGTGCTGGATAAGGACGAGATCGCATGGCTGAACGATTACCACCGTCAGGTGTTTGCAAAGCTGGCACCGCACCTGAACGACGAAGAGCGCAGCTGGCTGGCGGAGAAGTGTGCCGCCATCGGCTGCTGAGAAAGCGCAAAAAACACCCGGAGCCGTGCAGGAGCCAGAGCGGCTCTCGGCGGCAGCCGGGTGCTTTTTATAGGGTCACAGCTTGCAGCAGTGCGTCTGTGGGGTGTCCAGCGGCGGAAGAGTGAACTCGTTTTCGCCAAAGGGCGAACGCAGGATGGCCGCCCGCGTTTCCGGGTAGATGCCAAGTTCGGTGTAGATGTCCCGGTACAGGAGCATCACCCGCCGCCGCAGCGAAAGGATGTCGGCGGTGGTCACTCTGGAGTGGGAGACGCTCTGGCCGTTCTGCAGGTAGTAATAGCCGATGTCCGGGATGGAAACGGCAGTGTGCACGAAACGCAGATATTCGGTGTTGAACAGCTGATCCTCCGCAAACAATTCTTTGCGGAAATGGAGACTGTGCTTCCGCAGGAGGTCACGGCGGTAGAGCTTGTTGCAGGGACTGCCATAGTAGAAGGTGTTCGGCTTCTGGATCAGATGCTTTGCGTACTCCTGTCCGGTGTACACCCCGGCAGGCAGATAGCCATAGGCCGGGTGCGGGGCGGATTGCGCTGGAGCACATGCTGCAGCGCCTTTTCCCATGGGCGGATGTGCTCCACATAGTTTTCCGGGTACACCATCCAGAAGGGCGCGATCACAAGATCGGCGGTGTGGGCCTCGGCGGCGGAGACCAGCTTTTCCGTAAAATCGGGGGCCAGCCAGTCGTCGCTGTCCACAAACTGGATGTATTTGCCGTGGGCCAGCGCAATGCCCTGATTGCGGGTATCCGCTGCGCCGGTGTTGGTTTTATCCACCAGTGCAATGCGGTGGTCGCTGGCGGCAAGGGCGCGGCAGACGGCAAGGGTGTCGTCGGTGGAGCCATCGTTCAGCAGCAGGATCTCAATGCTTTTATAAGTCTGGGCGCAAATGCTTTTGACACAGCGGGCAATGCACCCGGCAGTGTTGTACATGGGCACGATGATGCTTACAAGGGGAAATTCCATAGGTTCTCCTTTTCTCAGATGCGGCTGTGGGTGCGGGCAAATGCGTCGGAAAGCTTCTGCACCGGGCCGTTGGGCAGAGGGCTTTCAAACAGGCTCAGATAGATGCCGTGCAGCCGCAGGCGGAATTTATCGTACACGCCCAGCTGGATGCACAGTTCCTTGTAGGTGTGGTACATCCGGCTGCGGTGGCGCAGCATGTCCGCCGCGCTCACCTGCGTATGGCATACGCTCTGCGGGTTCTGGATGTAGCAGTAGGCGGCTTCGTCGATGGCGGCAAACCGCTGTGCCACCTGCAGATACCGGGTGTTGAACAGCTGGTCCTCGGCGTATACCACATGCTCGAACCGGATGTGCGCCATCTGGATGAGATCCCGGCGGTAGAGCTTGTTCCAGAGCACGCCGTAGTAAAAGGCAGCGGCATTGCCGGTGAGCTGCCACAGGTAATCCACCTTGTTGTACACCCCGGCGGGCAGCAGGCTGTACTCCCGGGTGTCATAGCCGCCATCCTTGCGGGGCACCATCATCCGGTAGGGAGCCAGCACAAGGTCGGCATGGCTGCGCTGCATAGCAGCCACCAGGTTTGCGGTGCAGCCCGGCAGCAGGTGATCGTCGCTGTCCGCAAACTGGATGTATTCGCCGTGGGCAAGGGCAAGGCCGCAGCTGCGGGTGTCTGCTGCGCCGGTGTTGGGCTTGTCCACCACACGGATGCGGCTGTCGGCGGCAGCAAGCTTCCGGCAGACAGCAAGGGTGTCGTCGGTGGAGCCGTCGTTCAGCAGAAGGATCTCAAGCTCCGGGTAGCTCTGGGATGTGATGCTCTCCACACAGCGGGAGATGAAGCCCGCCGCGTTATAGGCGGGCACAATAACGCTGACAAGCGGCTGCGGCATGGCGGGTCCCTCCGTTTTTTCTTTTTTCGATGCAGCAAAGTTTTATTTATCATACTCCAGCCCTGCGCAAAAATCAAGGCGGGCGGCTGGCGGAAAGGAGAATGTGAGATGGTATTTCACATTGCGGTATGCAGCCCGGACGCGGCCTTGCGCAGCGGGCTGGAACGCCAGTGCATGGAATATTTTGCCCGGCGGCAGGATGCGTGCATCGTGCAGCAGCTGCCGGATGCAGATGCGCTGCTGCGCCGGGACACCGAGGGAGAACGGTTTGACCTGTATCTCATCGAGCTGGGCGCTGTAGCGGCCCCGGCAGGGCTTTCGGCGGCTGCGGAGCTGCG
>ENA-OPZM01000495-OPZM01000495.1-human-gut-metagenome-genome-assembly--contig:-NODE-495-length-16972-cov-2.348828_pt1 | contig 16972 bp, 23 predicted proteins | sample MGYA00242478_ERZ504493 | MGnify/ENA primary metagenome ERZ504493 (study PRJEB26092, sample SAMD00036227) | human gut metagenome | host: Homo sapiens | study: EMG produced TPA metagenomics assembly of...
TGGATTTTTCGTCAATAATAAGACGGAGAGATTTGATCAGCTCAGTCTGTTCAGATATCATTGTTTTCAGTTGTGATACGGTATCTTTCAGCTCTCGAAGCTGGATATCTTTCGCACTGGAAGCCATCGTTTCTCTCCTCGGATTTGATACCTTTATTATACCAGAAACGGAGCTGTTACTAAAGGAAAATGGCTCCTGAAAAATGCCGAATCTACAAGGAATTTCCGGATTTTTCTGTGCAGGATTTTTTGAAAAATCCAGATGCTTTCACTCTGCTTTGAGGGCCTTGTACGGCATTTAATTTCAAGGTTGAGACGCTCAATCGCGTTATTGACAAGGATTCGAGTCCAATGCTGTGTAAGAAAATCCATACATATAGATTTAGGTTCCTCGATTCCGTCTCTACCCTTTTGGTGGCTTTGGCAAGCTTTATAGACCGAAGTTCTTCCGATACCCGGAGTGTTTTCACGAGCAGCATCCTTACTCTTCTATGCATGGATTGTTTTGAGTATAAGAGCCGCTGTTTTCGTCTTGTTTCGATGTGTGACAGAAAATACATTTCTGTAAAAATAAACTGTACGGCGCTGATATCTGGCATCTAAAAAAACTTTCGGAAATGTTTTCCGGCATACCGAGATTTTTATCTCCTATGATTAAACGTACACCTATAAGCCGCGTTCTTTCAGCTATATAAAGAAAGAACGCCAGCTTTCACGATCCTCTTACATGCCTTCAGCAGCGACAAGGATTTCCCGGTGGCCATTTTGACTGACGGGAATGGAAACATTCTGAATTTGGTTAATTGAAAAATTAATTGCAGCATAGTCTGTTGCACTTAGAATTACATGAGATAGGAGCCATGGGGTTGCATCTGTAACTTCATGGTTCCTTTTTATGCCATCTTCCGGTATAGTGGTTTCTGTTCTGCCTTCGGATTGGAGGTACCTATGAACAAGAAACACCTTACCTATGATGACAGACTGGCGATCCAGGTAGGGCTCCAGAAGGGGCTTAAGGTGGCCCAGATCGCTAAGAACATCGGTAAAGACCGTGCGACCATTGGCAGGGAGATTAAAGCCCACAGAAGGCTGGTATCCACTTCCAATGGCAACAACTGTATCCACCATAAGACCTGTACCAGAATCCCGGACTGCCGCTCAGGATGCCACCGGGGAAAGCGCCAGTGCCAGACTGCCTGCGGAGGATGCCAGAAGAACTGCCCGGAGTACCGGGAGGAGTTCTGTTTTGATTATGAGAGATCCCCCTTTGTCTGCAATCCCTGTGACCACCGGCTCCGCTGCCGACTCCGCCGTATGCTCTATGACGCAAAGTATGCCCAGGAGCAATACGAGAAGACCCTTTCGGAGTCACGCAGAGGAATCTCCCTGACCGAACAGGAACTGAACCGGATCAATGATACCATTTCACCTCTGCCCTCATATATGGGATTTTACCCGGAACAGGAAGAAAAAGCAACAGATCACTCGGAAAAACAGGCCGAAATCGTTGCATTTACCTATATCATGGTGCAGTTACAACTTCATGAAATTTCCAATGTGCATTTACAATTTCAATGTTGCATTTAGAATTTCAACTAACCACATTCTGAATTTCACCGTCTCAGATATGTTTCAGATAAATACCATCCACATAAACATAGGATAATCCCGAAAGCGAACGGGTACGCCAGGTTTCGATATGCTCATAAGCTTTTTATTCAGATTACTGATGGCTCCAGAAGAGACTTTCGTTTCCCATAAGGCTTCAGGATATTCTTCACACGACGGACGGAAACATCTGCCAGATACATCTCAATCAGAGCCTCTTCCACAGAGGATTCCCTGCGCCAATATCTTTCAATGATTGAATAGGAACGCCTTTGAGTTTTGGAAATTTCAGTTCTATTTCACCTGCGGGTATGTGAAGATTCCGTTTATAATGACCAGAACGATATCCTTGCCGATCAGAGGAACGCTCATACTTTTCGGCATTGACTAATTCACCAGCTTCCTTATCAAGCAGAGCATTTAAAGTTTCTTCGATGCTGTTACGGACAAGATCCTTCAAATCGTGCTTTATTAAGCCCTCATTTAGCTGTATAATCTTATCAGACATGGTTTTAGAGTTTCCTTTGAGTTTGTTGTAGTAACCCGTTTATATACTTGGCATTCATGATACTTGCCGCCAGAGAAGGAGTCAGGATGCTGTTCCGCAGCAGATCTCTCGGACGGTCTGCCTTAACGATCGTCTGATTGTCCTTGCCGGCATAGACAGCTACATGATGCTCTTCGACTGTGTACACAGCCGGCTGAACACGGACTCTTTTATAAACTTCATCCGGAAGCCTCTTCCAGCCATCCGGACCGAAGAGTTCCTGCAGTTTTTCATCCGAAAGAGTATGAGGGATCACTTCAATTGGAAGATCCTTTAAATCTTCCTCACGTTTCCCTTTCCTTTTCCGGCGGCCGACCTGGATCACATCCTCTTCAGCCGGCTCAACGACATAGAGTGTTTCCGTCAGGGCTTCGGCTTCGTTAAAGATGAGTTCCAGTTCTAACTGGCCTGCTATGACATCCAGTTTTTCAGAAGAACGCCCATAGCGTTTATTGCTGGCGTCAGCGATCTGCTCGATCAGACGCTCCATGTTTGCGTTCAGCTGGCTCAGCTGATCCTGCATGGACAGGATCACTGCTACGAGTGTCTCTTTGCTGAAGCTGTTCAGTTCTTCTGGTGAGTAGATCTTTGACTTTGACATGTCCGGTGCTCCTTTGTTTTGCTGGAACTATTGTACCGCAAAACAAAAGAAAAAGCGAACCACACAAAAAGGTCGTTCGTCATTCTCACCATAGGATAAACACTCTGAAAAGCCGAAAAAACTACTGGTTTTTTCAGTTTTTCAGAGTACTTATCCACACGGCAGCTTGCTGCCGGTAAGTACTCCATGATTGAATGAATGCAATAAGGCTCTGCTGTGGATAACTTCCAATCTGTCCTGGACGGCGAATGCGAAAAGATTTTTGATTTTCTCCGTTTTGCACAATGCTTTACAGGAGATCCTGAGGATACACTTCCTGGATCGGATGTCTGGAGATGATCTCCAGCCCCTTCATCAACGCCTGATATTGTTCCGGCGTGATCTCCAGTGCCTCTTCTTTTGTACGAGGCCAGCTGAAACCGCCAAGCTCCAGCCTTTTGTAAAGGAGAAGGAATCCATCGCCTTCCCATACAAGCCCCTTGATGCGGTCACTGCGCCTGCCGCAGAAGAGAAAAAGAATGTCCTTTTCATATGGATCCAGCTGGAAGTTGAATTTAATAATAGATGCCAGACCATCAATCCCGCGGCGTAAATCTGTGTATCCTGCAGCAATATAAATCTTTCGGAATCCGGTTGCATTATTCAGCACCCAGGAGCCTCCAATCCGGGAGAGAAGCTCATCCGATGCAGAATTCGAAATCTCCAGAATGAGACTGCCTTTCCGGATCACGAGATCCGGATGAAAAACCGGAGCTGTGTTCTGAGAAGAAGATGGAGCTTGATCTCAGTAAAAGAGACTGCCCTTTGAGTCGCTGGCACCATCGGCGCCATTTCCTGATGCGGTCCGGCAGTTGCCGGTAATAATGAATTCTGGGAATTCTCGAAAGCTTCCCTGCGCAGGATCCTCTGCCAGTAGAAGAACTGCTTCACTGAAATCCCATTTGCTCTGCACCAGGCAGTTTTAGACATTCCGCTGTTTATGCATTCATTCATGATTTTGGCCCAGTGCTCTGCACGGACCTGATGTGTGATCTTATCCATAGGGACACTCCTTTAAAAAACTTTTAGTTTTCTGGAGTTATTATCTCATGGATAGATAAAACTAGCACGGTACTCATGGTTTACCGTATACGAAAAAGAGCCAGTCATGACTCTTTTATCCTCGAAGTTCTCTTTCTCTTTTACACAGTTTAAAACTTAATTTCATATCTGTACTAACGAGCCGATATATTTCGCAAACTCACTCATAAACCCTTTTCTACGCTTCTTACTAATCATAATTTCAGATCCATCTTTAAGAAGAACTACATTATCCTTTATTTGTGAAATATACAATAAATTAACTATAAAGGCTGCATGACACCTATAGAAATGCTCTCCCTCCAACCTTTTCTCATATTCTTTCATTCTCCGATAACTCGTAAAAAGGCCTTCTGTGGTATGTATTTTTAGCTTTCTTTCACATGTTTCAAAAAAAAGTATGTCATCCAGATCTATTACTATCTTTCCTTGATCAGTATTTTCCACAAAAATTCTTTTTTTTATCTACTTGTATCTTTAATAAGACTCTGCTGAGAGCCTTTTCAAACTCCATATACCTGAACGGCTTTAGTAAATATTCATCTGCTGACAATCCATACCCTTCTACCGCAAACTTCTCATAGGCAGAGACAAAAAAAATTCTTGTTTTAGTATTAATCCCTCTTATTCTTTTCGCCACTTCTATTCCATTAGAATGAACAAATACAATATCCAAAACAATAATTTCTATATCAGTACTTTTTTTGAAGAACTCAAACATTGTTTCAGCATCATAAAAGGGATAAACAATATTAAAATTTTTTGATGTTCTCTTCGTATATCTAATCAACCCGTGATTTGATCTACATACTCTTTATTATCATCACATACAATTACTTTCATTTGCCTCTCTATACTTCTCCCCCATGGAATCAATTATAACATGCGGCAACTCCGTTTTTTAATATTTTGCATAAATAGCCCGTTTTAATGATTATCTGGTATCACAATAGTTACATTAAAAAGATGATCAACTATTTCGTAACTATAAGATCCATTATACTTTTTTAGAGTTTCCTGCAAACACATCAGTCCCAGGCCTTCTTCCTGCTGCTTTCTCTTTATGCTGAAAAGCCTTCCCCCTTCCTTCTTTACTATGTCAACAGGATTAGATATCTTAATAAAAATAAAGTTTTCTATTGTATTAACAACCAGACTAATTGTTTTTTGTCTGCCCTCTCCTATACGTTCACAGGCCTCTATTGCATTATCAATAATATTGCCGAATATAGTGCCCAAATCAATAAGGTTGATAAAATCGCCTTTTGAGAAATCAACATTAAATCTAAATCTGATTCCCTTTTCTTCACATTCCTCATACTTCTTTTCAAGCAAAATATCCAAAATATTGTTTCCCGAATTTGCCTTATTACAATACTTTTCAAAATATTCATCTAGCGAACGTAGATATTCTTCACCCGTGTCATATGATTTTATGGAATCAGCGATTAATATATGATTTTTTAAGTCATGGTGTATTTTCCGAATCTGCTGATTTAGATTGTCTATTTCCTTATAATATTCGATATCCTTCTCATTTTTTTCTTTCAGCATTTTTATTTCGCTTTTCTGAATTTCTACATTCCTTAATGTATTCAGATATAGAAAGTAAATCACCAGAATTACAGTTAAAAAGACAATATTAGAAATAAATGCAATCCCTACGACAGACGAATCAATTCTATCTTTTATGAAACAATATGCTACCATATATAAGTATGCCAATACTATTACGACACTAAAGAAATGCCATTTTATATTCTTCTTTATTGCATCTGTCTGAGAAAAAATGCTGACAAGATGTAAAAGTATCATCTCTACAACACGAGATATGAGTAACGAAATGATTCCAAACAAGTAATTCTTTAATAAATTTTCAAGATCTCCATCTCCAGCCGCGATAATAATAATTATCGATGTTGAGAGTTCTGAAAACACAACACTAGACATCAAAAGAATTGCTTTTAAGATTATTTTATTCCATTCACGTTTTTGAGAAATAAAAAACAAAAGCAATGTGTATACTATAAAATTAGGGAAAAGTCTGTATAAGAATGTCGAAAAATCAAATTGATTCAGAATATTTGTAAGTAAGATTAAGCTGATATAACAAGCTAAAAACTTTAATACAAGATGACTGCTGTTATTTTTTCTGTTGTACCAAAAAAGAATTAATGAATCTAAAAAGCAACTGAGTAAAATCATTCCCATAACATCCACCTTATGACCACCTTATTTTTTTGCGTCGGAAGACAAAAAGAACCCGAAAAACCTTGGTTTTCCGGCTTTTTTTAAGAGGCGCCAACCAGATTTGAACTGGTGATGAAGGTGTTGCAGACCTCTGCCTTACCACTTGGCTATGGCGCCTTGGTACGAGACTTAGCGTCTGTCTTTTAGACGCTTACGTGCGATGACCCCGACGGGAATCGAACCCGTGTTACCGCCGTGAAAGGGCGATGTCTTGACCGCTTGACCACGGGGCCATACCACGCTTTCTCCAGCGTGACCGTGGTATATAATATCACACCCTTCATAAATTTGCAACCTTTTTTCACTTTTTCTGTAAAATCCATGTTACTATTCATAGGCGCGACGAATGCGCATGTGGGTGGGTGGCTGTGAATAGTAACAACTCCTTCACCCCCTCTCCGCCGCGTTGACAAATTCCCGGAAATCCGCTATCTTGATAACGATATACTTTTATAGTAAATAAGGAGATATTACTATGAAATCACTGGTCTTAGCAGAAAAGCCTTCCGTGGCCCGGGATATCGCCCGTGTCCTTGGCTGCCGCAAAAATATTTCCGGAGCCATCGAGGGCGACCGCTACGTTGTGACCTGGGCCCTTGGACACCTGGTCACTCTGGCAGATCCGGAAGGCTACGACAAAAAATATAAAGAATGGAATCTGGACGTCCTCCCCATGATCCCGAAGAAATGGGAGCTGGTGGTGATAGGCCAGACCTCCAAGCAGTACCTTCACGTAAAAGCCCAGCTATTCCGGAAAGACATTTCCGAGATCATCATCGCCACCGACGCAGGGAGAGAAGGGGAACTGGTGGCCCGCTGGATTCTTGATAAGTCCGGCTGTAGAAAGCCTATCAAACGGTTATGGATCTCCTCTGTCACAGACAAGGCGATCCGGGAGGCTTTTCTCACCTGAAAGACGGCCGGAACTATAATCCCCTGTATCATGCCGCCCTCGGCCGGGCCAAGGCGGACTGGCTGGTCGGCATCAACGCCACCCGTGCGCTGACCTGCAAGTACAATGCCCAGCTTTCCTGCGGACGTGTGCAGACTCCCACTCTTGCTATCATTGCCGCAAGAGAGGAACAGATCCGTTCCTTCAAGCCAGAGGATTACTACGGACTTACCTGTCTGGCCGGAGGCGTTAAATGGACCTGGCGCCACAAGAAAAGCGGCAGTACCCGCTCCTTCCAGAAAGACTTTATCACCAGTCTCAGGCAGAACCTCCAGGGAAAATCTCTGACGGTCACGGATGTCCATAAATCGGCGAAAAAGACTTATGCGCCCGGACTCTACGACCTGACCGAGCTTCAGCGGGACGCCAACCAGAAGTTTGGCTACTCCGCCAAGGAAACCTTAAACATCATGCAGCGCCTGTATGAAAACCATAAGGTACTGACTTATCCAAGGACCGATTCCCGCTATATCGGCACCGACGTGGTCCCCACCATCAAGGAACGCCTGAAGGCCTGCAATCAGGGCCCTTACAAAGCCTATATCCCAGCCCTTCTCCGCTCCGAGATCCGCCCAAACCGTTCCTTTGTGGATGACAAGAAGGTCAGCGACCACCACGCTATCATCCCCACCGAGGAGGCCGCCATTTTCTCCAATATGACGAATGAAGAGCGGAGGATCTATGATCTGGTTGTCCGCCGCTTCTTAAGCGTGCTGTATCCGCCCTTTGAATACGAGCAGACCTCCCTGAAGGCGGATCTGGCGGTGAACTTTTCGCCACTGAAGGCCAGGCGGTTCTTTCCAAAGGCTGGAAAACGGTTTACGAGGATGGGGATGCTACTGAAAAAGAAGCAAAAGCGCTTCCTGCACTGAAGAAAGGCAGCGTTCTTACGCCGGATCAGATCACATTGATCTCCGGCAAGTCCACGCCTCCCCCGAGATTTACGGAGGCTACTCTGTTAAGCGCCATGGAAAATCCGCTGCATTATATGGAATCCAGGGATTCCAGGGAACGCAAGGCCCTCACGGAAACCGGCGGTCTTGGCACCGTTGCCACCCGGGCCGATATCATTGAAAAGCTGTTCCACTCCTTCCTGATCGAGAAAAAAGGACAGGAGATTCTTCTGACTTCCAAAGGAAAGCAGCTCCTTTCTCTGGTTCCGGAGGACCTGAAAAAACCAGAGCTTACCGCCCGGTGGGAAATGGAGCTTTCCGATATCGCCAAGGGAAAAAGCCAGGAAGAGCCCTTCATCCGGGATATTGAATCCTACACGCAGGAACTGATCCAGGAAATCCGTACGGCCGAAGGACAGTTCCGCCACGACAATCTGACGAACACCAAATGCCCCCGCTGCGGCAAGCGGATGCTGGCGGTAAACGGTAAAAACAGCCGTCTCCTGGTCTGCCAGGATCGGGAATGTGGATACCGGGAGACCATCGCCCGCTTAAGCAATGCCCGCTGCCCTAACTGCCATAAAAAAATGGAGCTTTTGAAAAAGGGCGGCCAGGAGACCTTCGTCTGCTCCTGCGGCTACAAAGAGAAATTGGACGCCTTCAAGAAACGCCGGGAAAAAGAAGGCGCCGGCGTCTCCAAAAAAGACGTCCGGCGTTATCTGAACAACCAGAAGGAAGAGTCCGTAGGCAACACTTTTGCCCAGGCTCTGTCTGGCATTAAGCTGGATAAATAGCTTATCTCCTGCATTTATTTCTTTAATTTTGAATAATAGGTATCTGCCGTGTAAAGGGCCGCTGCGGGATTATGTCCCAGTACGCGGTCCTTTGTAACTCCTGTAGTCGTAAGCGCCTCAGAATATTTATAAAAGAGGCTGTCATGACCGACGCACAGTCCCATGACCACGTTCAAATCTGTCTTTTTGCTGTTTAAAAACTTAGCCTGGAGGATCGGATTACACATATGTATCCCTATCTCACAACATTCTTCCGGGATCCCTACCTCCGTCTTATTTACGCAGCCCGCCTTACAGGCCACGCCCACTACCTCAAATCCTTGCCCTCTGAGGATGGATGCAAGGATCCGGCTTTCTTTCAAAAGCCCTACGCAGGTGGCGATCCCGATTTTCTTTGCCCCGATCTTCCGTGCAAACTCCATGATCTCCTCTACCTGGTATATTTGCAGTAATGCTCATACTCTACCTCTGCCGCTGCCACCATGACTTTATGGTTCTCCGGATCCTCGTAACACTTCATGCGTCTTTCAGCACCTCCGGATCCAGATGTGTGGTCACACAAAACTCCGGGAAATCCGTCCTCTCCTCTTTTGCATCACAGCGCTTTACCGCGCAGTCAATACATGACATTTCTTCTAATTTCATTTTCCTTTTCCTCCTTGATAATAAGCCACGATCAGATCCACCATCCGGTCGTAGCTTTTGACTCCCTCTTCCTGTCCGTTGGCCTGCAGGTACCGGTCATTGACCTGATCAGCCACTTCTGCCACTCTGCCGTCATACCTTGCCCAGAACCCATTGTTTTCTTTAAGATCTGGTTCCACGGCAGCCGCCAGTCCCTCCCTGACCTCCTGCCAGGACTCATAGTCTGCATCATACAACACGTTCATGCAATAAATCCAGCCCAGCAGATATCCGCTATATTGGAATTCCGGATCCTCATAAGAGGTACTGGCAAGAAATGCGATGAAGTTCGCCTCCTGCTCCTGCATAAAGCTTTTCAGATGGGAAAGCTCATGACAGGCCGTAAACGGAATATTATAATCTACCATCCCGCTGTTGTAATTAGCCTCGATGGTAAAGGGTGAATAAATGCCGGACAGCTGCTGTACAGAAGGATCCATGGATTAAAAAAGTCCCTTAGGCTCCGGATAGTAACCGGACAGTTCCGGATATGTCTCCCCCAGCGCCTGCATGGCCTTTACCGCCCGCTCCTGCACACCATCGTCTGCCCTCATGATTCCGTCTGCATCCCGCTCCACCTGACTGCTCAAGTCATTTACCTCAGCCGTCAGCCACTGGCAGACCTCTGTAAGCTCCCCGACCGTATATTCCTCCGCCACGATCCCCGAGCTTTCCGAAAAGGAGGTCCGGTAGTAATTGATCCCGCAGCAGGCCACATACAGAAAATATAGAATCCCCGCCGCCAACAGCAACCCTGAAAACCAGCAGGAAACCAGCTGCTTTCCTGCCTGGACTTTTTTCTCCCGACCATCCGGACTTTTCTTCCTTCGCCCGCACCCAAGCTAGCAAGCCGGACTATCAGCCTCCCGGCCGAGAGCAACAGTGCCAGTAAAAAGAGATACAGCAGGATCTCCGCCACTGAAAATGGGAACATTCCCGTAAGCCGCCCCAGCGTATTTACCCAGACAGGATACACATGGGTACTGTACCACTGGGCCAGTCCTTCCACACTCCTTGCCAGGATTGTAAGCACAATACCGGCCGCCAGTAGCGCGCAGCCGGTAATCGCCTTTCTTTTATCCTTATGCTTTTTACTTATGTCTTGATTTGTAGTTGTGTCTTGCCGTGTATTTCTGTCTTGTCTCATAGGCTCTGGTAAATTCGGTTTCCTTCGATACGTATCTTTGCATTCATGGGAAGCGTCAGTGTGTCTTCGATATGTCCTGCCCGTACCTGGAACAGCACCGGCACCGGAAGATCTCCCAGCACATCCCGCACAGCTTCCATAGCGCTGCCGGGCCTCCCTTCGATATCGCAGCCTCTTAGAGAGCCGATCAGGATCCCTGCTGCCTGCGCAAGCTTTCCGGCCAGCCTAAGCTGCATCAGCATCCCATGGAGACGGTACGGCTTCTCGCCGATCTCTTCCAAAAACAAAATCCTTCCCCGGGTATCAATCTCGTAAGGCGTCCCCATCAGGCGGCTTACCAGAGTTAGGTTTCCTCCGGCCAGACGCCCTTCACAGGCAGGTTTCCTTTCGCTTTGTTCGTCCTCTTCTGCCAGCACCTCAAAGGGCGTGCATTAAGATTGCATATTTCCCGCTCTTTCTCAGGTTCCATCGCCAGGGACAGCATATACTCCAATGTTTCCTCATTCATAATTCTCTGCCGGCCAAAGCTTGCCGGCCCATGAAACGTCACCGCTTTGCTTCGCTGTCCGATGGCCGCATGAAGGCCCGTGATATCACTGAATCCCACAAACACCGGACGTTCTCCGAAAGGCTTCATAATCCAGCTCCTCTAAGAGCGTCATAGTCCCATAACCGCCCCAGATGCAGAAAAGCGCCCGGTTCTCCTCGTCCCGGAGTACCTGATTCAGCCGTTCCGCCCGCTCCTTCCAGCTGCCTCGTTTAAATGCCATCTCTTCTGCTACGGATACCCGGAATCCTTTTCCTTCTAAATATTCTGTCATCTTTTGCACCGCCTCCGGCGTGCGGGCATTGGCCGGGTCGATCAGACAAACCCGGTCGCCGGCCCGAAGCGGGCGTGGGTAAATGATTTCCTGTTCCATAATCATGTCCTGCCATGTTTTAAGTCTTAAGGCAGCGGATACTTTTTCGTCAATGACTCTACCATCCGCCGGGCCTGGGCCACGTAACCCTCATCCCGGATCACCATGGCGATGGCTCCTGCGATCACGTCCATATCTGCCTCCTTCATGCCCCGGGTCGTCACTGCCGGCGTTCCAAGCCGCACGCCGCTGGTCACCCGCGGAGACCTTGGATCATTCGGGATCGTATTCTTATTGCAGGTAATATGCGCTTCGTCCAGACGGGTTTCCAGTTCTTTTCCGGTCACATCTTCCTCGCTTAGGTCCACCAGCATCAAATGGTTGTCCGTGCCGCCGGACACCAGTTTTACGCCCCGTTCCGTCAGGCCTTTCGCCAGCGCCTGTGCATTAGCGACGATCTGCGTCTGATACGCTTTAAATTCGGGCTGCAGTGCTTCCTGGAAGCAGACTGCCTTTCCGGCGATCACATGCTCCAGCGGACCTCCCTGTATTCCCGGAAATACGGCCTTATTAAAATTAAATTTCTCGGCCGCCTCCTGATTTGCCAGGATCATGCCGCCTCTCGGCCCCCTAAGTGTCTTATGGGTCGTTGTGGTCACCACATCCGCATAGGGGATCGGGCTTGGGTGAAGCCCTGCCGCCACCAGACCGGCAATGTGAGCCATATCCACCATCAGATAGGCTCCCACCTCATCTGCGATCTCCCGGAACTTTTTAAAATCAATAATCCTCGCATACGCACTGGCTCCTGCTATGATCAGCTTTGGCTTTTCTCTTTTTGCAATCTCACGGACCATGTCATAATCGATCACGCCCTGATCGTTCACTCCGTAAAAAGAAGTTTCAAAATACGATCCGGAAATATTAACCGGCGATCCGTGGGTCAGATGTCCGCCATGGTCCAGATTCATCCCCAGGATCTTATCCCCGGGCTTTAGCATGGCAAAAAACACTGCCAGGTTAGCCTGTGCCCCGGAGTGCGGCTGAACATTGGCATAATCACAGCCAAACAGCTTTTTGGCCCGGTCTCTTGCCAGATCCTCTACCACGTCCACACACTGACAGCCGCCGTAGTACCGGCGCCCCGGATACCCTTCCGCATACTTGTTAGTCAGGATGCTTCCCATAGCGGCCATCACAGCCTTGCTCACCCAGTTCTCCGAAGCGATCAGCTCAATGTGGGAATTCTGCCGTTCTCCCTCTGCCTCGATCGCCCGTGCAACCTCCGGATCTACCTTCAGGATCTCATCAAACGTATACATATGTACCCCTCCTGCCTGTTTGATAAATTTACAATCTCTGTCACGCAAAACTTATGCACTTATTTTACCACAGAGTATGGAAAAACGCCATTGGGGACGGGGATTTTCAAAAATCCCCCGTCCCCAATGATCAGTCGGCGTACCGGATCCGTCGATCAGGCTCATCCGCCGGAAGCTTCTCGCCACCGCATAGGTGAGCAGCAGCTGGATCACAGCCACCGTCACGGCCAGAGCCACGGCCGGCACCACAGGATAGTGGTACACGGTAATATTCAGCATCCCGTCTGCTTTTGCGTACAGGAAGACACCATATCCGGCCAGACTTCCAAGCCCCAGCGACACAAGCAGTGTCCCGGCAGTATAAAACAGGCCTTCCAGCTGCATCATGTGCACCAGCTGCTTCTCCGACATGCCGATGGCTGGATCATCCCCAGCTCTCTTCGCCTGGTATAGATGCTGTTGATCATCGTATTGATCAGATTCATGATGCCGATCGCCCCCAGGATGATCAGGAACGCATATCCAATAACTCCGAAAATCATCATGGTTGTCTCCCAGTTTCCCAGATGCTGTTCAAAGCTGTCTGTCTCCAGATATTCACTGGTTTTCGCAAGCCCTGCAAGGGCCGCATACGTTTCCTCCCGTTCGCTGCCGCTAAGAGAGGAATCCACCCGGATCTCGCAGGCATCATTCAGATTAACGCTCTCTCCCGCTTCCGCTGCAATCTCTTCTACCACGGATGACGGAAGCAGGAAGTTCGCCCAGGATATCGCACTCGGATAGTCTCCTATTGCTGCCACCTGGAATGTCCTCTCTACCGTTTTGTTCCCTACCGGAAGCGTCATCTTCACCCGGCTTCCAGATGAAGTTCCGGGAACCAGCGCATCATATTTTGAGACATCAGGATCTGATCCCCTGATTTCAATTCTTCATAGGTCGCATGGCCTTCAATCTGGCAGCCTTCCATCTCTTTTGCATAATCTTCTCCAAGCCCCTGGATACTGGCGCCTGCAATATCACTTTCCGGATCGATCTCTGTAAGAGCACCTGAAAGATAGGTTTTGATCTCCACCTTCTCCACTCCCGGCACTTCCCGGATCCCGGAGATAAATTCTTCTGTCAGAGGATTGTTCTGCATCAGATTCTCCCACTCCCGGTCCGGATTCATCTTATCCCCGCTCCAGCTATCCACATAGATCTTATAATCCTCCTCAAACTCCTGTCTGGCAATCTCCTTCGGCGCCGCACAGCTGATGACCGTAGCCACCACCATAAAGAGGATCCCTACAGTGCCAAGGGTCAGGATCGTCAGCGCCGACCGCCGCTTATTCCGTGCCAGACCCGCCCGGGTCAGCCGGCCAAGGCTCATCTCCTGAAATCCTTTCCGCTGCTGCTTCTTTCCCGGTCTCTCTCCCTGATAACGCATGGCTTCTACCGGTGAAATCTTTGCCGCCATCCGCATTGGCTTTACCAGCGACAGGTAGACTGTCACCACTACCGTCAGGATCGTAACAAGATAGATCCACCATGTCAGGATCTGCACTTCTCCATTTTCCAGCAGCTGCATACAGATCGTATTCAGATTTTCTTCCGTATATTCTGTCTTAATATTCCCGCCCAGACGGTAAATCCACTCTGTGACAGGCCCTGCGATCAGGCTTCCCATCAGAAGTCCCAGCGGCAGGGCTATGGCAGTGACCAAAAGTCCCTCCCGGAATACAATCTGCCGGATCTGCCGCTTTGTAGCGCCCATAGCCTTTAATTTTCCATATTCCTGGATCTTCGGCACCATAGATACATAATAAATGCTGTAAATCGTCAGTACCCGGCCATTACCACCACCAGCACGATACATACGATTCCAAAGAGCGCCGTCGGATCTATATAATTGGCCAGCAGATATTCGGTATTGATCACCACATTATCCTCCTGTACGCCAAAATCCGCACCGATCCCCTTAACCTCTTCCTCGATCGCATCCGTAGTCTCTATATTTTTTCCCACATCCTTCAGCCGGAACATCACCCGGTATTCCCGGCTTCCCTCAGGAATGGTCTGCTCCATATATTCCTCTGACACCAACGCGGGATAAGACTTCTGCTCCGAACCATTCTCTCCTTCCAGGAATCCGCAGATCCGGAAGGTGTCCTCCTTCTGATATCCCAGCCCGTCCTCTTCATACAGCTGGAAAGGAAGTGCGATCTCATCTCCGATCCCTGCCGTCAGCCCGTATTCTTCCAGCATTGCTTCCGGAAACGCAATCTCATTTCCCGACTTCGGGAACGTACCTTCCGAAAGCTCTACCCTATTTAGCTCCAGCGCCGTATCATCCATATACATCAGAAGAACCGTGGAGTCATCCTCCACCCCCTCGCCAAGATCTATCCGGCGTCCGAGCTTTTCGATATCATTGTGGCTGGAAAGCTTCTGTACATTTTCCTCTGAAACCTGACGGAACATGGCATGATACGGCGGATAATAGGCATTGACTCCTGCAAACCGTACCGCCACAGCCGCATTTCCCACTGTCAGCACCATAAACACCAAAAGTGTTGTCAGGATAATCGCCGTCCCGCTGATCAGATTCCTCACCTTATTATGCCTTACATTGGCAAGAGCCGTCTTCGTTACCGTCTTCATGCTCTCACCACCTTACCGTCCTCGATGACGATCATCCGGTCCGCCATCTGCGCAATGCTTTCATCATGTGTGATCATCACCAGGGTCTGCCCGTATTCTGTCACACAGTTTTTCAGAAGATTCACCACCTCGATCTCTGTCCGGGAATCCAGGTTACCCGTGGCTCATCGGCCAGAATGATCGCCGGACGTGAAGCCAGCGCTCTTGCAATAGCCACTCTTTGCTGCTGCCCGCCGGACAGAGTATTCGGAAGCGCGTGCAGCCGGTCTTCCATTCCGATCCTGCGGATGATATCCATCACATACTCCTGATCTACCTTACGTCCGTCCAGTCCGATGGGGAGCACGATATTTTCCCACACATTCAAAGACGGCACCAGGTTGTAGCTCTGGAAGATAAATCCAATCTTCCTTCTGCGGAATACCGCCAGCCTTTCATCCTTCAGCCTGAAAATATCCCTTCCCTCGATCAGCACCTTCCCCGAGTCCGGCCGTCCAGACCTCCCAGCATGTGAAGAAGCGTGCTCTTCCCTGATCCCGACGTCCTACTACCGCCACAAATTCTCCCGGTTCGATCCGGATATCCGTATGATCGATGGCTTTTACCAGGTTCTCGCCTGTACCATAATATTTCACCAGATTTTTTGTTTCCAATATTGCTTTCATCTGCAGGCCTCCTTATTATGTCTCTTTGAGTATCTGATGATATGATACTTCCCCAGAATTACAGAAGGCTTACAAAAACAATAACAAAATTGTAAGAAACGTCTCCTGCCGGGATTTTTTACTCCTTCGGGAGCGTCATAACAAATTTACTGCCGCCATTCCTCCCCGGCTTCACGAAAACCGTCCCCTTCTGCCGCTCCAGGATCTGACGGGTCAGATACAGCCCCACGCCGGCCCCTTCTGTTTCCTGCACGTTCTTTTGTTCACCCCGGTAAAATCTCTGGAAAATCTTTCCTCGTTCCTTTTCCGGAATACCCGGCCCTTCGTCTTCTATCTCCACCATCACAAAGCTTACCATTTCCGATACCTGTATCCTGACCCAGCTCCCTGCCGGCGCATATTTTACTGCGTTGTCCAGTACATTGCCAAAAGCCTCCGCCGTCCATTTGGGATCATGACGGATCACAAGCTCCGGGAACTCTTCCGTTTCTATCCGGATTCCCTTTTTAAGCGCCTTCATATAGATGCTGCCTACCGCTTGCTTCAGCGTTTCTTTAAGGCTCCTTTTCTCCTGCTGCAGGCGGATCATCCCGTCTCCAGTCTGGTCATCTGGACAAACGCCTGCAGAAGATTCTCCATTCGGCTTACATCTTCTCTTTCCTTCCGGATAAACTCCGCCCGCTCTTCTTCTGAAAGCTCCGTGGAGTCCTCAATCTCATAGCTCATTTTCAGTGATGCGATCGGCGTTTTCAGCTGATGGGAGATATCCGTAATGAGCGCCTTCGTTTCCTGCTCTTCCTTCCTGAGCCTGTCTTTCCATTTTTTTCGCTGCGGTTCTGTGTCTCCAAAAGCCTCCCTTTCAGATACTCGGCACGGTCCTTTTCCTTCTCCTTTTTCTTAAAAAAAGTACCAGCTTGCCGCACCTGCCG
>ENA-OPZM01000496-OPZM01000496.1-human-gut-metagenome-genome-assembly--contig:-NODE-496-length-16963-cov-1.584937_pt1 | contig 16963 bp, 18 predicted proteins | sample MGYA00242478_ERZ504493 | MGnify/ENA primary metagenome ERZ504493 (study PRJEB26092, sample SAMD00036227) | human gut metagenome | host: Homo sapiens | study: EMG produced TPA metagenomics assembly of...
CACAATTTATTCACTTTTAAAACACAAATTAAAATTTTGAACCTACTGAAGATATTAAAAGCATCACCATACATCATTTATTATCCATGACTTATGGATTCATCGACAAAGAAATTCAAGATTTTTACTTAAAAGACGATTGGATTAGTGAAGCATTTTCTTTAAAGCTACAGACAAAGCCTGGCACTTCCTTCTTTTATAATAATCGTTGCCCATTTTTATGTAGTGCCATCATTCAAGAATTAACTGGCAAAAATCTTTTGACTTATCTACAAGAAAAACTCTTTTCTCATTTAAATATAACTAATATAAGTTGGGAAAAAAATACTCAAAACTACGATAAAGGCTCATGGGGTTTAAGTTTGACCACAAAAGATTTAGCTAAATTCGGTCAATTTATACTCAATAAAGGCTCATGGAATAATAAACAATTACTAGCCCCAAAATATATTGAAAAATTACTCACAGTATATATAAATACAGATGATAAAGTTTTTCCAGATAGCAAATTAGGATACGCCTATTATTTTTGGAAATGCCAACCTGAAAAAGCCTTTCGCTGTGCTGGTCTTTTCGGTCAATATTGCATTATCTTACCCAAAGAAAATATGGTCATATCTATAACTAGTAATGCTGAAAACGAACAAAAACAAGCTATTTTATCTGCTACATGGAAATTCTTAACCCAAATAAAAAAAGATAATAAATCCTCTACTCAAGATTTATCATCTTTAAATAACTATCTTTCTAAACTCCATTTACCATATTTACCTAATGACAATTCCATTACTCCCGAAATCTTTCAACAAGAATTTAAGTTCTCTCACAATCCTCTAAATTTAAATTCTATTTCTTTCTCCCAAATTGCCCCTGATTGCATCAGAATTAATATTACCTTAAACACTAAAAAATATAATTTATTAGCTAAACTAAACACTTGGCAAAAGAATAATACTAATTCTGAAAATGATAACTTTGATTCCTGTACAACTATTTTCTATGAAAACCCTTACGCCAACTATGGCTGGCAAAATAATAAACTAAATTTAAAATTAGTTTATAACCAAGGCATTTTCATGGATACCTTAGAATTTAACTACTACAACCACCAACTATACTTACACTACAATCCTACTCCATCTTTCATCATCAGAACAAAACCCCATTACCTCATATCCAACCCCCATAAAATAACAAAAAGGCTACGAGTAACCTAATACTCTAGCCTTTAAATTTACACACTACAAAAATACAATACCAAACTACTTCCACATTATAAAATTTAGTGATAACCATAAATTATTAAAAATAACTTTGTCAAATATCAATAATACCAAATCTTTACCACATTAGCAGACTTTTACAGTAACTGAAGCTATCCGCAAAAATAAAATTATGACTACGTTTTTAATTCATTATAATACCAAACTATTTCCGCATTATAAATTTTAGTGGTAACCGTAGGTTATTGAAAATAATTATTGCTGAATACGGTTTTAGTCTGAATGTTTGAGCGTAGCGAGTTTCTAAGCGTTGTATGAAGCAATAATTATTTTCAAAACTAAAAATTTATCTGCGGTGGTTTTAACATAGTTCTTAGTGCTTCAGCACTTTAGAAATATGTTATGCAATTTATTGTGATTTGGTTCGTTTCTTTGCCATCAAAGAAATGAACATATCTTATTTATATTATTTGCTTTTCATTGCATTTTTAACGCATAATTCTTTTTTAATATCCCATAATTTTTGAGATAAATCTACATAATAACGATGTGGATTTTCAAAGCGTTTTACTTCGTCCCATAAAGTTTCCACTTCTTTTTGACAATATGCTTTTATTTCTTCTATAGATGGGCTTTCATATACACATTCACCATTTTTTAAAGATAGGAACTTGCAATTCTCTAGCAGTGAAATTAGTAAGAGTTTTTTTGTTTCCATGTAGCATTTGGATCAAAAATAGTATGTTCTTTTGTTGTATCAATTGTTTCATTATATAAGCAAAGTTCGTCAGCGATAGCTTTACCAGTTTCTTTATCATACAAACGATATACTTTTTTGAAATGTGGATTTGTTATCTTAGAGATATTTTCGCTGAGTTTAATTTTTGGTGTAATTTCACCATTTTCATTTTCAATAGCTACTAATTTATATACACCGCCAAACACTGGTGCAGATTTTGAAGTAATCATTCTTTCACCTACACCAAATACATCTACTTTAGCACCTTGCATTAATAAATCACGGATTAAATGTTCGTCTAAAGCATTAGATGCTACGATTTTACAATTTGTAAGACCTGCTTCATCAAGCATTTTTCTAGCTTGTTTAGATAAATAAGAAATATCTCCAGAGTCTAAACGAATTGCAAAATTAGTAATACCTTGTGGCACAAGCATTTCTTTGAATACGCGAATAGCATTTGGTACACCACTTTTTAAAGTATTATAAGTGTCTACTAATAACACTGCATTATGAGGATAAATTTCACAATAAGCTCTAAATGCTTCATATTCAGAATCAAACATCTGTACCCAAGCATGAGCCATAGTACCACTAGCTGGCACTTGATAAAGTTCATCAGTAAGTGTGCAAGCTGTTCCAGCGCAACCGCCAATATATGCAGCTCTAGCACCTTTTACCGCACCATCTGCACCTTGAGCACGACGAGAACCAAATTCTAACACAGGTCTACCCTGAGCAGCTCTTACTATGCGATTTGCTTTTGTAGCAATAAGAGATTGATGATTTAAAGTCAATAAAAATAAAAGTTTCTAAAATCTGTGCTTCAATAGCAGGAGTTGATAGTCATAATTGGTTCACGAGGGAAAATACAAGTTCCTTCAGGAACAGCATAAATATCCCCTGTGAATTTAAAATCAGCTAGATATTCTAAGAAATCTTCACTGAACATATTTTTAGAACGAAAATATTCAATATCTTCTTTATCAAAATGTAAATCTTTTATATATTCTATTACTTGTTGTAAGCCAGCTGCTATAGCAAAACCACCATCATCAGGAATATTACGGAAAAATACATCAAAATACACATTTTTTTTTATGTAAATTATTTTTTAGATAGCCATTTCCCATTGTAAATTCATAAAAATCACATAACATGGCTAAATTTTCATTTTTTGAATTCATAAAGAACTTCCTTTCAAATTTATAACAAAAATATTATAAATCCCTCTCTATTATTAATATACTTCATTTCTTTTTACAAAAATAAAAGTTATATTCCTTAATATTATATAGCAAGCTGTATTTATTTTCTACTCTTTAAATAAAAATAATCTGATTTTTACAAATACATCAATATAAATAAAAAAGAATTCCATAATATTATAGAATTCTCTCTTATTTTCTCATATTTATTAAATATTATTTAATATTTTCAGCTTATCTAGCAAAACACATTTGCCATTAATATAAGTTTTATTAACTTTTACCTTATCAACATCTTGAGGATTTATGGCAAAAATATCTCTATCAAGTGTTATGAAATTTGCTTTATATCCTATTTTCAATTGACCAAGATTTTTAAAACCTGCGATTTGTGCCGATTTTTTTGTATATAAGATTATCGCAGTTTTCATATCTATGATTTGGTCATCACCACAATCTGTATTATCATATGCTTTTCTCGTAACAGCTCCTTTGATACAAACAAAAGGATCAGAAGGCACTGCCCATGATGTTGCGGGTGCATCAGTAGAAAAACATAGATTTACTTTTTGCTCTAATAAAGATTTTATTGGATAACATTTTTTCATGATATTTTCGCCCAAATTTTGTAAATAACTTTCTATCTCTGCATAAAGGAAAATAGGTTGAGTTACAAAACCAATATTCTTTTCTACGGCTTTATCAATGCTATCTTGACTAGGTAAAGTAATATGTTCAACTCTTACATATGGTCTATCTTGATTGAGCCAATCTTTTTCTGCATAAACTCTATCCACTACACGTTTTATGGCATTTGTTCCCATAGCATGTACGGATAATTGACATTTATTTTGCTTACAAAAATCAATTGCAGTCTCCAATTGTTCATCAGAACATACACTTATACCGCAACTATCGCTATTTAAATAAGGCTTATCCATCCACGCAGTTTTACCAGATACACTGCCATCACCAATTAATTTCAATCCAGCCACAAATACTTGATTATCATTATTTTGCTTTTCCTTGCTAATAGCGAAATCCTTGTCATGCATAAAGAAATCCCACATATAATACATAGAAACTTCTTGCTTAAAACCTTTTGCTATTGCTTCTTTATAATAAGTATAATTATCGGATTTATCCAAATTACCCATATCACAAACAGCCACTATACCTTGTGAAGTCAATAAATTGCCTAAATCTACTAAATTCTGTACTTTTTCAGCTTCATTTAATTCAGGTATATAAGGCAAAACTAAATTTCTCGCATTTTCTTTTAAAACACCTGTAGGCTCACCGCATTCATCACGTTCAATTTGCCCACCTTCTGGGTCTTTCGTATTCTTATCTATTCCTGCTAAAGCTAACGCTTTACTATTTACACATCTTATATGACCACAAGTGCGAATGATTGCCACAGGAAAATCTTCTGTTCCTTCATCTAAATCCCAACGAGTTATAGAACGTTTTTTCAGCGAATTTTCCTTCATCATAACCCCAGCCCAAAATCCATTCATTCTTATTGTCCTTTTTCAACTGTTGAGCTTTTGTTTTTATTTCTGCAATCAAGTCTTTTATAGAATTCACTTTTGGAGGTAATGCTGATATTTCTTTGCTAAAGTCAGCCAGCATTACAGGGTGCATATGTGCATCTACAAATCCTGGCAACACACAAACATTATTTAAATCTATTATTGGAAAATCACAAGTTGGTCTATCTTTTTTTTTCCCAATCCATTTTATATATCCATTTTCCACAATCATACTATCAGCATGAAGATTATCTTCATCTGATGTGAAAATTTTTCCATTCTCATAAATAAAATTATTTTCTTCCATAAAATATACTCCAAACACTAATTAAAATTAATTGTCCCAAACTTCGTAAGCAATACTTCTTTTTTCTTAAATTTATAGATAACAGCACCTATGACATAACCTAAAATTGTAGGAATAAGCCATGCAAAACCTTGTTTAGCTAATGGAATTTGATTAATAATATTCATTAAGCCAGAAATATCTATATTCACTAATCCTGTCATCACTGCTAAATTTAAAGCATCAAATAATGACATAATAAAAGCTACCCAAACAGCACCTTTCCATGCACCATCATTTGGCACCCATTTTTTACCTAAACCTAAGAAAGTCAATACTACTGACATTGGGAATAAAATCATAAAAATAGGGCCAGATATTTTAAGTACATTGCTAACACCAAGACAAGAAATCATAAAAATAGCAATAGTAATCATCAAAGAAGCTTGTCTATAGGAAATTTTACCTTTAAACCATGCTTCCACCCATTGACCAGCAGTAGCAATCATACCTAATAGCAAGTAGTCAAACAAGCCGAAAATAACAGCAACAGCTAAAATAAAACTACCTTCATAAACCTGCTAAATTTTTCACTAAATCAGTGAGTTAAAAATGTAGCATTTACATCTAAACTATAATAATTTACACCTTGAGCTCCTAAATATGCTAAACCAGCATAAAACAACAAATAATAAAGTAAAACCTACTAAGATAATACCGAGCATCATCTTATTATATTCTTGTTTGTTGCAATAACCTTTTTCACGAAAAGCAGTGATAAACATACCTGCACAAATAATACCTGTACCTACATCACCTGTATTATATCCTGTAAAAAATCCATTCAAAAATGACTCTTTGGCTGTAGAAATAGAGCTACTATGTAATGTATCGATAGGATTTACAATGGCTAATACAACAATTGCCAATAAAGTAATAAGTAAAGCTGGTGTCAAATAATTGCCCACTTTATCAATAACAGTGGAACGGTTCATAGCAAAATAATATGATATTGCAAAAAATATAGCTAAAAAAATAAATTCTCGCCAATAAATGGCAATTCACCAAAAATTCCTTGCATACCAGACTCGAAAGCAACACCGCCACATCTAGGTATAGTACCAAAGATAACAACTAATAAACCAAGTCCCATATATAAATAATGCCACCAACTATTGATATGTTTCATCATATCTTGCAGATTATATCCTACATTACCTACAGAAGCTAAAGCCATCATAGGGAATAAAATTCCTGTAAGTGCTAAACCAATAATTGCCCAACCAACTTGTTCACCTGATACTAAACCTATAATTGGTGGAAAAATCAAATTACCTGAACCAAAAAAGATGGCAAACATCGCAAAACCCATAACTAAAATATCTTTTTTCATATTTTTCTTCATCTATCGACCACTCCTCTTTTAAATTTTATTAATTAATTGCATTTATCTTATATCTTTATCGTATAATTATACCAAAGTTATTCATATTGTCAATGATATACGCAATATAATAAACACTCTATATTTTTTCTTTTTATAATATACATTTGTATTTAAAATTTTATTTTTCGTAACATAATCAAGATTTTAAGATAAAAATTAAAATCATTTTTTCAATCATCAAAAATCTAAAATAAAAATCTATGTTAAAGTTCATCATACTAATACATCTTATCTGCAAAATTATACTTGCTGTCTTCAAAATCACTAAGTATTGAAGTCCATTTTAGAAAATGATATAATTATTTTATTGTGGATATAGCCACCAGTATTAATTAGCTGGTGGCTATTCTTATCTTAGTCATTTAATTACAATTCAATTTATTTTTAGAAAGGATGTATCTTTTGTTAAATCATAAACAATTATTATATAAAATTTTACCTTATGGCTGTCAGATGAATTTTTCTGATGGTGAACGCTTCGCAGGTCAGTTAGAACGCATGGGCTATAAACCTGCTGAAAAATTAGAAGATGCTGATATCATCATCATCAATACTTGTTGTGTTCGTGAAAGTGCCGAAAAGAAAATTTACGGCAAAATTGGCGAAATCAAACATTTAAAGCAACAAAAACCAGATTTAATCTTAGGTATCACAGGTTGTATGGCACAAAAAGATGGTGATGCCATCTTCAAAAAAGCTTCTCATGTAGATTTTGTCCTCGGCACAAATAAAATGTATGATTTACCTGCTGTATTAGAAGAAATATTTGCTTCTCGTGGTCATATTGTCAAATTAGCTGGTGATTATGATATGCCACCAAATGTAGAGCCAGCAGAAAATAATTCTTTATTTGCTTTCGTTCCTATTATGTATGGTTGTAATAATTTCTGTACTTATTGTATCGTTCCTTACGTTCGCGGTCGTGAACGCAGTCGTGCACCACAAGAAATCGTTGCAGAAATAACAAAACTTGCTAAAAATGGTGTAAAAGAAGTTACTTTACTCGGTCAAAATGTTAATTCCTACGGAAAAGATAGAGATGATGCTGACTTTGCCGATTTACTTGCTATGGTAGATAAAATCGAAGGCATTGAACGTATTCGTTATATGACTTCTCACCCTCGTGATTTAACAGATAAAGTTATCGAAACTATAAAAAATAGCAAGCATATTTGTGAACATTTCCATCTACCAGTCCAATATGGTACTGACAAAATGCTCAAAGCTATGAATCGTGGTTATACTACAGCTTATTATAAAGAACTTGTAGCTAAAATCCGCAGTCAATTCCCTGAAGCTAGTTTCACTACTGATCTAATCGTAGGTTTTCCTGGAGAAACAGATGAAGATTTCGCTCAAATGCTCGAATTTTTAAAAGAAATTCGCTATGACGCTGCTTATACATTCTTGTACTCCAAACGTTCTGGTACACCAGCAGCTACTATGGAAAATCAAGTTCCTCAAGAACTCAAAAAAGAACGTCTCCATAAAATTAATGGACGCTCAAAATGAAATCAGCTTAGAAATAAATCAATCTTTATTAAATAAAACAGTAGAAGTAATGGTTGAAGGCCCTAGTAAAACTGAACCAAATGTTTATACTGGTCATACTCGCACTAATAAAATTGTGCTTTGGGAACATAAAGATGAACAAATCGGCGATTTAGTTAAAGTAAAAATCACACATCCACAGACATGGGTATTAAAAGGTGAATTGGAGGCGTAAATTTTGAAACTCACTCCAATGATGCAACAGTATCAAGCTGTAAAAAATGCACACCCAGACCAAATATTATTCTTTCGTCTAGGTGACTTTTATGAAATGTTTTTGGACGATGCTATACTCGTTTCCAAAGAATTAGAACTCACTTTAACTAAAAGAAGTACAGCAGGTGATGGCATTCCTATGTGTGGAGTGCCTTATCATGCTGCTGAATCTTATATTAATAAATTAGTAAATAAAGGCTATAAAGTAGCTATTTGTGAACAAATCGGCGACCCTAAAGCAAAAGGACTCACAAAACGCGAAGTCATCAAAATCGTAACTCCCGGTACAGTGATGAATGAATCAGCTTTGACTAGCAGTAAAAATAATTATATAGCTTTAATCTATGAAGAAAATCATGCTATTTATCTAGCTGGTGCTGATATCTCCACTGGAGAATGCTTCTATAGTATTTATGATGGCCCTGATCGTTGCCAATTATTATTTGACGAACTTATCGCTTGATGATGCCAGAATTATTATTAATTAAGCCTTTTTCTTATGAACGTGAATTGAAAAATTTCTTATCTCTCCGTTTAAATAATTGCTTAGTTAATGAATTAACTGAAATCACATCACAAGTCGAAGACCTCATGCTACAACATTTTGATGTGCATAATCGCCCAGATAATAAAATCGCTCACAAGGCAATCGCTACTTTACTTGAATATTTACATGAAACAGTAAAAACAGATTTAACTCATCTGAATAAATTAACTTATTTAGACTCTTCAAAATCTCTATTTATTGATACGTATACTTTGCGCAACTTAGAAATAACTCGCAATCTTCGCGATGGTGGCAAAAAAGATACATTATATGATGTTTTAGATTTCACCAAAACAGCTATGGGTAGCCGTCTTTTACGTAAATGGCTAGAATATCCATTACTTAGCCCTAAAAAGATAAATGACCGCTTAGATGCTGTAGCTAATCTTGTATCTGATTTTTCCTTGCGTAATAATCTTCGTGAACAATTAAAAGAAATCTATGACTTTGAAAGATTATTGACTCGTATGGAAGTCGGCACAGCAAATGCTCGCGATATGAATGCCCTAAAATCTTCATTATATGTATTGCCTGCTATAAAAAAATCCTTAGCTAAAGCCACTGCTAAATTATTAGTAAATATTCATCAAAAGATTTCTACCTATGATGATTTAGTAGTTCTAATCGATAAAGCAATCGTTGAAGATCCTAGCTTCTCTATCCGTGAAGGTGGCTTCATCAAAGATGGCTACAATCAAGAATTAGATGAATACCGTAATATCGCTAAAAACAGCAAACGTCTTTTACAGCAAATGGAAGAAGACGAAAAAAATAAAACTGGTATCAAATCCTTAAAAATCGGCTATAACAAAGTATTTGGCTATTATATTGAGGTCCGCCATAGCTCCACAGAAATGGTACCTGAAAATTATATTCGTAAACAAACTTTAGCCAATGCTGAACGCTATATCACACCAGAACTCAAAGAATTTGAAACTAAAATTCTCGGTGCACAAGAAAAAATTGTTCAATTAGAATATAATCTCTTTACAGAACTTCGTGATATCTTAAAAACGAAAATAAGCTCCATTCAAAATACTGCTCATGAAATAGCTATTTTAGACGTTTTAGTAAGCTTAGCTCAAGCAGGTGATGAATATAATTACATTCGTCCAAAATTATTAGATGATGGCACTATCCATATCAAAGATGGAAGACACCCTCTTGTTGAACGCATTTTAAATCGAGATTTATTCGTGCCAAATGATACCCATTTGGATAATGCTCAAAATGAAATCATGATTATCACTGGCCCTAATATGGCTGGTAAATCAACATATATGCGACAATCAGCTCTACTCACATTGATGACACAAGTAGGCTCTTTCATACCTGCTCGTGAAGCTTCAATTTCCCCTGTGGATAAAATTTTTACACGTATAGGTGCTAGCGACGATTTAGTCAGCGGACAAAGTACTTTCATGGTAGAAATGAATGAAGTATCTCATATTCTAAAATACGCTACAAATAAAAGTCTTGTTATTTTAGATGAAATTGGACGTGGTACAAGTACTTATGATGGTATGAGTATTGCTCGTGCTGTTATTGAACATATACGCGACCATATCGGAGCTAAAACTTTATTTGCTACGCATTACCATGAACTAACTGACCTAGAAGATGATGTTCATGTAAAAAATTATTGTATTGCCGTAAAAGAAAAAGGCTCTGATGTAACCTTCTTACGTCGCATTATTCGCGGTAGTGCTGATAAATCATATGGTATTCATGTTGCTAAATTAGCTGGATTACCTCAAGAAGTTGTCAAAACGTGCGGAAACAATTCTCATTGATTTAGAAAATACAGCTCCAACTAAAGAAAAAACTATTATTTCTAAAAATAATTCTGACAAAGACAATATAGATACTACACTAAAACAAGATATAGCTATCACAAATGACACTACTTCAGAAATAAATTATCTTCAAGATAATCAAGAAGATACTGAAACAGCTGATTATCAAGAAAAAGCACCAACTTAACTGCTAGTCCAACTAAAAAATTGAAATTTATGCAAGTAGCAGAAATGCCAACTTTATTCGGCGTAAGTATAAGCACTCAATTAAAAGAATTAGATTTAATGAGTATGACACCACTAGACGCATGAATAAATTATACGAATTACAACAACAGGCAAAACAAGAGGAGTGATATTATGACTTCTATTCATATTTTAGATGATATCACTGTCGATAAAATAGCAGCTGGTGAAGTTATCGAGCGACCAGCTTCTGTAATTAAAGAACTTGTAGAAAATTCCATAGATGCTCATGCGGATAAAATCGAAGTAGAAATCTTAGCTGGTGGAACATCTTTTATGCGCGTTACTGATAATGGCGATGGCATGGATAATCAAAATGCTAGACTAGCTATCTTGCGTCATGCTACTAGTAAAATCAAACAAGTAGATGACTTAATGTCTATAGATACTCTAGGTTTCCGTGGTGAAGCCTTACCATCTATCGCTGCTGTATCAAGATTTAACTTGATTACACGTCGCCCACAAGATGATTTAGGCACTACTATAAAATTAACAGGTGGTCGCATTGATGAAATTGAAGATATGGCTGTAATATCGGTACTACTATCAAAGTAGAAGATTTATTTTTCAATGTACCTGCTCGTAAAAAATTTCTCAAAACCACTACCACAGAAGCAAATAAAATAAATGATTTTATCATAAAATTAGCTTTATCTAAACCTAATATTGCTTTTAAATTGATCAATAATAATAAAATCGCTATCACTACCCCAGGTAATGGCTCTCTATATGATGCTATTGAATGTATCTATGGTGCTAAAGTCAGCGAAGAATTGTTGCCTATCGAAGCGATAACTGACGATATCAAAGTAACAGGCTTCATCTCTAAACCTGCTATTATCCGCAGTTCTCGCTCTTGGCAAACATTCGTCATCAATGGTCGCGTAGTCAATAGCAGAATTATTTCCAAAGCAATCGACAATGCTTACCATTCGTTACTGCCAAAATCTGGATATCCATTTGTTATTTTAAATATCGAAATCAACAAACGAACTATTGATATCAACGTACATCCTCAAAAAGCGGAAATAAAATTTGAAGATGAATCCTTATTATTCAAGACTATATACCATGCCGTCTTAGAAGCTGTTAAACCTAGTGATAATCAAGCTTTAAGTGATTTTGCTATTCCTGTAACAGATAAAGCATTGCATATTGAAAAAACAGTGCCGGAACAAATCAATATGGATCTACCTGAAGACATTCCATCTACTCCATCAAATTCATTTAAACAAAATTCAATTAACCATATACCATCATTAAAAAATAATACAACTCCTTTAACAGCAGATTTAAATAAATTTCGCCAAGCAAGAGAAACACTTCATCCTAATTTATCTAATCATCACAGCAATACTATTCAAGAAACTGCTATTCAAGATTACCAAACAAATACTACTACAAAACCTCAAACAGATATAAATATTTCATCTAGCGAAAACTTGACAGATTGTCAAAATTCTAATCAATTATTAAAAGAAGCTGTCAACCTAACTCCAATTGGACAAATTGATGCTTGCTTCATTGTTGCTCAAGGCCCTAATGGAGGAATGTACATCATTGACCAACATGCTGCACATGAACGCATCTTATACGATAAATTTGCTAAACAAACTGAGCGAATTCATGTTCAACCATTATTGATGCATTTATTTTTAAATGTAAATAATAGTGAATTAACTCTAATTGAAGAAAATCAACAAATTTTATATGATTTAGGCTTTAACGTGGAATTAGCAGGACAAAATCAAATCCGTTTAAAAGAAGTTCCTGCTGATATAAAACCACAAGAAAGTGAAGATATTTTCCGTGAAATTTTAATTTCACTTTCTCAGTTGCACACACCTACTCCTCAAGAAATCCGTCATTCCTGTTTAGCTATGACAGCTTGCAAAGCAGCTATCAAAGCAGGCGATATCTTAAATATCACACAGATGAAGATAATCTTAAATGAACTCGCACAAACAACTTTACCATACACCTGCCCACATGGCAGACCAACTATTATAAAATTTAGTACTTACGATTTAGAAAAGATGTTTAAACGAGTACAATAAAAAAGAAAAAGATAGGCAAATTTGTCTATCTTTTTCTCTAATAATATTTATATACTACATATAATATATTAAAAAAATAATAGAGGTGTATTTTATGTTTAAACAAACTAAAAAGAAAACTGCCATTATTTTATTAACTTTAGTTACTTTATTAATGACCTTAAATATAGCAACAGCTACAACTTATATTGGTTCATCTCAAAGCAATAAATTTCACTATACAGATTGTCGCTGGGCTAAAAAAATCAATCCTGGTAATGCCATATATTTTAGTAGTCGTGAAGAAGCTTTTAGCTATGGATATGTACCTTGCAAAGTATGTAAACCATAAAATATTAATTTTAGTCAATTAAATTTTTAATCAAGACTTAGTTTTTCATCTAGTAAACTAAGTCTTTTTATTTTTTATTAATCATTTTTGAAAATTTAATTGAATTATTAGAATAAAACGAATATACTTTAAATAGTACATTAGTTTATACTTAGATAAAAACAAAATAAATATCCCTTTTTCTAACAAAATCTCTTAAAACTATTAATAAATTTCAAAGGAGTGTATATTCACAAAGATTAATTAAATAAATATTTCACTAAAATGACAATTAAACATATTATTTTCAAGCTAACTAATGTACTAATCAAGAAGCTAATCATTTAGAGAAATTTTTAATTATTAATGTTGATAAATCATCAAATATAAATTATTTGCAATTAATCATTCTCTATTAAATTCTAGTGATATTCTATTTTATTAATCTAAATAATATTACGCTAAGCTTCCAATGAAATTTACTAAAAAGTTATGAAAAGAGATGAATATTATCATGGAGAACTCTAACAAACAAGCACCAAACTTTTTAACTAAAAAATTAATCAATTTCGGTGATGCTCACAAGGAACAAACAGATTTATATCTTGCTAATATAAAACAAGATAAATTTTATAAAAAAGATTCATTTATCATCATTACATGGCTTTTATTTTATCCACTAGGTATCTTCTTAATGTATAAATATAGTCTCAAGCTAAGAAAATTTAGACATTTATTCAATATTTTACCTCTAATTGTAATTGCTCTAGCTAACAAAACCATAGCTATGGTTTTAGGCTTGTGTATACCTTTTATCTTCATTCCTATTTTCACCATCAGCCTTTTTTTATTGCTTAGTTAGAACAAGATATTTCATGCCTTCTTGTGCAGGTATTATTGCAAGTTGTATCGGATTTTTAGTATTTACATTCTTTCATATTTAATAATTAACAAATAAAAAGCTATTTTGAGCATATATCCATTTTTTAGGATAATCTCAAATAGCTTTTTTATTAATCTTTAATCATTTTATTTATCAGTCATCATTGCCAAACATAGCCATGATCATCTGTAAAAGTCTTAAAATCTCGATATAGAGCCATACAAGAGTTAAGAGTAAACCAAAAGCACAGAAGTATTCGTAGTACTTCGGAGCCCCATAAGCTACAGCTTGTTCAATATTATCAAAGTCTAAGAGCAAGTTAAATGCTGCTACACCTGCGATAATAAAGCCAATCGCTATACCAAAAATACCACTTGTTGGCATCATATGGAAACCGAATAAACTTGCAATGATATTCACGAAATAGAAAATCGCTACAGCACCTGTCATGGAAATAATCACAGAACGCACTGTTTCTGTAACTTTTTATAATACGTGTTTTCCATAAGACAAGCATTAAAATCATTGTAGCCAAAGTAATTCCTACTGCAATAGCAGAAATACCAAAATACATTCTTTCAAATTGAGCAGAAATAATACCAAGCACTGCACCTTCAAAAACGGCATAGCAGGTGTTGTCATTGGTGCTAAATGTGGTTTAAAGCAAGTAACAAGTGTTAAAACTACACCCACAATCATACCTAATATCAATACACCATAAGCAGCTGGCTATTGGCTAAAAAATACACCTGAAGCAATTGCTGATGCAATAGTAACAAGTGTCAAGCCAAATGCCTTTGTAATCGTGCCTTTCAAAGTGGCAGGAGAATCTACATATTCCGTAGACGCCTTGCCTATTATTTTCATAGCTGGATTTGCCATTAAAATCCTCTCCTTAAACATACATAAATTCTTTCTTTTTATTATATCATACTATTTTATAGTAGAATAGGTAGGATTTATTAAATCTATATTAAATTTAAATCAAAAATTCATGCATATCTATTAAGGAAAATTATATATTAGTTAAGTATCTTTAGGTATACTTAATTTTTTTTAACTTTATAGCTTTTTGTACTACTTCTAACAATCAATTTAGGTTCTAAAATAATGATTTTACTATCTATATTTTCCTCACTATTTACTAATTGATTAATTACTTCTGTTGCCTTTTGTCCAATTGCATCTATCGGTTGACGAACTGTTGTCAAAGGAACTTCTAATAATGACGCAAACGCAATATCATCATAACCCACGATAGAAATATCTCTAGGTACTATTAAATTATGTTCTTTAATACTAGCTAATGCCCCCATAGCTGAGAAATCATTTGCTGCAAATATTGCTGTTATATTTTTCGCTAATAAATTATCACAGCCTATTTTCCCTTTTTCAAAAGAATAATCTCCTTCAAAAATTAAATTTTCATCTATTTTTATACCATTATCCTTCAATGCTTGTTTATAGCCTGCTAGTCTTTGTCGTGCATCATCTAAAATTAAAGGTCCTGTTATACAGCCTATTTTTTTATGCCCTAATTTTATCAAATGTTCTGTCGCTAAATATGCACCTTGCAAATGGTCAACACTGATTTTATATTTACCGATATCAAACATATCACGGTCAATTAGACAATATGGTATCTTATTATCCTCTAAAAAAATTTATGGTTTCTTCAACTTCTTTTTCCGTGCTATTAGCTGCCATACTTAAAAAGATACCATCGACCATATAATCACAGAGCATTTTTAAATGCTTTAATTCTTGTTTATGATTATTATCTGAATTACAAATCAATAAATTCCAGTCGTATTTATGACATTCATCTTCTAAAACTTTAGCTGTATATGAAAAAAACTGATTTCTAATATCCGGTAATACAAAACCAATAATATTGCTTTGCTTTTTTACTAAGCCTACAGCCATTTTATTTGGTCTATATCCCATTTCTTTTACAGCTTTAGCAATGATTAACTTTGTTTCTCGAGGAATATGATTTGCTTTATCATTTAATACCAAAGAAATTGTTGTAACTGAAAAACCTGTTTTTTTGTGCTATATCCTTGATAGTAACACGTGACTTCATATTTATTCAAACCTTTATTATTTAATTTATAAATATTATAGAAAAAATGTTTTTCAGTTCAATCCACTTCTGCAATTTTAGGAATAGAAATGCTTGCTCCTTTTCTTGATACTGTAATTGAAGACGCTTTACTTTGCTTTTTGTAACTTTCTTCAATAGATTTACCTTGTTGTCTTAAAGCAATGAAATATCCTGTAAAAGTATCTCCAGCAGCTGTTGTATCTACAGCATCAACTTTATATGCAGGTTGGAAAATATTTATATCTTTATGACGATAATATGCACCTTTATCACCAAAAGTTAAAATAATTTCTAATTCAGGATATTTGCTAGCTAAACTATCTAATATATCTTCAACTTTTTCTTTACCAGCTAAATATGCCCCTTCATGTTCATTGACAAAAATTCCATCTATTGCCTGCATATTATATTTGTTAAGGTTTTCATTGATTGGTGAAGGATTTAGATAAATTTTCATTTGTTTAGCTTTTGCTACTTCAATAATATAATCAATATTGGAAATTTCATTTTGTAAAATTAAAATATCACCTTGTGCAAAATCTTGCATCGCTTCATCAATATAAGCTTTATCCACTTCATAATTAGCTCCATGGAATAAAATAATGCAATTCTGTCCATGTTTATCAACTTGAATAATAGCCTGTCCACTTGCTGTTTCTACTGTTTAATCAAAGATGTATCTACATTATTATCTTTTAAAGCCTGTAATAAAATCTCTCCATCTTTACCAACACAACCAGCATGCATGATATTTCCGCCAGCTTTGGCTACGGCAATTGACTGATTTAAACCTTTACCGCCTACACTTTCAC
>ENA-OPZM01000498-OPZM01000498.1-human-gut-metagenome-genome-assembly--contig:-NODE-498-length-16944-cov-2.680205_pt1 | contig 16944 bp, 23 predicted proteins | sample MGYA00242478_ERZ504493 | MGnify/ENA primary metagenome ERZ504493 (study PRJEB26092, sample SAMD00036227) | human gut metagenome | host: Homo sapiens | study: EMG produced TPA metagenomics assembly of...
GCAGATAATACTGGATGCTGCAAAGGTGAGCGCCGCCAGTGGCGGAAACAGCGAACCGAAGCAGGGGCAGCGGTCGCAGAGTGCGAGGGGCTTTTGCCCCCGAAGCACGATGCGGGTACCGCAACCCCGACATTATCGAGCATTTTGGCAACGCAGATGCCGTGCCGCAGCCGCCGGAGCGGTGCTTAAGCCGCAAGGCGGGAATTGTGCGGTGTTGCCATAAGAAAACATAGATTTAGGAGCGTAGCAAAACAAGATGGCACAACAAAACAAGAGCAATTCCCTGACCGAAGGCAGTGTAGCGCGCGGCATGCTGCTGTTTGCGATCCCTATTTTTATCAGCAATTTGTTCCAGCAGCTGTACAACGCGGCAGACTCGCTGATTGTGGGCAACTTTTTGGGCGGCGAGGCGCTGGCGGCAGTTGGTTCTTCCGGCAGCCTGATTTTCCTCTTGACCGGCTTTGTGAACGGCGTAGCGCTGGGTGCCGGTGTGCTGATTGCCCGCTACTTTGGCGCAAAGGACTGGGAGAGCCTGGAAAAAGCCATCCACACCACGGTGGCGCTGGGCCTGGCCGCCGGGGCGGTGCTGACGGTTGTGGGCGTGATTTTGACCCCGCAGATCCTGCACTGGATGGGCACGCCGGAGGATGTTATCGGCAACTCGGTCGCTACTTCCGCACCTATTTTTTGGGTTCCATTGCAGTGGTCATGTACAATGTAGGTGCCAGCATTCTGCAATCGGTCGGCAACAGCCGCAGCCCTATGAAGTACCTGATTACGGCATCGCTCATTAACATTGTGCTGGACCTACTGTTTATCGGCGTACTAGGGTACGGCGTGGCTGCGGCCGCATTTGCCACGATTATCTCCCAGTCAGTCAGTGCCATTCTGGCATTCTCCAAGCTGATGCGCAGCAAGGAAGCCTGGGCTGTGAGCTGGCGCAAGGTTCGGTTTGACGGCCCCATGCTGCACGGCGTTATTTTGCAGGGCCTGCCCTCCGGCATCCAGAACTCGGTCATCTCGCTGGCAAATGTTATTGTGCAGGCAAACATCAACTCGTTTGGCGCACTGGCCATGGCCGGGTGCGGCTCTTACAGCAAGGTGGAAGGTTTTGCTTTCCTGCCGGTCACCTGCTTTTCGATGGCACTGGCCACTTTTGTCAGCCAGAATGTGGGTGCGGGCAAGCCTGACCGCGTGCACAAGGGTATGCGTTTTGGCGTGATTTGTTCGATTACGCTGGCCGAGTGCGTCGGCGTTGCGGTTTACCTGCTGGCGCCTTGGCTGATTGGTGCGTTCAGCAGCGAGGCCGATGTGGTCGCCTTTGGCGTGCGGCAGGCACACACCATTGCGCTGTTCTACTTTTTGCTTGCGTTCAGCCACTGCTGCGCCGGCATCCTGCGCGGATTGGGCCGCCCCATTGTGCCCATGGCCGTTATGCTGGCGGTCTGGTGCGCATTGCGCATTACTTACATTACGGTAACGCTGCACTTTATCCATGATATCGGGGTCATCTTCTGGGCATACCCTCTGACCTGGAGCATCTCTTCTCTGATGTTCCTGCATTACCTGCGGCATTGCACGATTCCCCGTGTCGGCGGCGGCGCACCGCACGATATGAAAGATGCGTGATGTGGGCGGATACAAAAAACACATCACATATAAAATAACGGATACACTGCCACATGAAGTGAGCTGCTTTGCCGTTCGCCGCAAATAAACCATTCGCTTTTTTACACTCTGGGCGGCAGGGCTTTGCGGATTGACAATTCCCCCGTTTTGCGCTACAATACCATACAGTTAGCCGCCGTGGCGGAACTGGCAGACGCAAGGGACTTAAAATCCCTCGGTGGAAACATCGTACCGGTTCGATCCCGGTCGCGGCACTGGCTGAGCCTTACCGGATTTTCCGGTAAGGCTCTTCTTTTTTGTGGGGTTCCCCTTTGCATAACCGCTGCAGCCACGGCCAACACTGATTGGAAAGCGGCGGGCGGGGCCGGCTCGCATTTGTTATGCCTAACCGCCATTTCTGTGGTCACCGAACGCAAAAATCGCCCGATTCGTCCATTTTTGGTGCAAAATTGCAGGGTTTGTACCAGTTTTTGCGGTTTGCCCTTGACGCAAAGAAATTGTTGGAATATAATAAGCACCGTTAATCCTAGAGTTTTTATAGGATATGAAAATAACAAAGGTGCCCGGCACACCGCCGCCTGCCTGCTTTGCGCTGCAAACGGATGCTGCACCGGACGCCGAACCAAGCTGCGGGTTTGTCCTGCGGCTTTTTTGAAATACAAACGCTCACCTTATTATAAAGCGAGCAGGAGGCAGTTTTTATGGCAGAGCAAGTTTTGAACGTAACCGGTCTGGCCGCACGCGTGGAAGACAAACAGCTGTTGCACGGCGTGGATCTTACCATCAACAAGGGCGAAACCCATGTGCTGATGGGGCCAACGGCGCAGGCAAATCCACCCTGGGCTATGTTTTGATGGGTGCCCCCAAATATACCGTGACCGGTGGCCAGATCCTGTTCAAGGGCGAGGATATCACCCATGAATCCACCGATAAGCGCGCCAAGGCCGGCATGTTCCTTTCTTTCCAGGAGCCGCTGGAAGTTCCCGGCCTGACGCTGGAAGGCTTTATCCGCAGCGCATTGCAGCAGAAGGTCGGCCATGTGCGTTACTATGACTTCAAGAAAGAGCTGGCCCGCTGCATGGACATTTTGCAGATGGATGCTTCTTACGCAGAGCGCAGCCTGAACGTTGGTTTTTCCGGCGGCGAAAAGAAAAAGGCCGAGATTTTGCAGCTGATGATGCTCAAGCCCTCCCTCGCCATTCTGGACGAGACGGACTCCGGCCTGGACGTTGACGCCGTGCGCCTGGTTTCCAAAGGCGTGGAAGAATACCAGAAAGACCACAACGGCGCTTTGCTGATCATCACCCACAGCACCCGCATTCTGGATGCGCTGTCTGTTGATTACACCCACGTGCTGGTCAACGGCAAGATTGCTGCAAACGGCGATGGCAGCCTGGTGGAAGAGATCAATGTGAACGGCTACGAGCGCTTTGAAAAGATGGCGGAGGCCTGAGAATTATATGGCAGAAGTAAACGAAGCAAAACGCGAAAAATCGCAGGTTGAGGACATTAACCGCAGCCTGTATGATTTCCGCTATGAGGAAAAAGACGCCTACAAGGTAGACGCTGGCCTGACCCCCGCCATTGTAGAGCAGATTTCCCGTGAGAAGAACGACCCCGACTGGATGTTGGAGCTGCGCTTGAAATCGCTGGAGATCTATAATAAGACCGGTATCCCGGAGTGGGGCCCGCCGATTGATGAGCTGAACATGGATGATATCATCACCTATGTGCGCCCCAACACCAAAATGAGCGCCAAGTGGAGCGAAGTGCCCACCGACATCAAGGATACCTTTGAAAAGCTGGGTATCCCCCAGGCCGAGCGCGACAGCCTGGCCGGTGTCGGCGCACAGTATGACTCCGAGCTGGTATATCATAACGTGAAAAAAGAGGTTGCGGAGCAGGGTGTTATTTACACCGACCTGGAAAGTGCCATGCACGGCCCTTATGCCGAGATGATCCGCACCCATTTCATGCACCTGGTTCCCCCCACGGATCACAAATTTGCCGCCCTGCACGGCGCGGTATGGTCTGGCGGTTCTTTTGTGTATGTTCCGCCGCATGTGCATGTGGAGATTCCCCTGCAGTCCTATTTCCGCCTGAACGCCCCCGGCGCGGCCAGTTTGAGCACACGCTGATTATTGTGGACGAGGGTGCTTCGCTGCATTTCATTGAGCTGCTCTGCCCCGCAAGTACAATGTGGCCAACCTGCACGCCGGCTGCGTGGAGCTGTTTGTGGGCAAGAACGCCAAGCTGCGGTATTCCACCATTGAGAACTGGTCCAAGAACATGTACAACCTGAACACCAAGCGCGCCATTGTGGAAGAGGGCGGCGTGATGGAATGGGTTTCCGGTTCTTTTGGCTCCCACACCTCTTACCTGTACCCCATGACCATCCTGAAGGGCAAGCTCCCGCATGGAGTTCACCGGCATAACCTTCGCCGGTCATGGCCAGAACCTGGATACCGGCGCCAAGGTTGTTCACACCGGCGCGGATACTTCCAGCTATATCAACACCAAGTCCATCTCCAAGGACGGCGGTATCAGCACCTTCCGCAGCGCGGTGGTCATTAACAAGGATGCCAAGAACAGCAAGGCTGCGGTTTCCTGCCAGTCTTTGATGCTGGACACCATCTCCCGTTCGGACACGATCCCCGCAATGGACGTGCGCACCCCCGATGCTGACGTGGGCCACGAAGCCCGCATTGGCCGCATCAGTGATGACGCCGTGTTCTACCTGATGAGCCGCGGCATCCCCGAAGAGGAAGCCCGCGCCATGATCGTGAGCGGCTTTGCGGATAATGTTTCCAAGGAGCTGCCGCTGGAATACGCAATGGAAATGAACAACCTGATCCGCCTTGAGATGAAGGGCAGCATTGGGTGAGCAAAGGAGTTGGGAGTATGGCAAATGAAACAATGACCGTCAACCGGCTTCCCGCTCTGACGTGGAACTGGCTGAAAATGAATGCAGCCCGGCTGGAAGCAAACGCCCCCGCCGTGGGTGCCGCCCCCAGCTTTGTGCAGACCGCACAGCTGGCCCGCAGCAGCGCCGCACAGGACTGGGCCATGGAGACCGGCATGGGCACCGACGTTGACCGTTTTCTGGCCAACAGCCCAGCAGAGTACCTGGCCCTGGGCGAAAACGAAGTGATGGATGCCCCCGCGGTTATCACCTATACCTACCAGCCCGGCACCCCCGCCGGGGACCGGCTGTACCTGGAAGCCAAGGCTGGCAGCACCATGCAGGTGGCTGTGATCCTGCGCAATGAGACCGCTGGCGAGGGCCTGGCCGCTTTGCAGATCAAGATCAAGGCCGAGGCTGGCGCTGTGGTCAAGCTTTCGATGGTGCAGGTACTGGATAATGGCTTTACCTGCCTGAGTGATATCGGCACCACCTGCGCAGACGGCGCAAGCTTTGAGCTGACCAAGCTGGAGCTGGGTTCCGGCAAGCTGTATGCCGGTGCTGCCGCCGATCTGATCGGCAAAGGCAGCAACTTTACCGCCAGGATCGGCTACCTGGGCCAGGGCGAACAGCGCCTGGACATGAACTATGTAGCCCGCCACCGCGGCAAAAAGACCACCTGCGAGATGGATTCCACCGGCGTACTGGCCGGTAAGGCATTCAAGCTGTTCCGCGGCAGCATTGACCTGCTGCCCGGCGGTTCCGGTGCCAAGGGCCAGGAGCAGGAGAACGTTCTGCTGCTGGGCGACGGCGTGGTCAACCAGACCATTCCGCTGATTTTGTGCGGCGAAGAGGATGTGGAAGGCAACCACGGCGCAACCATCGGCCGCCTGGACGAAAAGATGCTGTTCTACCTCGCCAGCCGTGGCATTCCTGAAGAGGCTGCCCGCAGCCTGCTGGCCCGCGCCCGCATTGAGGCCGTAGTTGACCTGCTGCCGGAGGCACTGGCGGAAGAAGCACACAAATTCATGGAGGCGCACACCGATGAGCTTTGATTTTGTGGATTATAAAAAGGACTTTCCCCTGCTGATGCAGCAGGACGTCGCCTATCTGGACAGCGCCGCCACCGCGCAGCGCCCGGCCAGCGTTTTGCAGGCAGAGAAAGAATTTTATGAGCAGGCCAACGCCAACCCCCTGCGCGGCCTGTATGAACTGGGCGTGGAGGCGACTGACCGTTACGAGGCCGCCCGCGAGCGGGTACGCAAGTTCCTGAACGCCCGCAGCGATGCCGAGATCATCTTTACCCGCAACACCACCGAAAGCATCAATCTGGTTGCTTACAGCTATGCGCTGAACAACATCCATGCCGGGGATGAGATCGTCATCACCATCATGGAGCACCACAGCAACATGCTGCCGTGGCAGATGGTTGCCCGCCAGACCGGTGCCAAGCTGGTTTACCTGGAATGTGAAAAAGACGGCAGCCTGCCGGATGAAAAGCTGGAAGCCGTCATCGGCCCCAAGGTAAAGCTGGCCGCCATTGGCCATGTTTCCAACGTGCTGGGCTGCGTAAACCCGGTAGAGAAAGTGATCGAGCTGGTACACCGCAACGGCGGTGTTGTGCTGGTCGATGCCGCCCAGAGTGCCCCCCACATGAAAGTGGATGTGCAGGCACTGGATGCTGACTTTGTCGCATTCTCCGGCCACAAGCTGATGGCCCCCATGGGTATTGGCGTTTTGTATGGCAAGGAGAAGCTGCTGGATGCCATGCCGCCGTTTTTGACCGGCGGCGAGATGATCGATTCCGTTACCCGCGATGGCGCTGTGTATGCCGAGCTGCCCCACAAATTTGAGGCCGGCACCGTGAATGCAGGCGGCGCGGTTGCGCTGGCTGCAGCGATTGATTATCTGGAATCCATTGGGCTGGAAAATGTCCACGCCCAGGAGCAGGCCCTGACCCGCTATGCCTATGAGGGCATGAAGAAGATCCCCGGTGTGAATATTCTGGCAGCGATGACCCGGACAAGCACTGCGGCATTTTGAGCTTTACGGTGGACGGTGTGCACCCGCACGACATTGCCACCATTCTGGACAGCTGCCATGTGGACGTGCGTGCCGGGCACCACTGTGCACAGCCGCTGCTGGCTTATCTGGGTGTGCGTTCCTGCGCACGCGCCAGCCTTGCATTTTATAACACCACCGCTGACATTGACCGCTTTCTGGCGGCGCTGGGCGGCGTAAGAAAGGAAATGGGTTATGCCGAGTAGTACGTTTTATAATGAGGTGCTGACCGACCACAACCTCTACCCCGCCCATAAAAAGCCGCTGCCCGGCGCCAACATGACGCTGGAGGGTGTGAACCCCAGCTGCGGCGATGACATTATTTTGCAGCTGAAAGTAGAAAACGGCAAGATTGAGGACGGCAGCTTTGTTGGTGACGGCTGCGCGATCTCCCAGGCTTCGGCAGATATTATGCTGGACATGATCATTGGCCGCAGCGTGGATGAAGCCAAAGACCTGGCCGAGACCTTTTTTGAAGATGATTAAGGGCGAAGCTACCGATGCCGACATTGAAAAGTTGGAAGAAGCCGGTGCGCTGCAGGATATCTCCCACATGCCGGCCCGCGTAAAGTGCGCAGTGCTGGGCTGGCACACCATGGAAAGCTGCTGGATCACAAGGACGAGCAGTGATTCCTGGCGGAGGGCTGATTCTTTCACGTTGGCCCTGAAAGTGATTTTATAAAATAAAGCCAGGCGTGTTTTGCAAAGTCGATTGCTTTGCAGGGCACGCCTGGTTTATTTTTTTGCTCTTTTATTTGTTTTATTGCGGTTGGATAAACGCATCTGCGAACGCTTTATCCACGGCGGGAAAAGAGAGCCGGGAGCGTTTTGTACCAGATGTTTGCAATGCCGTTCAGAATGGCACACACCGGGGCGCTGGCGCACAGGGCCACCACCGCGGGGATGATAAAGCACAGCCAGGTAATAACGGCGGGCAGCCCGTGGGAAGCACAGGCTTCGTAACAGCCAAGCTGAACCAGAAGCGCGTACAGCGGCATGTGCAGGATGTAGATGGGCAGGGTTCGCTGGCCCAGGCTGGCAAGCGGCTTGATGAGCCCCAGAATGGGGGTGATGGCCAGCACGGTGCCAAAGCCCAGTAGGTAGAACACTGCGCGATCCTGCATCAGGTAGCCACCCACCGCATAGGCGTCGGACTGGAAGATGCGGGCTCCCTCATACACCGGGGTTTCGGCGGTGACGATGCGCTGGACGGTTACGGTATAAAACACCACGATGGCCGCCGCCAGCGGGCCCCAGGCATACCAGCGCTTTTGCCAGCTGCGGAACGGCTCTGCAAACAGCACACCGAACGCAAAGAACGGGAAAAAGGAAAACACACGGCCCAGATCAAACGGCCAGTTGACACAGCCGCCCAACAGGCCTATGGCAATGGCCGCGGCCATCCCTACGGTGCTGGCCAGCAGACCGCGCCGCTGGATGGCGCGCAGCAAAGGCACGGTGAGCATCCAGAACATGAGGGCGTACAGATACCACATGTGCCGCCATGGCAGCAGTACATTTTGCAGCCAGCCGCCCTGATCCACAATGTTATCTTTCAGGGCAGCCGCACGGAACGCCGTGATGCCCGCCTGGCTGATAAGGTAGAGCCATAGCTGCTGCGTGACCAGCTTGCGCAGGCTGAACTTAGCCACCAGCCGCTGGCTGTGCAAAAATTGCCATATGGAACAGGTAAATGCAGGTAAACAGCGCGTTGATGCCCGGCGCGGTACCACGGTGATACTCGATAAAATGGCCAATGACAACGCACAGGATGCCAAACCTTTCATAGCGTCCACATAGGGTTGGCGCTGGGCGGCAGTTTTCTTGTTTGGCAAAGGTCGGCTCCTTTCTTGAAACGGCGCTGGCGTGGTTTATGGGTTCCAGTATTCATACACCAGCTGGCCAAGGGTCTGCATGGCTGGTGGGTTCTTCGGGGAAGTCTACATTTTCATCTCCCTGGTCTGTCATGCAAACAATCCAGTAGGGATGCTTGGCATACACAATGGCAACATCGTGATATGCGTAATCCCAGCTGCCATACTTTTTGGCGGCAGGCACGCCATCCGGCACATACAAAATATCATGGTCGGCGGCCAGCATACAGGTTTTCAGGTAGCTGCGGCGGCGCTGCCTGAATCCAGATAATCATACACCGCGGACACAATGTTGGCAAACTCGCCAGTGGAAGCCATACCGATAATGCCGGTTTGCGGAGTAAGGTCGCAGGTTGCGGCATAGGCAAAGCCGTAATCCGCCAGGAACTGCTGGAAGCCGCTGGATTCATTGGCTGGCCAGTGGGTGGTCAACAGGGTGACGGCGTTGTTATCGCTGTGGGCGATCATAGCACGCATGGCGGCTTTGGCCGGGATGGTCTCGGCATCGTTATAGGCTTGCAGCGCCGTATCAGACAAACGGCCGCGGAACTGGTTGGGCAGTTCATCTTCCAGGTCCAGTGTTCCGGCATCGGCCTGGCCGCACAGCCAGAACGCATAGGGCAGCTTGAGCAGGCTGGCGGGGTAATACAGGGCATCCGTGTTATAAGTATAGCTTTCCCCCGTTGCCGGATTTTGCAGGTAAAGCGAAAAGCTGCCCGGCTGCGCGGCGCAGAATTCATCCAGCAGCTCGTTCAAGTCTACGCTGGGGGCTGTTTCCCGCGTGGCGGCAAGGGTGGATTCCAGCTTTTGGGCTGTGGACCAGTATTCCAGCTCTTCCGCCGCAGTAGCATAAACGCTGCCATTGGGCACCCATTGCACGGCCATGGCGGTTTCGGCTGTGGCCTGTTCATTCAAATCCACCGTTGCGCCGCAGCCCGCCAGCAAAAGCGCGGCCAGTGCCGGGGCGATGCACGGTAAATACCAATGTTTTCTTTTCCCCATAGGATTGCTGTTATGTTTCCTTTCCCGATTGACCGCGGGCATGGGATTCTCCTTAATGCCACGGCCAAAATTCCGATACTATTGTAACACATGTTCGGCAAATTGTGGCAAAAAATCCGAAATTTCTTCATTTCCGGATGGCTGGCTTTTTCGAAATTCCTGTGCTGCGTTCTGGAAGCATTCGGTTCGTCTCCCATGTCACGCTGCTATGCTGCCGCACGGGCGTATCTATTCTTTCCGTTTTCCTTTTCACCGGACCAATCCCAATGAAACAAAAATCCCGCTGTATGCGGCTTTTCAGGCTGCACACAGCGGGATTTGATTTTAACTCATTAGGGAGCAGCTTCCCAAAGACTTACCAGAGGTTCACGACCTCATTGTACAGGCCCTCATAGCTCTTGGCGGAGTTGGACCAGCTGAAATCACATTCCATGGCACGCTTGACCAGCACGGGCCAGCCTTCCTTGTTCCAGTAGCCTTCCTTGGCACGCCAGCAGGCTTCGTACAGCTCGTGGGCGTTGTAATTGGCAAAGGTAAAGCCATTGCCATAGCCATCGCCGGAGTCGTGGATGGAGTCGCGCAGGCCGCCGGTCTCACGCACAACGGGGATGGTGCCATAACGGCAGGATACCATCTGAGCCAGGCCGCAGGGTTCGGAGCGGGACGGCATCAGGAAGATATCGGCACCAGCATAAATGCGCTGGGCCAGCTTGGCGTTAAAGCAATGTACGCACCAACGCGGCCGGGGTTGCGGGCGCACAGCTCGTTGAAGAAGTTCTCGTACTGGGCTTCGCCGGAGCCGAGGATCACCAGCTCAATGCCCTGCTGCAACAGGCCTTCGGCAATGCTGCGCACCAGGTCAACGCCCTTGTGACCAACCAGACGGGTAACCATGGCCATGACCGGGCTGCCATCCTTGTTCAGGCCGAACTCATCCTGCAAAGCTGCTTTGCAGACGGGCTTGCCCTGCTGCACCGTGTTGGCATCATAGTTCTGCGGGATATCCGGGTCGGTGGCGGGGTTGAAAACATCCACGTCAATACCGTTCAGGATACCGCACAGCTTATACTGCTTCTGGCGCAGCAGGCCATCCAGACCATGGCTGAACCACGGTCCAGGATCTCCTGTGCATAGGTAGGGCTGACGGTGGTGACCTTATCAGCAGTCTCGATTGCGCCCTTCATAAAGTTGGCGCAACCATCATACTCCACAATGTGGGCATCGCGTGCGCCAATGCCGCAGGTATCCTCCAGGATATCCATGCCATACTTGCCCTGGTAGGCAATGTTATGGATGGTGAATACCGTCTTGATGTGGTTGAACTTATCCAAGTGGCGGTAGTACAGGTTGAGGTAAACCGGGGTAAGAGCGGTCTGCCAGTCGTTGCAGTTGATGATATCCGGCTCAAAGTCGGTATAGAACAGGGTTTCCAGAATGCGCGGGAGAAGAAAGCAAAACGCTCACCGTCATCATAGAAGCCATACAGGCCGCTGCGCTTAAAGTAATATTCGTTGTCGATAAAGTAGAACGTCACGCCGTCATGCTCGGCCTTGAACAGGCCGCAGTACTGGCTGCGCCAGCCCACGGGCACGCTGAAATTGGTAACATAGGTCAGCGTATCCTTGAACTTGAGATCGCCGTACAGGGGCATGATAACGCGGCAGTCAATGCCGTCATGAACCAGAGCCTTGGGCAATGCACCGGCAACATCGGCCAGACCACCGGATTTTGCATACGGTGCAGCCTCGCTGGCTGCATAGAGAATTTTCATGGGTACCTCCTTGCAGAGCCGCTGGAGCGGCTGTTTGCAACGCCTGCCGGGCAGGCTGTTATGATAAAATAAGGAAAGAGCGGAGAAGCGTGTTCACTCCCCCGCCCTTTCCTGCAAACTACCCGCCGGGGAGAGTTGGCGGGAAAGTTCAGGGCGTAATCAGGTTACACCGTGTGCCTTTTGGCAACAAACACCGGGAAAGAATCCGTGCCGATCAGCTTTTTATCTGCCGTGATGTGGACATTCTTGTCGGTAACCACATACTCAACGGAGCTGTTCTCCTCCACAACGGTATCCTGCATCAGCACACAGTTGCGCACAACAGCACCCTTCTTGATCTGGCAGCCACGGAACAGCACGCTGTTTTCAACGGTGCCTTCCACCACACAGCCGTCAGCCAGCAGGCTGTTCTTGACCTTGCTGCCTTCCAGGTAACGGGTGGGGTTGTCGTCACGAATCTTGGTGTAGATGGGGTTGCCTTCGTTAAAGAGCTTATCGACATTGCCAGCCTGCAACAGGCGCATGTTCTCGTCAAAGTAGCTCTTCATATCGCTGATGCGGGCCACATAGCCGTCAAACTCATAAGCCTGAATATTCAGCAGGTTCAGGTTGCGGGCCAGGATATCGCGCTCAAAATAGACCAGACCGCGCACAGATGCATCGCGGACAAGCTGGATCAGGCTTTCGCGCTCGATGATGTACAGGTTCATGGACAGATTCTGGATGCCGGGACGATAATCGTTGGAAAGCAGCTCAGCCACACGGCCATTATCAATGCGGATGGTGTAGTTATCGGTGCGGGCGCATCGGGGATTTCGCCGCGGTTGTATACCATGGTAACGTCTGCGCCGGACTTGACATGAGCTTCGATCAGCTTGTTAAAGTCGAAGTTCATGGCAATGTTGCTGTCAGACAGGATCACATAGCGCTCTTTCTGGTCTATCAGCCAGTTCAGAACGCTGGCCAGTGCATCCACACGGCCGCTGTACAGCTTGATGCTGCGCTCTGCAAAAGGCGGAACAATGTTCAGGCCTCCGCGCTTGCGGGTCAGGTCCCATTCACGGCCTGCGCCAGGTGGTCCATCAGGGATGATAGTTTTTACGGACGATGACCGAAACATTATCCACACCGGCGTTTGCATGTTGGACAGAACAAAGTCGATCATGCGGTAACGCCCTGCGAACGGGATGGAGGCCATTGTGCGCTCCGCTACCAGTTCGGGGACAAGGTTATCATAAGAGTTTGCAAAAATGACGCCCAGTGCGTTTGCGTTGCTGCTTACCATTGTTCCTCACCATCCTTTACATCATTGGAAATCATTGCCTTGGGGCCAACCGTTGCGCCCTTGCCGATCTTGACACCGGAGCCAACCGTTGCAACATCGCCGGGTTCGGTAATATTCAGGCCGCTTTCCGGCATTTTGCCCACGGTAGCACCCTCTTCGATGGTGACATTTTCGGCCACGATGCAGTGTTCGACCTTTGCGCCAGCCTTGATGACAGTGCCGCCCATAACAACGGCTGCTTCAACAGTAGCGCCCTTTTCGACCACAACACCGGGGAACAGGATGGAGTTTTTAACGGTGCCGTCAACTTGGCAGCCTTCGGTGATCATCGAGTTCACGATGTCAGCGTCCGTACCAATGCGCTGGCAGGGGCGGCCAGAGTTGCGGGAGTAGATCTTCCAGTTTTCATCAAACAGGTTGATGCCGGAATGGGTCGGATCCAGAACCTCCATGTTGGCCTGCCACAGGCTGGAGATGGTTCCGACATCCTTCCAATAGCCGCTGAAACGGTAAGCGTACATGCGGCGGTTATCACGCAACAGTGCGGGAATGACATTCTTGCCGAAGTCGTTCTCACTGTTGGGATCGTTTTCGTCCTCGGTGAGGTACTTTTTCAGGATATCCCAGTTGAAGATATAAATGCCCATGGAAGCCAGGTTGCTCTTGGGGTTCTTCGGCTTTTCCTGGAATTCGCTGATGCGGTCATTCTCGTCCGTAACCATCAGACCAAAGCGCGGGGCTTCGCTCCAAGGCACTTCCATAACGGCAACCGAGAACTCGGCGTTCTTCTCTTTGTGGAAGCGCAGGAAATCAGCGTAATCCTGCTTGCAAATCTGGTCGCCGGACAGGATGATGACGTACTGCGGGTCATAACGGTCAATGAAGGAAATGTTCTGGTAAATTGCGTTGGCAGTGCCCTTGTACCAGTCAGAGCCGGTGGCCTGCTGGTAGGGCGGCAGCACATGGACGCCGCCATGCAGGCGGTCAAGGTCCCACGGCTGGCCGTTGCCGATGTATTCATTCAGGACCAGCGGCTGATACTGGGTCAGGATGCAACGTGTCAATATCAGAGTTGACACAGTTGGACAGCGGAAAGTCGATGATACGGTACTTACCGCCGAACGGAACCGCCGGCTTAGCCAGCTTCTGGGTCAGCGCGTAGAGGCGCGAACCCTGGCCGCCAGCCAGGATCATTGCGATCATTTCTTTTGCCATAATTGTTCTCCCCTTAAACTTGTTTATCTCCACGGGCCGCACCGGCTGCGGGTTGCCGCCGGTACCGCCCTTACACACCAGACGTTTACGATTCCGTTACCGGTGTTTTGGGCTTGGTTGTTTTTGCCGCTCTGGGCTTTTTAGCAGCCGGTTTTGTTGCCACGGGTTTGGCTGTGCGCTTTTTGGGGGCGGCAGTTTTGGTGGCCGCAGGCTTGGCTGCCTTTTCGGGTTTGGCTGCTTCGGCAGTTTCTGCCTTGGCGGGCTTTCCTGCCTTTTTGCGGGCAGCGGGAACGCTGAAATAGATGGTGGACAGCGGCGGCAGGGTTACCTCAATATGCTGGTCAAAGCCGTGCATCGGGCCCTTGACGCTCTTTACGCTGCCATTTTTGACACCGGTACCGCCATACTTGACGTCATCCGAGTTGATCAGCTCTTTGTATGTACCGGGATTGGGCACGCCCATCGAGTAGCTTTCGCGCAGGACGGGGTTAAAGTTGCAGGCAACCAGGAGCATCTTGCCCTTGGCGTCCCGGCGCAGGAACGCGATCACGCTCTGTTTGTTATCATCCGGCACGATCCACTGGAACCCTTCCCAGCTGTAATCGACCTGCCAGAGAGAGGCGGTCTCACGGTAGAAGTGGTTCAGATCCTTGACGTAGGTTTGCAGTTCATGGTGCTTATCATAGCCAAGAAGCATCCAATCCAGCTGCTTTTTCTCGTCCCATTCAATGAACTGGCCGAATTCCTGGCCCATGAACAGCAGTTTTTTGCCCGGATGGGGCCATCATATAGCCATAGAAGGTGCGCAGATTGGCGAACTTTGCTTCGTAATCACCGGGCATCTTATTGATCAGGCTGCACTTGCCGTGCACAACTTCATCGTGCTGATGGGCAGGACAAAATTTTCACTGAACGCATAGAAGAAGCTGAACGTAACTTTGTTATGGTTGCCGGCACGGAACAGCGGGTCAGTCTTCATGTAGCTGAGCATATCGTTCATCCAGCCATGTTCCACTTGAAGTTGAAGCCAAGGCCGCCATCGGCTGCCGGTTTGGTAACCAGCGGCCATGCGGTGGATTCTTCGGCAATCATCATTTTATGCGGGTGGCGGCCCAGGATAGCCGTATTGCACTTTTGCAGGAACGCAATGGCTTCCAGGTTTTCCTTGCCGCCCTTTACATTTTGTTCCCACTCGCCATCGCGGCGGTTGTAATCGAGATACAGCATGCTGGCCACTGCGTCCACACGCAAGCCGTCCACATGGTACTGCTCGATCCAGAACAGCGCACTGGATACCAGGAAGCTTCCACTTCCGGCATACCAAAGTTGAACACCATGGTGCCCCACTCTTTATGCTCACCGCGGCGGGGGTTGGGGTCCTCATAGCAGGGGGCGCCGTCAAACATGTACAGGCCGTAAGCATCCTTGGGGAAGTGGGCGGGCACCCAGTCCAGGATCACGCCGATACCGGCCGCGTGCAGCTTATCCACAAACTCCATAAAGTCGTGCGGGGTACCGTAACGGCTGGTGGGGGCAAAGTAACCGCTGACCTGATAGCCCCAGCTGCCGTCAAACGGATATTCCGTAATGGGCAGCAGCTCCACATGGGTATAGCCCATATCTTTAATATAAGGCACAAGCTGATCCGCCAGTTCGGAATAATTATAGGGGACACCGTCCTCCTTCATTTTCCAGCTGCCGGCATGCAGCTCGTAGATGCTCATCGGGCCGTTGATCACATCATTTTTCTTCTGCGCATCTTCCCACGCGGCATCGTGCCAGTCAAAGCCGGAAATATCAAAAACTTTGCTGCCGTTGGACGGGCGGGTTTCGGCATGGAACGCATACGGGTCAGCCTTGTACACCAGCTCATCCGCCGGGGTGGTTATGCAGTATTTATAAACATCATAGATTTTGATGCCGGGAATGAACAACTCCCAAATGCCGTCTGACACCTTTTCCATCGGATGGCTGGTGGGCACCCAGCTGTTGAAATCGCCCACAACGGAAACTGCTTTGGCGTGCGGTGCCCACACGCGGAACACCGCGCCGGGCTGGCCATCCTGCTCTTCCAGGTGGCTGCCAAAGTAGCGGTAGGCTTCAAAGTTATTGCCTGATGGAACAGGTAAACTGGCAAATCGGAAGGCTTCGCCGCTGACTGTGTTTGTTTCACCTTGTAATCTCCCCTTTTGGCATGCACCGCGCCGGTTTACCACCTACCGTGCCGCCCCTTTGATCATGTTCCCAGGGCAATACCGCATAATTCTAAGTGCCGATACGGCGAGCGAGGTGCGGCAGATGCTAAGCCAAAAGCGCAGATAATACTGGATGTCTTATCGAGCATTTTTGGCAACGCAGATGCCGTGCCGCAGCCGCCGGAGCGGTGCTTAAGCCGTAAGGCGGGGAATTGTGCGGTGTTGCCACAGGACAAAAAGAAAAAGGCAATCTTGCGAAATGGATGGCTGGATTTATCAGTCAATGGAAATCGTCTGGGCGGTGGGCTGCGGCTTTACATACTTGGGCAGGGTGATAGCTAGCACACCGTTGTTGTAAGCGGCACGCACTTTGGTGGTATCCACACCGGTCACATCAAAGCTGCGAGTATAGCTGCCAAAGCTGCGCTCGCAGCGCAGGTAACTGCCTTTTTCTCGGCGTTCTCAAAATCGCTGTGGCGCTCAGCCTTGATGGTCAGCACTTTATCGTGCAGATTCAGGGCGATATCTTCTTTGCGGAAACCGGGCAGGTCGCACTCCATCACATAGGCATCGCCGATGTCACGAATGTCCGTCTTGAACTCTGCAAGGCTGTTATCGCCAAAGAAAGAACGATCAATATCCTCAAAATCGCGGAACGGATTATAGCGGCGGTCTATCAGCATAGCCATAAGTCATATCTCCTTAAACATATCCATAAAGTTTTTTATCAGTATTGGCTCAGCAGCTCCGACACCCTTGGGAGCGGTGTCGTTTTCTATTGACGAGTATTACAGTACACTATAATTATGAATAAAATGTGAACTGCGTATGAATTTTTAGCAGTCTTTGCATGCGAGTGCTAAATACAGATAAAATTTACAATTTGACGATGAAATTGAAATGCAAAACAAAACATAAAGAAAATAGCACATCTTTTTCATTCTGCCAAAACGGGCAGGAAAAGGCTTGAAATCAGGAATGGGGCGTGGTATCGTTAAAGTGTTATCTCG
>ENA-OPZM01000499-OPZM01000499.1-human-gut-metagenome-genome-assembly--contig:-NODE-499-length-16897-cov-2.740370_pt1 | contig 16897 bp, 18 predicted proteins | sample MGYA00242478_ERZ504493 | MGnify/ENA primary metagenome ERZ504493 (study PRJEB26092, sample SAMD00036227) | human gut metagenome | host: Homo sapiens | study: EMG produced TPA metagenomics assembly of...
AAAAATGAACGGAGGAATTTAAAATGTTAAGAGTAGGAGTTATCGGATGCGGCGGAATGGGAAGAGATCATATCAGAAGACTGACAGAGAAGATCCAGGGAGCAGAAGTAGTAGCTGTTTCCGATGTATTTGAGGAAAGTGCCAGGAAAGCAGCCGAGATCTGCGGAGCAAAAGTCTATGCAGACAGTAAGGAGCTCATCAATGCAGAGAACGTAGATGCAGTATTTATCGTATCTCCGGGTTTCGCACATGTAGATTCTCTTCTTCAGGCAATCGAGGCCGGTAAGAGGATTTTCTGTGAGAAACCATTATGTACAACTGCTGAGGACTGCCTGAAAGTAGTAAAGGCAGAGGAGGCAGCCGGCAAACACCTCATCCAGCTTGGATTTATGAGACGCTATGACAAGGGATACCAGCAGATCAAGGAAGCACTTGCAACAGGAGAGTACGGCGAGCCGCTGATCCTTCACTGTACACACAGAAATCCGGAGGTAGGTACCAATTACAACACACCAATGGCTGTGCACGATACCGCAATCCATGAGATCGATGTTCTTCACTGGCTTGTAGATGATGAGTATGAATCAGCACAGGTAGTAATGCCAAGAGTGACGAAATATTCCCACTCTGAGCTGAAAGATCCGCAGATCATGATGCTTCGTACTAAAAAAGGTGTGTGCATTGATGTAGAAGTATTTGTAAACTGCAAGTTTGGATATGATATCAATTGTGAAGTTGTATGCGAGGACGGTGCACTGAAAATGGCACAGCCGGCTTACCCGTCTATCCGCAAGAATGCGGCAGTGTCCAATGCTATTGACACAGACTGCTTCGTGAGATTTAAAGACGCTTATGATAAAGAGGTTCAGGACTGGTTGATAATGCAGAGGCAGGAGTGATTACAGGACCGAATGCATGGGATGGATACCTGGCAGCGATCACTGCAGATGCTCTTGTAAAAGCGCAGGAAACCGGACAGATCGAGAAAATCGTTACAGCAGTTGAGAAGCCGGAATTTTATAAATAAATATATTTTACGAGCTCCACCTCATCAAGTGTGAGTTATCATACCAACTTATTGCTGCAGGCTTCCCCAATGAGTCTGCGGCGGCAGTTACCGGCAGGCTCCGATTCCGCTTCGGCTTTGTTGAAACTGCGGCGGAAAACCTGCCGGTGAGATTAATCAGAAAAATTGGCTGAAAAGTAAGAATATATGGAGGATATTGAAGATGAAATTAGGATTTAATGAAGCAACTGCACTGGAATGCAAAGGACAGTCTCTTGTGGCAGACCTGGAGATGTGCGAGAAATATGGCTTTGATTATATTGAGATCCGTTTTGACTGCGTAAAGGATTATCTCAAAGAGCATACACTGGAAGAGCTTGCAGACTGGTTTAAGAACCATCATCTGAAGCCATGGGCATATAACACTCTGATCTTCTTTAACCAGAGAGATGAGGCAGGGGAAAAAGAAATCGACGAAGAGGTTGATTTTATCCTGCAGGTTTCCAAAGCGATCGGAATGAAAATGCTGATCACAGTTCCGAGCTTCGACGTAAAAGACAAATCTGTCAGTGAGATCAAAGAAGAAGCAGTTGCACGTCTTCGTTATCTTTCTGATAAGATTGGCGCAGACATGAAAATCTCTCTGGAGTTCTGCGGTGCACCGAATTGCTCCATCAACCAGTTTGGAACAGCCTATGATGTGGTAAAAGCAGTAGACAGAGATAATGTAGGCGTTACTGTGGACACCTTCCATTTCCATGAGATGTGCTCCCGCCTTGAGGACCTGAGAGCTGCGGATGGAAAGAAGATTTTTGCATACCATTTAAATGACTGTGAGGATCTTCCGCTTGGCTCCTGCGGAGACGACAAGAGACTGTGGCCGGGTGAGGGTGTTGTGGATCATGCAGGAATCGCAGCTGCACTGAAGGAGATCGGCTTTGACGGCGTTTGCACCATCGAAGAGTTCCGCCCGGAATACTATGCAATGAGCCATGAGGATAACGTGAAAAAGGCTGCGGAAGTTACCAGAGACTTTGTGCGGAAATATTTTGGATAATTCATTCAGAAAGGTCCGACCTTAAACCGATGGGAGGTAGATACTATGGCTGGTAAGGGAATCCCTGAATTGTTGAATTACAAGCAGAAGGGGAAAGACTTGAATGAATTCATCAAGGTTCCGTTGTCGGAAAAGCTGGCATACTGCTTTGGCGATCCGGCGCTGACCTTGATGTATACCATGACTACAACTCTGCTGATCTATTTTTATACCAACGTTGTTGGAATATCAGCAGGTGCGGTAGGAATGATCATGCTTTTATCCCGTATTTTTGACGGATTTTCCGATGTGCTGATGGGAACTATTATCGACCGGACTCATTCCAGATATGGAAAGGCAAGGATCTGGATTTTAAGGCTTGCGGTTCCTTATGCGCTGGCAGCGGTGCTTTTGTTCACTATGCCGCCAATGGGAAATATGGGAAAGATCATTTATGCTTTTGTTACCTATAATATCATGAATACGGTTGTATACACTGCTATCAGTCAGCCGTTCCATGCACTGGGCTCTCTGATGAGCCGTGACCGCCGTGAGCGTGATGTGATCTGTAACATCCGCATGGTATTGTCTATCACGGCAAGTATGATCATTACTGCGTTCACGCTGCCGCTGATCAATATCGTAGCAAATGTTACCGGTAATCAGCAGATGGCCTGGATTCTGGTAACTGCCGGCTATGCGATCATTTCTGTCGGTGTACTTGTGAATACTTATATGGTCTGTACAGAGCGTGTTTCTGCAGCGAAACAGGAAAAGGAAGATATTCCTTTTGTGGAAGCATTTAAAGCAACCGTTACCAATCGGTATTTCCTTATCGCTCTGGGGCTGATGATCTTTTATACCGCATATCAGATCATTATCGGAACGGATCTTACCTATTACTGCCAGTATGTACTTGGAAATGTAGACCTCGTCATGCCTCTTTCTGCAGCTGAGAAACTGGCAACTGTGGCAGGAATTGCCCTTCTGCCGAAGGTGCTTCCCCGTTATGGAAAAAGAAATCTCATTTGTGCCGGTTGCATCCTGGGCGTTGCAGGACAGCTTCTGTTCCTGATGAATATTACCAGTGTTTCGCTTGGTGTTGTAACCTGTATCATGAGAGGTATCGGAATCGCACCTTTCTATGGTGTGCAGTATTCTCTTCCAAGCGATGCTATTGAGTATGGCCAGTGGAAAACAGGCAAGCGTGTGGAGGGGCTGATGTTTTCATCTATGAGCATGGGTCAGAAAGCCGGTTCCGGACTGACTTCTGCTATCATGGGAGGAATTCTTTCCGCGGCATACTTTGACGGAACAAAGGCGACAGCGGCAGAGCAGTCTGCAGAGGCAATCCGCGTGATCAAGGGATTTTATCTGTATGTTCCGATAGCAATCTGGGCAGTGATGTTTGTGATCGCAGCATGCTACCAGCTGGACAAAGTTTATGACAAAATGATGCGTGAACTGATCCAGAGAGAATCGGGAGAGGAAAGCGTCTCTGTGCCGGGTGAGATCCAGTCCATGCCGTCACCGGCAGTTTTCGGAAACCGGATCAACGTGGCGATCGGAAGATTGTATGGCAGCAGTGGAAGAAAGATCGCCGAGGATGTTGCAAAAGCACTGGACTGCAAGGTTTATGATCGTCAGATCATCTGCCTCATGGCAGAAAAGTTCGGTATGGAAAAAGCAGATCTGGAAAGTGTAAGGCAGTATCTGGATTCCTACAATTATGAGGATTCTGAGCTTACATTTTCTCCGTATGGACATTCATCGGCAGGTGCGGCAGCAGATTATACAGGTGTTCAGATGTTTGAGGTGCAGAGCCGGATCATCCGTGAGCTTTCTGAGAGAAGACCAGGTGTATTCCTGGAAAGATGTGCTAATTATGTGCTTCGTGGAGAACCGCATACATACAGCTTTTTCGTTTATGCAGATGATGATTACCGGGAAAAAGAGGGACAGGAATATTATAAAGGCCAGTCTCTTGGAGAACTGAAGAAGCGTGATCAGATCCGAAATGAATACTATGAGAAGTTTACCGGAATCCGCAGAGATGATCCTCATTGTTACGATATGGTGATCAATGTATCCAAAACAGGTGCAGCCGGAGCGGCCGGTTTGATCCTGGATTATATCCGGAATAAAGAAGAGGAAAAAGGAGGGAATGCATCATGAAGATCGCATTTGACGTAGATGTTCTTGCAAAACAGATGGATATCAACCGTATGGTCCATCAGGTGGCGGACTGGGGATATAAATATATTGAACAGTCCCCGCATCCGAGAATCAATCCGTTTTATAAGCATCCACTGTTTTCAAAAGAGTGTGAGCAGGAATACAGACAGGCTCTTAAAGAGACCGGCGTTGAGATTTCGTCCTTTATCGTGGTGTATCGCTGGTCTGGTCCGACGGAGGAACAGAGACAGTTTGCAGTTGCAAACTGGAAACGGATGATCCAGATCGCCGGAGATATGGGAGTGAAGGTTATCAATACAGAACTTTCGGGTGATCCGAACCAGCAGGAAATCTGCAATGGAATGTGGTTTAAATCCATGGAGGAATTGCTTCCGCTGATCGAGCGTGAGGGCATCCGCGTGGAAATCCAGTCTCATCCTTATGATTTCTGTGAGTTGAATAATGAGACCTGTGATATGGTGAAATCGTTTCGTTCTCCGAACCTTGGATACGTGTATTCTTCTCCTCACGGCTTCTTCTACGATGAGGGTAAAGGTGATGTGCGGTCCATGCTGAAATATGCGGGAGATGAACTGACCCATGTACTTTTTGCGGATACCTTTAACCAGACCATGGACTGCAGGTACATTTTAAATCCGCCGTGGCTGAATGGCCGTGGAAAAGCGGATGTGACGGTGCATCAGCATCTTGCAATGGGTGAGGGAGATGTGGATTTTGATGGTATTTTTGAAACATTGAGAGAAATGGATTTTGCCAGCAAGCAGCTGAAACCGGATGCACCGAAAGCCGGCGGCGATAACATTGCCTGCGTTTCCATGTTTGGTTTTCCGGAAAAGATGGATAAGCAGGCACCGGAAGCAAGAGAGAGGATTGAGAGAGAACTGCTGGGGAAATGATCGGGTAATCGCGGCAGATCAGAAAGAAAGCTGCAATAAATGAGCAGCTGACAGTACGCAGAATGGTGAAAAAGACTGATAAAATAATGAACGCGTGCAGAAACACGGTTTTCAGGATGAAAGTTTCATTGTGGAAACCGTGTTTTTTGATGCCTTTCTTTACAAAAAACTTTACATATATCAAACAACTGTCTTGTCACATGTAAAGTACTGTGGTATTATGTGTAAGATGTTTTGAAAAAAAAAGTTACATGATAATTAAAAAGCAGATCAGAAGCATCTGCATAATAAAGACTAGTACAGCAAAAGCAGGAATTCAAAAAAAGAAATCCTGCAGGAAAGGTGAAAGATAATGACAGTTGCAGAAGAAATCCAGAAATTAAAAAAAGAAAAAGATGCCATCATCCTTGCGCACTACTATGTGCGTCCGGAAGTGCAGGATGTAGCTGACTATATAGGAGATTCCTTTTATCTCAGCAAGATCGCAGCCAGCGCGAAAGAGAAGACGATCGTGTTCTGTGGAGTAGGATTTATGGGAGAGAGCGCGAAGATCTTAAGTCCGGATAAAACTGTTCTGATGCCTGCCATGGATGCAGACTGTCCGATGGCTCATATGGCAACAGAAGAAGGCATCCGCAAGGTGCGGGAGGAATATGATGATGTGGCAGTTGTCTGTTACATTAATTCCACAGCTGCATTGAAGGAGCTTTCTGATGTATGTGTTACTTCCGCAAATGCAGTAAAGATCGTAAAAGCGCTTCCGAACAAAAACATCTTTTTTATCCCGGACAGAAATCTTGCACATTTTATTGCAGAACAGGTTCCTGAGAAGAACTTTATTTATAACGAAGGTTTCTGTATTGTCCATGAATTTATGGATCCGGAAGAAGTAAAAGCAGCAAAAGAAGCGCACCCGGATGCACTGGTTCTGGCACATCCGGAATGTCCTCAGACAGTTCTGAAACAGGCTGATTACATCGGAAGTACATCGGGGATCATCAAATATGCACAGGAAAGTGACAACAAAGAATTTATCATCTGCACAGAATGCGGCGTTCAGTACAAGCTGGAAACTACCTGCCCGGATAAAAAATTCTACTTCACAGAAACCGTTCCGGCCTGCAAAAACATGAAAAAAGTACTTCTGGAAAAAGTTCTCCACGTTCTGAAAACCGGGGAGAATGAGGTTCATGTAACAGACGAGACACGTGAAAACGCGAAGAGACCGCTGGAGCGGATGCTGGAACTGGCAAAATAAAGAAAACACATTTGTATAAAGATTTGTCTGAGTTGGCTGAAAAGAGAAATCAAGACAGAGAGGCGAAAAGCAATGAGAATTAAAACAGACGTAGTGATCGTAGGAACAGGTGTTGCAGGTATGTTCAGTGCATTGAAACTTCCGCGGGATAAAAAGATCGTGATCATTACAAAAGAGGATATGAGGAGCAGTGATTCTTTCCTGGCGCAGGGTGGAATCTGTGTGCTCCGTGATGAAAATGATTACGACAGTTATTTTGAAGATACCATGAAGGCAGGACATTACGAAAACAGAAAAGAATCCGTAGACATTATGATTCGAGGCTCCAGGGACATCATTAATGACCTTGTTGGATATGGTGTGGATTTCAAGATGGATGGAGATGATTTTGCCTATACAAGAGAAGGTGCACATTCCAGACCGAGGATTCTTTATCATGAGGATATCACAGGAAAAGAAATTTCCGAAAAACTGCTACAGCAGGTTCTGAAGCTTGAAAATGTAACAATTCTGGAATATACTACCATGCAGGATATTCTTGTGGAAAATGGCAAATGTACAGGTCTGAAGGCAGTTTCTGCAGAAGCGAACAGGGCACGTCTTGAAGCTATGGAATCCGGAAAATCAGTGAAAACCCAGGAAGAGATCCAGCCTGGCGGAGAGATCCCGGTAGAGATTTATGCACAGGATACGATCCTGGCCAGCGGCGGGATCGGAGGAAGATATGAGCATTCCACCAATTATCCGCATCTTACAGGGGATGCTCTTGATATTGCCAAAAAACATAATGTGCGTCTGGAACATCTGGATTATGTGCAGATCCATCCGACAACGCTGTATTCCAAGAGACCAGGCCGAAGATTTCTGATCTCAGAATCAGTCCGCGGAGAAGGTGCAGTACTTTATAACAGCAAAAAAGAGCGGTTTGTCAATGAACTTCTTCCAAGAGATGTAGTAACAAATGCGATCCGGGAAGAAATGAAAAAAGAAGGAACAGACCATGTATGGCTTTCCATGGAAAATATTGATAAAGATACGATTCTGAATCATTTTCCGAATATTTATCAGAGATGCCTGGAAGAAGGCTATGATGTGACAAAAGAATGCATCCCTGTTGTTCCTGCTCAGCATTATTTCATGGGAGGAATCTGGGTAGATTCTGACAGCAAGACCAGCATGGATCAGCTTTATGCAGTGGGAGAAACCAGCTGCAACGGTGTACATGGAGCTAACAGACTGGCAAGTAATTCCCTGCTGGAAAGTCTTGTGTTTGCAAAACGCGCGGCGAAAGCGATCTCCGCAGAAAAGAAAAGCGCTGCAGGTGCGGCGTGAATGCAGCCTGCAATATAAATATCAGTATTATGAAAGACGGGAGCAGCCTTGTTTCAGAGAACGGGGCTGCTGTGATAATTAAGAAAGAGAAGGTATTGTAAAATGAATACGATCACAATGACACTTCAGGTAGATCACCTGATCCTGGAGGCTTTAAAGGAAGATATTTCAAGCGAAGACGTTACCACAAACTCTGTTATGAAAGAAGCAGTTCCGGGAGAGGTAGATCTGATCTGTAAAGAGGATGGAATCATTGCGGGACTGGAAATCTTCAGCCGTGTATTTACGCTTCTGGATGCTGATACAAAAGTAGAGCTGTTCTGTAAAGATGGTGATGAGGTAAAAAAAGGCCAGAAAATGGGAAAAGTTGCCGGAGATATCCGCGTGCTTCTTTCCGGCGAGCGTGTGGCACTGAATTATCTGCAGAGAATGAGCGGAATTGCAACGTACACACATTCTGTTGCGTCTCTTCTTGAGGGAACAGGGATCACTTTGCTGGATACCAGAAAAACAACGCCGAATATGCGCATTTTTGAGAAATATGCAGTTCGCGTAGGCGGCGGACAGAACCACAGATATAATCTTTCAGATGGAGTTCTGCTGAAAGACAATCACATCGGAGCAGCAGGAAGTGTTGCAAATGCTGTAAAAATGGCACAGGAGTACGCTCCTTTTGTCCGCAAGATCGAAGTTGAGGTGGAAACTCTTGCTCAGGTAAAAGAAGCTGTTGAGGCTGGAGCTGATATCATCATGCTTGACAATATGACTCCGGAAATGATGAAAGAAGCAGTAAAACTCATTGACGGAAGAGCGAAAACAGAATGTTCCGGAAATGTTACAAAAGAAAATATTGCAAAGATCAGGGATGTTGGTGTAGACTATGTATCAAGTGGTGCATTAACACATTCCGCACCGATTCTTGATATTTCACTTAAGAATCTTCATCCGCTTTCCTGAAGATCACAGAATTTGCAAAATACCGAGTGCTGTGACAGGAAATATCCGGAATATCAGAAAAAAAGAAGCGAGAATTGTCGGAAGCAGATGCATAACAGGTAATATCTGAACCGGGTGGGAGATATCGCGAGAATGAAGGAGACAGATATCAGAATAAAAAGTACAGGCACAGCCAGGAAAGGGGAACTTAAATGACTGGTTCAGAACGCAGGACAGCGATCATGGATCAAATTAAAAACAGTGACCGGCCGGTCTCAGGAAGTGCTCTGGCCAGAACATTTCAGGTCAGCAGACAGGTGATCGTGCAGGATATTGCACTGATACGCGCAGAAGGGAACGACGTGATCTCCACCAACAGGGATATATTTTCAATGCTCCTCATACTGTGAGCCGGATATTCAAAGTGCATCATACAGATGCAGATCTGGAGAATGAGCTCTGCGGAATTGTGGATCTTGGCGGAAAAGTGATCAACGTAATGGTGAATCACAGAGTTTACGGACATATTGAGGCAGAACTGAATATCAGATCCAGACGCCAGGTTGAGAATTTTATGGAGGATATCCGAAGCGGCAAGTCCAGTCCTCTGAAGAATATCACATCTGATTATCATTATCATAAAGTAGAAGCAGAATCCGAGGAAATCCTGAATATGATTCAGGATATGCTGAAACGGCGAGGATTTCTGATCGAAGCAGAATAGCAGAAGTCTGAAACAAAAAGAAAAGATATACAGAATGAGAAAATTCTGTTAATATGAAAATATAGTGATCACGAAAATAGGAGAAGGAATCCTGCATGGCAGGGTTCCTTCTTGCACCCTGCAGAAATGTGCACCCTGTGGAAATGTACAGACAGGGAAAACAGGATGCAGATATGAGGGTGAGAAAAAATACGGTCGGACATGTATGGAGGGGAAAATGGATTATCAGAGTATGTTTACATTTATGCTGGAGATGGCAGGAACTATTGCGTTTGCTGCTTCCGGAGCTATGGTGGGAGCACAGAGAGGAATGGATATTTTCGGGGTCTGCGTTCTTGGCGTGGTAACTGCAGTGGGAGGTGGAGCTACCAGGGATATTATTCTGGGAATCGTGCCACCGGGAATGTTTCAGAATCCGCTGTATACCATTGTGGCAACAGTGACGTCCTGTATTGTTTTTGCAGTGATGTACTGGAAACAGGAGCTTCTGGAAGGCGGGAACCGTCTGGTCTATGATAAGGTGATGCTGGTGATGGATACGGTTGGACTTGGCGTATTTACCGTTATGGGTGTTGATAAGGGGATTTCCCAGGGATATATGGGAAGAATATTTTTTCTGGTATTTCTTGGGACTGTCACAGGAGTTGGAGGCGGTCTGATCCGTGATATGATGCAGGAGTACCGCCATATATTTTTGTGCGCCATATTTATGCCTGTGCATCCATTGTAGGGGCTATTGCCTGTGTTTGGACATACAGGCTGTGGGGAGGAGTGCCTGCATGGTGATCGGAACGATAGTAGTGATCCTGATCCGGTATCTGGCGGCACATTACCGGTGGAATCTGCCGAGACTGAGGAGAGAATAAAAAAAGAAATGTTGATATCGAAATGCAGATACCCGATCTGTATGGTCAGATGAGGCAGCCGTTTGAAAGAAATAATGAAGGACTGCTGCCGGATAACAGGAATGGATATATGAAAAGCTCCGGATCATTTAAGGAATAATGTTCCGGAGCTTTTTATCTTATATTTGGTTTATATTGCGTAGAAAAATCTTATCTGTTTTGATCATAAGAGGATTATGCGTCTGTATCCTGCAGAGCCAGGAAACCTTCCTCGCCGGTACGGATCTTGACAACGTTTCGATATCGTAAACGAAGACTTTACCATCACCGATCTGACCCGGTATGAAGAACTTCTTTGGCAGTATCAATAACCTTCTGAACCGGTACAAGACTTACAACGATCTCGATCTTAACCTTCGGACGGAGGTTCATGTCAACCTCAACACCACGATAGTAGGTTGGAGCACCCTTCTGAACACCACATCCCATAACGTTTGTGATAGTGATACCGGTTACGCCGATCTCGTTCATAGCCTGCATAAACTCATCCAGCTTGTTCTGACGTGTGATGATAACAATCTTTGTCAGTTTATGTACGCCGTCTGCAGGAATCTCAGGAACAGATTCAGCAGGAGCAGAAGGAGCATGTTTTACAACAGGGGCTTTTACGGAAGTTCCCATTGGAGTCGGAGCCTTTGTCATGGTATCCTGTACAAAGAATCCATCGTATGCACTTGCGAGGCCATGCTCTTTCATATCCAGACCTGCGATCTCTTCCTCAGCGGAAACACGAAGTCCGATAGTGTGTTTGATCACCTGGAAGATGATTGTCATAGTAACAGCAACCCATGCGATCGTGATAGCCATACCAATAAACTGAACACCGAAGCCATGGAAACCACCGCCTGTGAGAAGACCTTTCCATCCGGTACCTGCGCCGTCGGAGAAAAGACCTACAGCAAGAGTTCCGAAAGCACCGTTAAGACCGTGAACGCCAACAGCACCAACCGGGTCATCAATTTTGAGAACTTTATCAATAAATTCAATACCAAATACTACAATGAATCCGGCGAGGATTCCGATGATAGCTGCAGATGTAGGAGATACGGTATCGCAGCCTGCGGTGATGGCTACCAGTCCTGCAAGAGAACCGTTCAGGGACATGGAAACATCCGGTTTTTTGTAGCGGATCCATGTGATCAGCATGACTGTTACAGTAGCGACAGCAGCGGCAAGGTTTGTTGTTACGAAGATTTTTCCGGCGCTTACAATGGCGTCGCCTTCCATGCTGACAGTAGATGCACCGTTGAAACCGAACCAGCAGAACCAGAGGATGAATACACCAAGCGCACCAACAGTAAGGTTATGTCCAGGGATCGCTCTGGATTTACCGGATTTGGAATATTTTCCGATACGAGGTCCGAGGATGATGGCACCGATGAGTGCAGCAACACCACCAACCATATGAACAGCACAGGAACCTGCAAAATCATGAAATCCCATCTGGCTGATAAATCCTCCGCCCCAGATCCAGTGACCGGATACCGGATATACAACGAGACTGATCAGCAAACTGTAGATACAGTAGGAGATAAACTTGGTACGTTCTGCCATGCACCGGATACGATGGTAGCAGAGGTAGCGCAGAATACAGTCTGGAAGATGAGAAATGCCCAGAAAGGAACTCCATCCGGAAGCATTGCGTTTCCGTAGTTTGCCTCTGAGGCGATTCCGCCGATCTTGCCGAAGAAACCGTTTCCTGCACCGAACATGATGCCAAATCCAACCAGCCAGAAGACCGGTGTACCGATACAGAAGTCCATCAGGTTTTTCATAATGATATTACCTGCGTTTTTTGCTCTTGTGAATCCTGTTTCGACCATTGCGAATCCAGCCTGCATGAAGAAGACCAGTGCTGCGCCGACGAGGATCCAAGTTGTGTTTACTGAAGAATACATAGTAACACTTCCTTTCCAAATTTTTTTCTTTCCTATTATATATGGAAAGATTATTTATAATACCGGACAGAAAAACAGACAGAATCTATCCGGTATCAGTATAACGAAAAAGCGCAGGAGAGAGGAAATTCTCTTCCGCGCCTTTACGAAATCAAAATAGGTATATGTAAAACAGGGGATATCTGTATCGTGTGATTAATGGATGAGGAAATCGATAATGAATTATGAAGTAGAGTTCATAAGGGATATCCCCCGTATTTACCGTATGAAATTTTTATCTGATATCCGTGATCAGATTGAGAATAACAGCTCGTCGTAGGTCGGATATGGAAGTAACTCATCCGGGATCAGAGCCTCTGCCTCATCAGCAGATTTTCTTAAAACTTCCATATCTTCCAGAACAGTTTCCTGATAAGCCTTAGAGCATGCAAGCACATCGTCAGAAGAAGCAAGAGCTTTTGCTGTATCTGCCTTCAGAGTTTCCAGATCCTTTGCCATGGTGTCTGCAAGTGTACTCAGTTTGGAGATCAGAGCAGCTTCACTTGCTACAGAAATATCAGCTGCTACGGATTTCTTAGCAGCTGCAGTATCTGCAAGCTTTTCAACATATGTATATACAGAAGGAATTACCTGCTTCTGGATCATCTCAGCCAGAGTGTTGGATTCGATATTGATGGTCTTGTAATAGTTCTCAAGCCAGATATCGTAACGGGAGAAGAGCTCTTCCCTTGTAAAAATGCCATGCTTTGTAAACAGCTCAATGTTCTTCTCAGCAATGAAATGCGGAAGTGCATCCGGAGTTGTTTTAAGATTGTAGAGACCACGTTTCTCAGCTTCTTCAACCCATTCGTCTGTATAGCCGTTTCCGTTAAAGATGATGCGTTTATGCTCTTCAATGGTCTTCTTAAGAAGTGCATGTACTGCGCTTTCCATTTCTTCCTCCGGAACATCCTTAAGAGATGCGCTGAATTCTGCAAGAACCTCTGCAACAGCGGTATTCAGTACGATGTTCGGGTTTGCAACAGATGCTGCAGAACCAAGCATACGGAACTCAAATTTGTTTCCGGTAAATGCAAATGGTGAAGTACGGTTTCTGTCTGTGGTATCCTTTATGAAGTGCGGAAGTACCTTTGCTCCGATATCCATCTGTACCGCATGCTTATTGCTGAAGAAGGTATCGTTTTCAATAGATTTCAGTACATCTGTCAGCTCATCTCCAAGGAAGATGGATACGATCGCAGGCGGTGCCTCGTTTGCTCCGAGACGATGATCGTTTCCGGCGCTTGCAACAGATACGCGGAGAAGATCGGCATAATCGTCAACGGCTTTGATGACAGCTACCAGGAATACCAGGAACTGTGTATTCTCTGCCGGTGTTTTTCCCGGATCAAGAAGGTTTACACCTGTGTCTGTGCTCATGGACCAGTTGTTGTGTTTACCGCTTCCGTTGATTCCCTCAAATGGTTTCTCGTGAAGGAGGCAGACCATGTTGTGCTTGTCGGCAACCTTCTTCATGATCTCCATGGTCAGCTGGTTGTGGTCAACAGCAACATTTGTGGTATCAAATACAGGAGCTAGTTCGTGCTGTGCAGGAGCAACCTCGTTATGTTTTGTTTTTGCCGGAATGCCAAGCTTCCAGAGCTCTTCGTCAAGATCATGCATGTAAGCAGCAACGCGAGGCTTCAGGGCTCCGAAGTATGATCTTCCATTTCCTGTCCTTTTGGTGCAGAAGCGCCCAGAAGAGTACGGCCGCAGAAGATCAGGTCTTTTCTCTTCTTGTAAAGATCCTTGTCAACCAGGAAGTATTCCTGCTCAGGTCCTACGGTTGTGTCGATGTGACGGACCTCTTTGTTTCCGAGGATGTGAAGGATACGAACCGCTTCTTTGTTCAGAACATCCATGGAACGGAGAAGAGGAGTTTTCTTATCCAGTGCCTCTCCGCTGTAGGAACAGAATGCAGTAGGAATGTAAAGAGTTTTATCTTTGATGAATGCAGGTGAAGTAGGATCCCATGCTGTATATCCTCTTGCTTCAAAAGTAGCACGAAGTCCGCCTGACGGGAAGCTGGATGCATCCGGCTCACCTTTTACCAGCTCTTTACCGGAGAAATCCATGATCACCTGTCCGTCACCTGTAGGGGAGATGAAGCTGTCATGCTTCTCAGCAGTTACGTTTGTCATCGGCTGGAACCAGTGTGTGTAATGTGTCGCACCATTTTCAGTAGCCCACTCTTTCATTGCAACTGCTACGGAATTTGCAACATCCAGTTCCAGATGAGTTCCGTTTTCAATTGTTTTCTTTAATGCCTTGTACATGTCCTTTGGCAGTTTACTTCGCATCACTTTGTCATTGAATACAAGGCTGCCATACATTTCAGGGATACTCTGTGCCATATAGGTACACTCCTTTCGATTTCACTCATTCATTATAATTTTTAATTATTTTATAAGGACGCCGCCGGAAGAGCCGGGTATAAACGGACCGAAAACAAAAAAAGCGCTTCAGATACTTGTCGTATCCAAAGCGCCTTTGCTTTATGTGATGCAGTATACACCAAAATAAAATAATGTCAAGAGCTTTTTGGAAAAAATCTAAAAAATCGACCGGAGCGATGGGACTGTCGGAAAATAGGCAGGGTTGACAAATCTTGTCTTTTTATTATAATCTGATATCGTAGTTATACAGTTGAAAAGTCATTGAATTTCTATAGAAAGAGCTTTTTGACCAGTAACCAAGACACACAACACGGAAAGAACAGATGGAGGAAAATATGTCAGGAGTAAAGGAAGAATGTGGCGTATTCGGGATTTATGATCTGGATGGAGGGAATATTGCACCATCTATTTATTATGGTCTTACCTCGCTGCAGCACAGGGACGAGGAGTCCTGCGGAATGGCCGTTTCAAGGACGGACGGAGAAAGAGGAAACGTACAGTTCCATAAAAATCTCGGACTGGTAAGCGAAGTTTTGCGAAAAGATGTTGTACATAATATGAATGGTGATATCGGAATCGGGCATGTTCGTTATTCCACAACCGGAGAATCTGTTGCAGAGAATGCACAGCCGCTGGTACTTTCTTATATCAAGGGAAGTCTGGCACTTGCGCACAACGGAAATCTGGTTAATACAGAAGCTTTGAAATGGGAGCTGATCCAGACGGGCGCAATTTTCCATACAACTACCGACTCAGAGGTTATCGCGTTCCATATCGCAAGGGAACGTGTGCATTCTGCCACTGTAGAGGAAGCAGTACATAAAACCGTAGAGAAGATACGCGGAGGATATGCTCTTGTGATCATGAGCCCTCGGAAGCTGATCGGTGCCCGTGATCCTTACGGACTGAAACCCCTCTGTCTTGGAAAAAGAGATAATGCCTATGTCCTTGCATCTGAAAGCTGTGCGCTGACATCTGTAGGGGCGGAATTTATCCGTGATATTGAACCGGGTGAGATCGTCACGATCACCAAGAACGGACTGAAATCCAGTAAACTGACTGAGAAGAAAAAGCATGCTCATTGTGTTTTTGAATATATTTATTTTGCAAGACTGGACAGCACCATGGACGGCGTGAAAATCTATGATGCAAGGATCCGTGGAGGAAAATCTCTTGCAAAATCCTATCCGGTAGAAGCGGATCTGGTAACAGGTGTACCGGAATCCGGACTTCCGGCAGCAAAAGGCTATTCTGAGGAATCCGGAATCCCGTTTGGCTTTGCATTCTATAAAAACAGTTACATTGGAAGAACTTTTATCAAGCCTACACAGCAGGAGCGAGAGTCCAGTGTCCATTTGAAACTGAGCGTTCTGGAATCCGTAGTTAAGGGGAAGAGGATCGTTCTGGTGGATGATTCCATTGTCCGCGGAACTACTATTGCCAATCTGATCCACATGCTGAAAGAAGCAGGAGCAAAAGAAGTCCATGTACGTATCAGCTCCCCGCCATTTTTACATCCCTGTTATTTTGGTACCGATGTGCCGTCCAATGACCAGCTCATCGCAGCACAGCACAGCACGGAAGAAATCCGTAAGATGATCGGCGCAGACTCCCTGGGTTATATGCAGATCGATTATCTGGAAGGCATGGCAGGCGGACTTCCGCTGTGTAAAGCATGTTTTGATGGCAATTATCCGATGGAAATACCAGCAGAAATCAAACAGGATTAATAAACTATGTGGAATTAATCTCACAGTAAAAAATAATGGATTGAAAACAAAAATGTGAAAACTACACAATAAACATATAAAAACCCGATTTTGTTATGCAAAATCCGGGTTTTATAGATGGACTCTTAAAAAACGATAAAAAACATCAACTTGACAAATCTGACAATATGAGACATAATGTGGGACGACCAGATAAGAAAAGACCGCTGGTCTGGAAAATACAGGAAAACAGCGCGGTCGAAATAAGGCCGGGTTTTTGCCGAGATAAAAGAGAGGATGATATTTATGTCTAAAAAAATTAGATTGAATGCGACAGAGGATGTTAAAGAATTTGTTAAGGCTGCAAGTAAATGTGATTTTGATGTAGATATTTCATATAACAGAATTTTAATTGATGCAAAATCTATTCTTGGAATCCTCAGCATGGATCTGACTAAGGTTCTTACAGTAACCTGTCATGGAGAGAATCATGAGTTAACTGCTTCCTTCAGAAATATGCAGTTGCCTGACAGACAGTGCAGAGACAGATAAGATATCATAAAAAA
>ENA-OPZM01000500-OPZM01000500.1-human-gut-metagenome-genome-assembly--contig:-NODE-500-length-16876-cov-10.946146_pt1 | contig 16876 bp, 18 predicted proteins | sample MGYA00242478_ERZ504493 | MGnify/ENA primary metagenome ERZ504493 (study PRJEB26092, sample SAMD00036227) | human gut metagenome | host: Homo sapiens | study: EMG produced TPA metagenomics assembly of...
ATGCCGCCCTTCTTGATGGAGTGCATCTCGCAGGGGCTGTAGCCGATGATGAGGGACGGGCCGTCGTAGGCTCGGCTCGTGGATGGCCTTGAGGGTCTGAGCCGGTTGCGCCCATGGCGACCTGCGCCACGTAGACGTAGCCGTAGCTCATGGCAATCTCGGCCAGGGACTTCTTCTTGGTCACCTTACCGGCAGCGGCGAACTGAGCGACCTGGCCCAGGTTCGAGGCCTTGGAGCCTGACCGCCGGTGTTGGAGTAAACCTCGGTGTCGAAGACAAAGACGTTGACATTGTGGCCGGAAGCCAGGACGTGATCCAGACCACCGAAGCCGATGTCGTAGGCCCAACCGTCGCCGCCGAAGATCCAGAAGGACTTCTTGGTGAGGTAAGCCTTGTCGGCGAGGATTGCCTTGGAAGCCTCGCAGCCGCACTTCTCGAGCTCGGCAACGTAGGCAGCGGCAGCGGTCTTGGAGGCCTCGGCGTCGTTGACAGAGTCAATCCAAGCCTGGCCGGCAGCCTTGAGCTCGTCGGACGGACCATCGGCGGCGATGATCTCCTGGGTGGCGGCAATCAGCTTGTGCTGAACAGCTCATAGCCCACGGCCATGCCCAGACCGTGCTCGGCATTGTCCTCGAACAGGGAGTTGTTCCACGCCGGGCCGTGACCGTCCTTGTCCTTGCAGTAAGGAGCGGTGGCAGCGGGGTTGCCCCAAATGGAGGAGCAGCCGGTGGCGTTGGAGATGAACATGCGGTCGCCGGCGACCTGGGTCACCAGACGTGCATAGCGGTCTCGGCACAGCCGGCGCAGGAGCCAGAGAACTCCAGGTAGGGCTGTTTAAACTGGCTGCCCTTAACGTTGGCCGCGATGAGCTCCTTCTTCTCGGAGACGTTCTCGACCATGTAGTCCCAAACGGGCTGCTGGTCCATCTCCTGCTCGGTGGGAACCATCTCGAGGGCACCCTTGGGGCAGACCTTGACGCAGTTGGTGCAGCCCATGCAGTCGAGCGGGGACACGGCCATGGTGAACTTCATGCCCTTGGCCTTGGGGCCCATGGCGTCGAGCGTGCGGGTAGCTCGGGCGCGGCGGCAGCCTCGTCCTCGGTCATCGCGAACGGACGGATGGTGGCATGCGGGCACACATAGGCGCACTGGTTGCACTGGATGCACTTGGTCTCGTCCCAGTGAGGAACGACCACGGCGACGCCGCGTTTCTCGTATGCGGAGGCGCCCAGCTCAAACTGGCCGTCGGCGCAATCGACAAAGGCGGAAACGGGCAGCTGTCGCCATCCATGCGATCGATGGGCTCGAGCAGGTTCTTGACCTGCTGGGCGATGGCAGACTTGGTCTCCTCGGAGAGCTCGACGGGAGCGGCATCCTCGGCAGTTGCCCAGTCGGCCGGAACCTCGAACTTACGGAAGGCGGTAGCGCCGGCATCGATAGCCTTGTGGTTGGCGTCGACGATGGCCTGGCCCTTCTTCATGTAGGACTTGGTAGCCGCGTCCTTCATGTACTGCAGGGCGTCCTCGGCGGGCAGGACCTTGGCCAGCGCGAAGAAGGCGGACTGGAGCACCGTGTTGGTGCGCTTGCCCATGCCGACCTTGGCGGCCAGGTCGATAGCGTCAATCAGGTAGACGTTGACGTTGTTGTTCGCGATGTAGCGCTTGGCCACAGCGGGCATGTGCTCGGCGAACTCCTCGTCGCTCCACTGGCAGTTGACCAGGAAGGTACCGCCCGGCTTGACGTCGCGGACCATCTTGAAGCCCTTGACGATATAGCTGGGGTTGTGGCAAGCGACAAAGTCGGCCTTGGTCACGTAGTACGGCGAGCGGATCGGGGAATCACCAAAGCGCAGGTGCGAGACGGTGACGCCGCCGGTCTTCTTGGAGTCATACTGGAAGTAGGCCTGAACGTACTTGTCGGTGTGATCGCCGATGATCTTGATCGAGTTCTTGTTGGCGCCGACGGTACCGTCGCCACCCAGACCCCAGAACTTGCACTCGATGGTGCCGGGGGCTGCGGTGTTGGGCGCATCCTCGGCCTCGGGCAGGCTCAGGTTGGTCACGTCATCGACGATGCCGATGGTGAACTCGCGCTTGGGCTCGTCCTTCTTGAGCTCCTCGAAGACAGCGAACGCGGACGCGGGAGGCGTGTCCTTGCTGCCCAGGCCGTAACGGCCGCCGACGACCTTGATACCCGTCTTGCCGGCCTCGTAGAGAGCGGAGACGACGTCCTGGTAGAGCGGCTCGCCGATGGAACCCGGCTCCTTGGTGCGGTCCATGACGGCAATCTTTTTGACGGTCTCGGGGAGAACGTCGACAAAGTGCTTGATGGAGAACGGACGGAACAGGCGAACCTTGACCAGGCCGACCTTCTCGCCGTGAGCGTTGAGGTAGTCGATGACTTCCTCGAGCACGTCGCAGAAGGAGCCCATGCACACGACGACGCGATCGGCATCGGGAGCGCCGTAGTAGTTGAACAGGCCGTAATCGGTGCCGAGCTTCTCGTTGATCTTCTTCATGTAGCCCTCGACGACGGCGGGAAGCTCGTCGTAGACCTTGTTGCAGGCCTCACGGTTCTGGAAGAAGATATCGCCGTTCTCATGGCTGCCGCGGGTGTGCGGGTGCTCAGGGTTGAGCGCGTGGTCGCGGAAAGCCTGGACGGCGTCCATGTCGCACATATCGGCAAGATCCTTGTAGTCCCACATGGCGACCTTCTGGATCTCGTGGCTGGTGCGGAAGCCGTCGAAGAAGTTGAGGAACGGGGTCTTACCCTCGATGGCGGCAAGGTGAGCCACCGGCGAGAGGTCCATGACCTCCTGGACGTTGCCTCGGCGAGCATGGCAAAGCCGGTCTGACGACAAGCCATGACGTCGGAGTGATCGCCAAAAATGTTCAGGGCGTGGGAAGCGACGCAACGCGCGGAGACGTGGAAGACGCCCGGGAGCTGCTCGCCCGCGATCTTGTACATGTTCGGGATCATCAGGAGCAGACCCTGAGAAGCCGTGTAGGTGGTGGTCAGAGCACCGGCGCCCAGCGAACCGTGAACGGTACCGGCTGCACCTGCCTCGGACTCCATCTCGACGACCTTGACCGGGGTGCCGAAGATGTTCTTGCGACCCTGGGCCGCCCACTGGTCGACATGGTCGGCCATCGGGCTGGACGGCGTAATGGGATAAATTCCCGCTACCTCGGTGTACGCATACGAAACATATGCGGCCGCCTCGTTGCCGTCCATAGACTTAAACTTACGCGCCATATACCCCTCTCCTCTCATATAGGTATACAGGCCCCGGCGATCGCCGGGATATTGGCGTGATGGGATTTTCGCTGTTGCTTCCAATCATCTGGCAGGCAGGCTCAGCAGCAGGTACATGGCGTGGAGAGAAGGCATGCCGAGGCGAGGAGGGCTGCACGCACTCCACAGGCCCAGCTGCCCGTCTTGCACATGACCGAGCGCCGCAAAGGCCGCATGCCGGATGCTCCCGGGCACGCCCCGGCGATGGGAGGCACCCGCAACGGAAATCCGCATGCGGGTTTATTGTACCCCGCCGCCAAGTGTAATTTCGACAAATATAGGTGGGCGGTGAAGGTTTACCTCGGGTGACCGCCAAGGGCCAAAATGAACGCTTCGTCCCCGGGCGATTGGCCCTGGCGCGCCATGGAGTGTCCCGGAGTGCCGGCATAAAAGGAACGTCCCCATCTGCCGACTAGAGGCGCCGACGCCGAGGAGGATAGCGTAGGTGGTGGATTCGCCAAGTCTGAGCTCGTCGCCGGGGTTGAGCTGAGCGGAGCGGCCGGGCTCGACCTGGATGCAGACGTTCGTCGCGCCGTTTACCACCATGGTTCCGTTGGTGGACGACAAGTCCTCGACGTGCCAGATATTTTGAGCATCGCACCAGATATGGGCATGGCGGGCCGAGACGTCGTCGGTGATGCCGCCCTCCCCCGTTGCCAGCGCGCCGATCTCAACGCCTTCCTCACTCGGCTGAATCCAGCGCGGGACGCTCACCACGTAGCCGTTTTGCACGCACAGCAGTCCCAGCGGATGCGCCGGCGCGACCTCGTGCTCGCCCGCGACCGAAGATGTGCTCAGCGAGCGCGGCGTCGACGTGTCGCCGCCACGGGTCGCATGAGCGCGGCGGCTCGCCCGACTTGGAACTAAGGCGGGCGTGAGAGCAAACGGCATAGGGAACGAATCTTGCGGATGTACTCCTCGACGTCAGGCAGGTAAGCCCCACGAAGTCACCGGGGAGGCCCAAGCGGCCCGGCACCACTTCCAGATTCTGACCAGGGCGAGTCGTTCGCCGGTGGCTGAAGGCTCGCTCCCACCCAAAAGGGAGATTCGCGTTGTTCCCCAATCGCTCTCGCATCTTTCATTTTGCTCGAGGTGGGCTATAAAAACTTTCCTGGTGAAAGGCGGCGATTGGTTTCCTTTCTTTCTAGAGGAGCGCGCCTGTAATCTGTTTTCATCCTAAATCAAGTTAAGATCGGACCTTCCAGAGGCAAGTCGACTCAAACTGCGAGGCTCCATGTTGGAATAAAGAGCGCTGTCGAAGTGCCAACAACACAAAGCTTGCCAGTCTCAAATAGAACCTTTTGGGAGTCCGATTGGGCCGCACACCGAATCCCCGCTGGTGGTTTTTTATAGCTGCGCAACAATAAACAAGGTTAGTGCCAGTCCAGCATGAAATTGAGGAACGTATGCATTTTTCTCAGTAAGTGATCGTCGTTACTGCTTCGATGAGGTCACTCGCAATTGCTTTCAGGTTGACCAAGCATCAGAAGATGCGCTTCGCATATTTGAAGCATCGGGAAGAACGGTCAACTCGAAGTTGCTAACAAAGTCACTTGCTGCGAAAGGCTACGACCAAACGACCATAGCAGAACTTGAAGACGACATTGATGAGTATCAACGATTGTCTGAGCGGACTTTCTTAACAAAAGACACGCCTCGAAAACTTAGATCCATCGAACTCCACGTTTCACATGCATGCAACCTTGGTTGTAGTTACTGTTTTGCCGGTAAAGGAGATTATGGAACGTCTCCTCTGCTGATGACAGACGAGATAGCCTTCAAGGCGGTCGACTACCTCGTCGCAAGTTCATCGGAAAACGAAACGCTTGCGATCGTCTTTTTTGGTGGGGAACCCATGATTAACGAGCCGCTGATATGGAAAACGGTCGACTATTCAAAAAGAATATACCCCAATAGAAACTTTACCTATTCTATTACGACCAACGGAACGCTTTTGAATGACACTGCTGTGAATTCTTTCAAGGAGCACGGGTTTTCTGTTCTGATTAGTCTCGATGGTACAGGATGCAAGCACGATGCATCGCGCCCGTACAAGACGGGAGGCGGCTCTTTCTCCGATATCGACAAAAACGTTCGTCGTTTTTCCGAGTCGTTCCCCTTCGGCGCAAGAGCGACCTTAACAAATAATAACTGTAACCTTGTTGAAGACTATCTTCAGTTTAAAGAGATGGCTTCAGAAGGATTTACTTCTCGCCCGTGAGCTCATTCGATGAGAATATCAAACTCGACGAACACTCATTAAACAAAATCAGGGCGGGCCTAATAGATTTGGCGGATCAATATCTCAAACAGATTGATCAAGGGGAAAAGCCCTTGTTTAGAACATTGAAAACTGCAGTTGATTTGATTATGAGCAACAGGATCGCCTTTGTCGGATGCGGGGCTGGCAGGCGTTTTATTTCCGTGACTCCCGAAGGGGACGTATACCCCTGTCACAGGTTTGTCGGGATGATGCGATTCAAAATGGGCAACATCGTCACCGGAATTGACGAAACTAGGTATATTGAAAACTGGAGTCAGGGTGTCGAAAAAAGAATTGACTGTACGGACTGTTGGGCTCGGTCTTTCTGTGGTGGGGGCTGTAGCTGGGAGGCTGCAGGCGAGCACGGCTACTTGCCCAAGAGTCTACACCCTGCATCATGTGAATATAGAAAAATGTGCTACGAGATGGCTTTTGACCTTATTTCCCGCCACTCATCTTCGCAGGAGAAAAATCAACGAGAAGCTACTGTATCGGAATAAGCGGTTCAGCGCATTGCTGTCACCATTGTGGAGGTGTTCGTTCTTCTGATTACCGTCTGCGAAGCTTATTGCTACGTTCGCCGAAACCATTCTAGAAATATGGTGAACTAGACATCTTGGTTTGTTATACACAATATTGAGGTTTTTCTGCACTCAAAGGGAGATAGTCGTGAAGCATATTCATCCGATTAATCCAGGAAGTGGCGACGAGGCAGGCGTGAAGCCGATGTCTTTTGACTGCCTCTTGGGCATTACTGACATCTGTACTGTTTATGATAAAGCAGATGGCTGTGGTGCATACGATTACTGCGACTATGACATGGATGGCGGCAGCATCTGCGTTGTAGATCACTGTGGCATTGATCAAACGTAGTCTCTAATTGGATTAAGGTGAGGAGCTGTTATGAAGCATATCCATCCTGTTGGTTCAAATGAACATCCTCCCGTTGAGCCTTGTTGTCTTGGAGTTGATATATGCAATTTTTACGACATCGCCGAGTGCCCTGTTGCGGATTGGTGCTATGTCGATAAAGAATCAAGCTGTGTTTTGCCAGCAGATTGGTGCGATCCAGTTGACGAGTAGTTTTGTGGCTAGGAACTATTTGGTCCAATTCAGAATAAGATGGGAACAAATACCAAAATCTCGTGTCTGGGAGGAGTTATGCCATTATTGCAAGGTCTCGTTGGATTAGCCTTTATACTTGCGTTATATCTGGCACCTTTTTTAATTCTATTCTTCATTATCCGACTCTTTCTTCGGAGAAAATAGGAGTGTCACGCAAACATTAGCGTAGCTTTCTTCCAATATGAGCCGAGCATTGGCAAGTGGAATAAGAAGCCCGACCGTTCGCCACATGAAAGTGATCGGACGGGCTTCTCTATTTAACCCGGGCCGCCACCCATAGCGGCTTTCCAAGCGTATTCTCAGTGCAAAGCAATCGTCAGTTTAATCCTATGCGCTGATACCGCATTTCATTTGTTCGGCTCGAATTCTACGGCCTGGCAACCCTCGCACTCTCCGGCAAATGGATTGAACGCGAAGGCAGAGATGATGTGTGCGTGGACATCGAGGCTGCTGTAGGCAACATACTGGGACATGGACCCCCGCTGCGCGTGGTATGCGGCCCGGCATATTCATTGCCGTCCAACCCCGTGTAGTTGCAGCAAAGGGTGGAACCTCAATGCTCAGCTCATGTTGTCCGTGGGACACGAGAATCGTAAGTACACTTTGGTGCGATTCTCACGCTGATACTGAGCCACCTGGAATAAGATACGTCGCGACAACACTTCGCTTCACCTCTGTCTCGACAAGATGACGTAGACTAAAGTTTCCTTTAGTAAGAGAACGAGAACTATATCTGAAAGCGTTGCGATGGCGTGAAGGCACCGAGTCCGAACCGCCTGAATGCTACGTGCATCTGCATCGCCTTTTTGTTATCTCTGCCAGTTGGGTAGCACTACACTTGTCATCATTTACCCTGGTACATGCTGCCTAAATCCACTACCCCTTCTACCGCGCCGACCATCTCGTCATCGTGAGAGACAACGATGATCAGCTGGCTTTGCTTGTTGCGCTTAACATAGGCCGCAAGCTCGGCGCGGCTTACAGCGTCTAACCCAGTCGTGGGCTCGTCGAGTACCAAAACTGACGACTTGCGTGAAATCGCCGACCATAAGTACACTCGGCGCAGCTCACCGCCCGAAAGCGCGGAGCAACGTTTCCCGAGCAACTCCTTCACGCTGTTTTCCAGCGAAAGTAGGCCATCTACACCCCGGTGATAGGAAGAAAAGGGCGTGTCGAAATACTCTAACAGCTCTTTCACCGTTTCGTCCGGCGCGAAGCACGACTGTGGGCAGCACGATATCTCTCTCGCACGTATGTAATCCAAGTCGCATTCTTCGATTGGCACGCCGTTGTATTTTACTTTGCCTTTCGATGAGTATAGCCCGAGCATCAAGTAAAGAAGTGACGTCTTGCCTCTTCCGTTTTCCCCAACTATGCAATATGTACCAGGACCGGAAAACTTGAAAGAAAACCCGCCGAGGACCTCTCGGACAGATCCGTCTGGAAGGCAACCGAGAATTCCAAATCAGATACCGAAATGTCATTTATTTCATCGAGTTTAGCTAAATCGGTCCGATTCCACCCCGATCTCTCCTTTTCTCTCGTCGCGATAGCCGTCCTATCCCATGATGCTTTGGCATCTTGATAGGATTTGAACAATGACATCATACTTTTCAAAGTCTTAAAGAGAACCGCGAAGTATGTACCGATGATAGTGTACTCGCCTATTGACATAGTTCCGTTAATGATTCGTACTCCGGAAACAACAAGTATCACCGCTTGAAACAACGCTGCGAAAAGACCATCGAGCGATGTCAGAGAATATGATAGCTTTCCGGAGCGCAAAACTTTGGGAAAATAGCTCTAAAACCCAGCGTCGAGCGCTTGTTCGCTCTTGCCGTACGAAGATGTCAGTTGAATGTTGAGAATCTGATTAAGCTGCGATGCAATTGCGGCGTAAAAGGCGCTGTCCGCCTCTTTCTTCTCATACGTGACCCTATACAAAAGTTTCCTCAACCCAGTAATTACACAGAAATACACGATGAGGAGAATGATGGAAAACACCGCGAGAGTTGAATCAATTGACCATATGATAAGCAATACGATGGGAATGGCTACAATGGACAGCGGCGCACTGATAAAATTCGCCAAAACGAAGGATGAGACCACGCTGGAGTCGGAAATAATCCGTTGCGTTGTATAGGCTGGATCGATGGTCCGACTCACCAAGTAATCGTCTCTTTCAAAACGCAAGACGGCCTCCCTGAGAAGATCAAAGGAAAGTCTCGTGGTTATGCGAATGGAAAGTGTTCCTGCAAAATAAGTAAAGAGGGTGGAGAAAACTCCTATTGACGCAACCAGGAGCGCGAAGAGTACGGCGTCTCTTTCGCTGCGGTTACCGAGAAGAAAATCTAAGAATTTCCCGTTCACGTATGGCATGGCATAGGAGAGAGCGGTTCCAATCACCGTGATAGCAATGAAGACGAAAGCCCCTTTTGCTCTGATGAACCTCGAGAGAACGCATCGAATCAAGGAAGGCCCCAATCTACCCGCCACAAAACATCAATCACTGATACCTTACACCTCAACACAACAGGAGCGAAGATTTGCCAATGAGACTGCTTTAAGATTGCCTTGGGCCAATACGATCTCAAGCTCTTCCTACAAGAGAGTCGGAATCGGACATCTCCTCCGACGAACCTGGCAATCGGGCGTTGAAATATCTTTTTCAACCGCCCGATTGCCACAATAGATTTGAGCATCCGCCCACAAACGTCCGCGTTTTATACCCATCAAATCCTTTGCCTTTTGTCGTCTAGACTAGAAAAATCGCTCGAAATAACGCAACCGGCCTGCTCGCTTGAAGAAACCTAAGCCCGTAACGTAGATGTGCAAACTTCCGAAACGCCTTGCGCGGCATAGTGCGTATAAACTTCGTCAACCGCCTCAGAAATATCTGAGTATCGCGCCGGGTCAAAAGCATACGATGTCGCAGCTATACCCTGCACCCATTCGGAACGCGGATTAATTGAATAGCCACACAGCATCATCATACATGCATCTAGACCTGATTTCCCAAGTATCCGACGTATTGATGAGAGCATCGCGGGTCGCCCCTGCACCATCGTCGTCACCCCTATTAGCAGTATTTACCGTTTTTCTCTAAATGCGTATCGCCACCCTTAAGAATACGAAGTGTTTTATCCAGACCCGATTGTCCTCCATCTCAAACGAAGGGATAAGGAATCTCATCCGGAATCGGCAGTAACGGAGGATTCACAACGACAAGCGAAAAACATGAGTCATCTCTCAGAGGGGAGTAAAGGCTCCCCTCAAGCACCCTAGTTTCGTCATCCAAAGAGTTGATGGCAGTGTTTTTCTTACAAAGGTCGACAACAAAAGGGTTGATTTCTACAGATGTTACATCCATGCCACAGTTGGTAAGTATCAGGCCCTGTATTCTGGGGCCAGAACACAAATCGAGAGCCTTCCGTGCGCTCTGCGGTGTAAGGCGCCAATCTCAGCAAATCTGTCCCACAATACTGCGCTGAAGAACAAGACGGAACCCCTGAGCCAAACTCCCCTATACCTTATTAAGGCTAAGACAGGCAAGTTCACGCACCCGGCATATTCCAGAATAACATCCTATTGTTTTAGATGCTCTACAAGCATGAACAGCCGCGAATCGGAAAGATCTTCTAGTTTCGCCCCGACTGACCGCCAAGGGCCAAAATGGCCCCTCCATCCCCGGGCGACTGGCTCTGGCGCGCCGAGGAGTGTCCCCAAGTGCCGGCAGAAAAGAAACGTCCCTATCTGCCGGCTAGAGGGCACCGAAGAGGATGGCGTAGGTAGTGGATTCGCCGAGCTTGAGCTCGTCGCCGGGATTGAGTTGGGCGGAACGGCCGGGCTCGACCTGAATGCAGACGCGCGTGGCCCCGTTTACCACCACGGTTCCGTTGGTGGGCGACAAGTCCTCGACGTGCCAGATATTTTGAGCATCGCACCAGATATGGGCATGGCGGGCCGAGACATCGTCGCCGACGTCGGTAATATCGCCCTCACCAGTGGCCAGCGCACCAATCTCAACACCCTGCTCACTCGGCTGAATCCAGCGCGGGGCGCTCACGACAAAACTGTTTTGTACGCGCAGCAAGCCCAAGGGGTGCGCCGGAGCGGGTTCGCGTTCGCCCGCGGTCATCGACATGCCAAGCGAACGCGGCGTGGAGGTGCCTCCGCCACAGGTCGCGTGCGCGTAGTCGATGGCATAGTTCACCGAGGACCGCACATCCGCCGAACAACCGACGGCGACAAACAGCACCAGCACGGCCTCGGCGCGCTCGGCGGGCATGAGTTCCGCCGCCTGGGACAGGCGATCGAGCGCGTTGCGATAGAGATTCGTGTCCTGATGGCACTCTTCGAGCGCGCGTACCATCGGTTCACCTGCAGGACCGCACACCATATTGATCACAGCCGTGGAGTCCATGGGATTTCGCTGGCGCAGGGCCAGTTGCGACATAATACGCGCAGCCGAGGTACCGTATTCGGCAAAGTAGCGCTGCTGAAGCGTGCCGACCGGCGCGCGAACGATAAAGCGGGAAACCCAAGAGCGATCGGCGGCTCGGCTCTGCGGGCTGCGGCCGTCGGCGAGCGGACGGGACGAAAGCACCAGGCCGCACAGCTCGATATGGCTCAGATGCGCCGCGCGCTTAAAGATGTCAAACATGGCCCCGCATGGGGTGAGCTCAACTTGAGATGCCATGACCTAGGCCTCCTTGGTCGTAGAAATAGAATCGGACGATACTTCGACAGGTCCGCCAAAAGTACGGGCAGCTGCGGCTCCACCGGCAAGCGGAGTCGCCATCTGGCTTTTGTGCGTCGCGGTGCCGAAACGGGAAGTTCAAAGGCAAAGCCCATCGCAAGCAAAAACCACGTAAGCGTATAGGTTGCAACCAGAGCGGCAACAAGGCCGCCCATCACGGCGCGTTGGGAAAATACGCTACATGCAGCCACAACCAGTACTGGAACCTCGCAGGCAGAAAGCGCAAGCACACCCTGCAGGAACCCCGAGCGCCGATTGCGCGCAAGTGCCCCCGCGGTAACGCCGGCTATGCCTGGCAGCGTCAACGCCAGTGCGGCAATAATACCCGGTAGCGTCCCAGACCACACGAGCGATCCCAAAGTCGCCGTCACGCGAGCGCCCGACGCCAGCAGCGCGGCCGAAACCACGACCACAGCCCAAACCACGCCACAGACGACCGTCGCGCCGACCATCAGCGCGCGACGAACCGCACGGCCAGACGCATCCATGGGGCACGGCGTGAGCGGCTCGCCGCGGAGCGAACGACCGACATTTTGCGCATAGTGGTCACAAAACGCCGAGAGCGCCGCCTCGACCGCCGCCGGCTCGGGACGATCTTTTTGATGGCTGGACAGACAGGCCATCACCACGTCGAACAGCTGGGCATCGACAAACGCCAGCGCATCGCGTAGCTCTTCGGAATCCGGCTCAAGCCCTAGCTGCTGGGCCTGCTCGGCCGCGGCGAGCGCCACATCGGGCTCACGACGAAGCAGCTGAGTCAAATCACAACCGGGCGCATGGGCACCAATGGGATAGTCGGGCCGCGTGTCCATCTTGAGACGGTAGGGGCTCGCGATGTCGCGCGTCTTTTTGCGCGAACCGAGGTGCCCGAAGTGCTCGGCGCGGCTTCGTATGGCGCGACGCCGGCAATGAGCTCGTAAACCGTGCTTGCCGCGGCATAGACGTCAATCGCCGGCGACATACGCAAAGCGCGCAGATCGGGAATATCGTCGGTGAGCATCTCGGGTGGGGCATAGGCAACCGTCGCGCGACGCAGCGTGGCATAGCGCTCCGTAAACGACGCCTTGCCGCCGGTACCGGCCACGGCCGACGCAGGCTCGAGCGCCAGCGACGAGCCAAAGTCGATCAGGCACAGGTCAAAGGTGCCCTCGGCAAGCTGCCGGTCAAGCGGTAGACGCGCCGTACGCACCATAATATTAGCGGGCGAGATATCGCGATGGACAAAGCCCTCACCCACCAGGCTCATACGGCAGAGCAGATCGAACAGGTCGCGACCCAGACGCGCCGCCACAAGCGGCGACAGGCGTCCGGCATCGTCCACGGCGAGTCGCGAACGCAAGCGGGCAAGCGTCTCGCCCTCGACCCATTCCATGACAATTGCAGGCACACCGTCGACCTCGCCCCAGCCATAGAGGCGGGGAAAGCCCTTAAGGCCCGAAAGGGCGCGATGGCATTCATATTCCTCGCGAAATGCCGCTTTGAACTTGGCGACCAGCGCCTCGTGAGTTGCATCGTCGTCAAACTCATCGCGCGTCGGCAAGATGAGCTGTTTGAGTGCCATGGCCTCGCCTTGGGCGTTGACGGCACGCGTCACGCGGCCGATACCGCCACGGCGCATGGTGGCATCGTCGGCAAACAGCATCGTAAAACGACGCAGATAGGCAGGCAGTTCGTCCTGACCGAGCGCAATGGCCGGCTCAAACCCGTCGACACGCGCCAGGCGCAAGCCGACCATGGGATCGCGACCGAGCGATTGTGGTGTGGTGGATGCAAGATCGGTCATCATAGGGCAAGCGCCGCCACGTTATTGTTGAAGTTACCGAGCGCGACGTCATCATCGCCGTAATGGCCGACCCATTGACATAGGTTGGTGTAACAGCCCCACAGATTGGCATACTGCTGATACCACTTTGACCGGGGCGAGAATGTCTGACGACCGAACTCAGCTCGAATGACAAACATCTCCCCGACCAGGCTGTCGCACGGCCTGGGATCTCCCGTAGAGTTATAGGTCGAAACCACGTCATTGGCACGAGAAACATAGCCGTCGAGCATGTTGTACTTGGTTACAAGCCAACGGTGAATGCTCTCTTCCTCAGCAGCGGAAAGGCCACCGGAGTTTGCATCGTTGTCAGTGTTGCCGCCCGTCGAGCCGCCGTTTCCAGACCCTCCGGCAGAGGAACCCGACCCAGAGCCGCCGCCCGAACTCGACGAATCCGAGCCGGAGCCAGAAGTATCCGAGCTACCGGGCTTTCCGGACTGCTGGGCGTCCTGCTCCTTCTGCTGCTCGACCTTATTCACCGTTGCCGCCACGCTATTGTTGGACAACCGATCGATGATCTTGGTGTTGGTGAGCACGATGGTTTTGCCATTGGCAAGCGTGACTTCGTTGTCCGGGGCCTCGGCGCCGTCCGCGTCGTCAGTGCCAAACACAATATGCGCGACCACACTTGCCCAAGCATATCCAGTCGTGGTGCCCAGGTCACTTTTGACCTCATGCCCCACGCGCGGTTCGCGTGCGGCATGTGCCTGCATCATGGACGGCACGGTCATGCCATAGGCAGAAACGCCAGCTATGACCAGCACCAGCGAGCAAGACAGCAGTGCGTACGCCCGCGGCGCCAAGCCCAGTCGGCGTCGCATGCGCACCGCGGCGCCGCGCTTTGTCTGAGTGCCACCGGGCCGCATGCGTTCTCCTCCAACAAAAACACGCCGCTCGGGAGCGGCGCATTCATTCGAATCCATATTTGAGTGTATCAGCGAACCCAAAAGGTTGCGCAACGAATGGGCAAATTAAGGATGCGAGCGGAAGCATCCATGCGATAAGCGGATACAAAGCATCTTTGTTGCACAACAAACTTACAGTCGCACGGGGAAATTATGGCTACCCCGTGCGTCGCGATGAAGACATACGGCAGGAGCAGGCTCGCCACCTAAATCGTGCGACGGGCCTCGATGGCGCGCCCAAGCGTAAGCTCGTCGGCATACTCCAGGTCGCCGCCCACGGGAAGGCCGCTCGCCAGACGCGATACCTCAACGCCCAGCGGCTTGATAGTGCGGGCCAGGTAGCTCGCCGTGGTCTCGCCCTCGATATTGGGGTTGGTGGCGATGATGACCTCGTGGATGTCCTCGTGGCCCAAGCGTGCCAGCAGCTCACGAATGTGCAACTGCTCGGGACCAATCTTGTCCATGGGACTGATCACGCCGCCCAATACGTGGTAGAGACCGTGGTAGCTGCCCGTGCGCTCAATCGCCTGGACATCGCGCGGCTCGCCCACCACGCAAATGCGAGTGGTATCGCGCATCGAATCCTGGCAGATGGAGCACTCGTCGGCCGTGGCGTAGTTAAAGCAGCGGCTGCAAAAGTGAACCTCCTGCTTAACCTCCAGGATAGCCTCGGCCAGGCGGCGCGCCTCCTCGGCATCGGCCTCGAGCAGGTAATAGGCGATGCGCTGGGCCGACTTGGGACCAATGCCCGGCAGACGACCCAGCTCATCGAGCAATTTTTGCAGACTATGGTTGGCACTCATATATATGCGTGTCTTAGAACGGCATGCCCGGGATGTTGAGGCCGCCGGTGATGGCGCCCATCTGCTTGTTGGCAAGCTCGTTGACACCGCGGACGGCCTCGTTGACGGCAGCCATGATCATGTCCTGCAGCATATCGACGTCCTCGGGATCGAGGCATCGGGGTCGATGGTGAGGTTGACGAGCTCCATCTCGCCGTTAACGGTCACCTTGACCATGCCGCCGCCGGCAGAGGCGTCGACGGTCTGGGACTTAAGGTTTTCCTGCGCGGCGGCAAGCTGCTCCTGCATCTTGCGAGCTGCTTCATCATTTGCTGCATGTTCATACCGGCCATGATGGCTCCTTTACGTGCGGCCGCGCGACAAGCTGCAAGGGCAGCCGGAGCGCGACGGGACTTTCAAACTCAAAAATCGTACCACGGCGCGGGGCAAGCAAGCGGGGCGGACACGCTACCTCAGTCGATATACATGTCCTCCAATACAAACCACGCGCAAAGATTATGCAAGGCCGAATTATGCAAGGTTGCATAATATCGCATACTCAATCTAGTAGAGCCGAATCCGGCATTTCATGTGTGCCACTAAATAGCTAAATGCCAAACCGCTGCTCGAGGCGGAGCACATGGCGGCAGGGTATAATTTGATTGTCATAGATTGCAATTTGGAGGTGCCCCATGAATGCCCCCGACGCGCTCCAAAACATCCGCTCAAAACACCCCGTTGCATATGTGGTTCTCTATCTCTTTGTCGGCTGGGCATTGCTGGTTGTCATCACCCATGCCATAGCTTTTGGAGCAGAACTGCTGATAGCCAGCTCGGACCAGCCCGTCGTCAAATGGGAGACGACCGATGAATGCACCGACGGAACCCGAACCATTTACTACAACAGCCCGTCCCTCTACCAAGAGTTCAAGGTCAAGATAAAGGACTCCAAGATTGTCGATGCCGAACTGGGCTCTTTATTTACAATCGGAGCAACCGTCAACGCCGAGCAAGTCGAGTACACGGACGGCCATGCGACGTATCGTATCGACCTCAGCACCCTAGGCCGACCGTCACGCGCTTGTCTGCTCGAATGCGATATACGCGGCACCACACTACACATGTCCGAAATACAGATGCGCCCGGACAAAAGAAAGTGATATATGGCCGAGTCGGAAGAGACTAGGCATAGACTCGTCCGCCTTCGTAGGCAAAACGCAGGATGAGCGGGGCATTGTTACGCACGAAATCATCGAGTTCTTTGAGGTCCGCTTCGCTAAAGCCCTCATGTGACACCCAATTGAATGCCGGCAAGATACACTCCGCCGCGTCAAAACCCCAATCGCGCGGGCGCTCCACAACGACCTTCACCGTGTTGTCCTCACGGACTTCGGAATACGAAACTTGCGTATCGTCCTCGAGGCGGACATATTCCCACATCATAAGCTCGCTCCGTTCAAAGAAGTCTCTTCCTGAGCAGTATACCCGCCCGTACAGCTACTCCACCGGTTTGAAGATGGTGGACTGGCCGAAGACGCTACGGATGAGGCTTTGGCTTCGTCCTCGGTCTGCGGGATGCTTGGGCTGCGCCTTGATGGCCGAAGGGGCTGCCCGCGCCGGGGTTGGACTCCCAGGGAGCCGCAGGAGCGTCCTCCTCTTTGGGGGCAGTTGCAGCGGGCTTGGGCGCGGACGCCGCACCCGGCACGTCGAACGGGGGCAGATCGTCCCCGCCGGCATCGGCAGCAAAACCGCCGACCATGGCATCGTCGTAGGGAACCTGCTCGGATTCCCACAGCGCAGACGACGCGGCAGGCTGAGATTTGGGGGCGGCAGAGCGCTCGGGCGCACGGGGCGCGGGCTCGGTCGGGAGCTTGCCCGTAGCGGGAGCGCCGGCAGGTTGTCGGAGCGCAGCCCAGGGGCCTTAGCCA
>ENA-OPZM01000501-OPZM01000501.1-human-gut-metagenome-genome-assembly--contig:-NODE-501-length-16840-cov-2.673607_pt1 | contig 16840 bp, 23 predicted proteins | sample MGYA00242478_ERZ504493 | MGnify/ENA primary metagenome ERZ504493 (study PRJEB26092, sample SAMD00036227) | human gut metagenome | host: Homo sapiens | study: EMG produced TPA metagenomics assembly of...
GATCACCGGGTTTACCGGAACTTCCTGCTATGTAAAGGATAAGGAGGACAACTATATCTGTACTTCTCCCAAATACAAGCAGGTCAGTATATCAAGCTCCGGATCCTGCATCACTGTGGGAACTGGGCGATAGGAGCAGAAAAGCCTCTCGGGAAGGGGTGACGGTCAAAAAACCGTCCTGCTTTCATCTACTACAATATATTTATGGTTAATATCCCTTACAGCCAGTAAGGAATTATCCATCTTGTTGCTTAAGCTGTTAAAATGTATGGAGCAATCGGTATATCGTCTTATTCATCTTGGACTTCGCGTCCGTTGCCGAGACTGATAACCAGCTCCTCATTTGCAGCGTTCGTTTTATGCAGGTTGAACTGCCTTCGGTACGTTCGTGTCACACCACAGTAGATGGAATAGGCAATGAGTAAAACTGGTCTTTATCCATTGCATAATCTGATTTTAAGGAGTGACAAATTTATGAATATGAATGCAGTAGGTATTGATGTTTCCAAAGGAAAAAGCATGGTTGCTATCCTTCGTTCTTATGGTGAGATCATTTCAAAACCATTTGAAGTCAAACACACAGTCAGTGGGATTCGCTCTCTCATTGAGCAGATCCAATCCATTGATGGCGAATCTCGTATTGTCATGGAACACACCGGTCGTTATTACGAACCTCTTGTCCGTGAACTTTCGAAAGCTGACCTTTTTGTATCTGCCATAAATCCCAAACTCATCAAAGATTTTGGAGACAACTCTCTCCGCAAAGTAAAGTCCGATAAAGCGGATGCAGTAAAAATTGCACGCTATACTCTTGACAGTTGGACGGAACTCAGACAGTATAGTCTCATGGATGAAATTCGTAATCAACTGAAAACCATGAACCGCCAGTTTGATTTTTACATGAAACACAAAACCGCTATGAAAAATAATCTAATCAGCATCCTTGACCAAACTTATCCGGGAGCTAACACTTATTTTGACAGCCCTGCCCGTGAGGATGGAAGTCAAAAATGGGTTGACTTTTCAGCCACCTACTGGCATGTGGATTGTGTTCGTAAACTCTCTCTAAACGCCTTTATCGACCACTATCAAAAGTGGTGTAAACGCAGGAAGTACAACTTCAGCCGTTCAAAAGCTGTTGAAATCTATGAAGCATCTAAGGAGCTTGTTTCTATACTTCCAAAAGACGATCTGACAAAGTTAATCATCAAACAGGCTGTAGAACAATTAAATACGGCTTCACAGACTGTGGAACAGCTTCGTACCATGATGAATGAGGCTGCTTCTAAACTGCCGGAATACCCTGTTGTCATGGCTATGAAAGGTGTAGGTAAATCGCTTGGTCCACAGCTTATGGCAGAGATTGGTGATGTCTCCCGATTTACCCACAAAGGAGCCATTACAGCCTTTGCAGGCGTTGATCCCGGTGTAAATGAATCCGGTTCATATGAGCAGAAAAGCGTTCCTGCTTCCAAGCGCGGTTCCAGTACTCTTCGTAAGACTCTGTTTCAAGTCATGGATGTTCTCATCAAAACAAAGCCACAGGATGATCCTGTCTACTTGTTTATGGATAAGAAACGAGCACAAGGAAAGCCTTATTACGTCTACATGACAGCCGGTGCGAATAAGTTTCTTCGCATCTACTATGGTCGAGTGAAAGAATATCTGTCTTCACTCCCAGAATAAATATCTCGTCAATACCTTTATTTTAGACCAGCGAATATCGGTGGTCTTATTTTAATGTTCAAAATCTTGCAAAAATTTTGCCTGAAATCATCAATTTGCTATTGACTTTTTATTTGCAGGCTCGGTAATTGAATTACCGAGAATTCCCGCAGAGTATCTTAAAGCTCTCATGTTTAAAGACCCGAGCATTCTGAACGAACAATGTTAAAGAATTCGAAAACTGTCTCCTGGTTTGACTGGAAGACAGTTTTTATTGTTTATGAATTTTTTCGTCTCGAATGAAATACTCTCCTGAAGGACGTTTTTTTCGTATCAAAACAAAATTTTGTCATTTTGTGTTTAAATAAAATCATCGGATAAGACTATGGATGGCCAGAATGAGCTATTTGCTTTATGCAAAAAATAGGAGGGACTTATATGGCATACGAACTGCGTCCTTACCAGAAAGAATGTAAGGATATTTTAGATAAAACACCTACCGGGAACCACCTGGTGGTCATGGCAACAGGACTGGGAAAAACAGTCGTTATGACACATCTTAAAAGAAACGGAAGAGTACTGCTCCTGTCGCACAGGGATGAGCTGGTGAGGCAGCCGGAAAAGTATTTTGACTGCTCTTTTGGCATAGAAAAGGCAGAGGAGCATGCGGGGATGAAGAGGTGGTTTCCGCCAGTGTGCAAAGCCTTTCCCGTCCGGGCAGGATGAAACGCTTTGCCCCGGATGCTTTTGATACCATCATCATTGATGAAGCGCACCACAGTGCAGCCAAAAGCTACCGGGCGGTTCTGGATTACTTTTCCGGGGCAAAAAGGCGTATCGGCTTCACCGCCACTCCGCAGCGCGGGGATAACGTCCGTCTGACCGATGTTTTTGACGACATCATCTTTAACCGCGACCTGCGCTGGGGGATCCAGAACAATTACCTGTCCCGTATCCGCTGTGAACAGGTTTTTGGAAAATTTAAACTGAAAAATGTAAAGAAGCATCTGGGGGATTATTCTGATTCAGACCTTGAAAAGGTTATGCTCGATGGAGGTGCGATCGTCACTGCTGCAAAGGCGTACGTGGAGAAGTGCCTGGACAGACACACACTGATCTACTGTGTCACCAAGCGTCTCTGCTATCTGCTCAGGGAAACGATCTGTTCCCTGATCCCGGATAAGAAAGATACTGTATGTGTTGTTACCGGCGAAACACCTGCGGAGGAGCGCAGGCAGATCCTTAAGGATTTTGCAGATGGGAAGATCCGCGGCATCATCAACTGTATGGTACTCACTGAGGCACAGACCTCCCGATCTGTGACACGATTATGAATCTGCGCCCGACCTGCAATCCGACCCTGTACCAGCAGATGGCGGGAAGGGGTACAAGGCTGTATGAAGGAAAGGAATTCTGTCTTCTCATTGACATTGTCCCGGCAGATTCCAAAAAAGTCCAGAACCTCTGCACCGCGCCTACCTTATTCGGAGTGGATCCGGCCCTGCTTGACAAGGAACAGAAAAAGAAACTGAATCCCGACACCGATCTTTTGACTTTGTGCGACTCCCTCCGCGGATATTTCACAACGGAAGCGCAACGCATGGAGATCGAGACACGAAGGTGGATCTGTTCCTGGATTCCTGTAATGAAGCACTGGCTGCATGCAAGGACAAGACGATCAAAGATCTGGCTGCTTATTATACTGAAAAACGCCAGTCTGCGGAACCGGAATATGACTTTGGGAATCTGGATGTGGAGATCTGTCCGGATGATGAGAAGCACTATATGATCAACCCGTCCTGGGATGAAGTGATCTACATTTCCAAACCGGATGTTCTGGACAATGTCAACGTGGAATTCCATACCTCTGATTCATCATTATCTCCGGAACCTTAAAGATGGACAAGGCGGTTGAACTGGTAAAGGCTTACTGCGAATCCCTTCCCGGTTTCTATTCGTACTGCTGGAATAAGGATTCCCAGGAAAACTGGAGTACCATGAACGCAACGGAAAAGCAGGTAGCCAAAGTAAAGAAGGATTATCTCCATAAGGGGATTTACCTGAATACTGCGGACAAATTAAACAAGCTGGAAGCTTCGCGTCTGATTGACCTGTCCGTGCGGATGAAAGAAGCCGAGAAACAGAAAACACTCCTGACGAAGGCACAATCTGAAAAGCCTTCCAAGTCAGCATCTGAATACTTCAGCTAAAAATGAAAGAAGAGGATAAGATCAGGGAAAGAGGCAAAAAGCAGTTCCCCGTATTCTGTGATAAGATAACTGCCAAAAAGAAAGCGGAAGAAAAATACCGGCAGCAGATGCGACGTGAGTATATACCTGAGAAAGGAGAACGGAAAAAGCTTACTATTTCAAAACTCATAATCCCGTCTCCCGAAAAACCTGCTTCCATTAAACAGTTAGGATACCTTTCCTCACTGATCGCTAAAGCGGAGAAATATGTAAGCCTTCCGGAGATCTCCCTTCAAAATCTGACCACCCGTCAGGCAGCTGCCTGATCGAACTTATAAAAAACAGCCACAGATACCTTCTCTTGCTTAAACGCTGGCATCCAGATGGAGTTCTGTGACCTGCCGCAGTTTATCTGCTCCGCGGAGAAATGCGAGAACGGAAGGTTTGCCATCGAATATAAGAGAAAGGAATGAACAAAAGCCCCGCAGTATATGGGGCTTTTTTTTGTACCGGTTTTCGTCTCCTCGTCTGATACTCTGATCCGGCTCTGCTATATTGTACTTGCAAAGATCAATATCCTAAGGAAAAAATCCAGAAGAAACATAGAATTCTTTCCAAATGCCAAGCAGGAAAATATGTTTATTGATATGGTTCATGCGAAAAAGAGTATAATATAAGTACAAGAATAGGAGGCGATTATATGCTGGACGTAAATATGATAATTGCAAACAACATTCAGGTTGATCTGGAAAAAGAAAACAAAAAGCAGGTTGATCTGGCAGAAGGAATTGGAGTCTCCAAGCAGACAATGAGCAAAATTATGAATGGTGCAAGAGCAATCAACGCGATTGAACTTCATAAATTTCTGAGTACCTTCATGTGTCGATGGATTCTCTGATGAAGATGCCAGAAAAGCCGATGGACACGAATGTGATCCATGCGTTTATGGGACGTGTTAAAACTGAGGAAGCAAGAAAGGGAATCCAGCTTGCGGATAAACTGTCCGATATGATTCTGTTCCATAGCAGGGTATGTGAGAATGGTAAAAAGATGGATCAGCCCTGGAGGATAAGTGATGAATAATGTTCTGGAAGATAGCCTCTTTGTAAGCCAAAACAGGAAATTGATGGAATGCAATCCATCGTCAGGCAGTTTTCAGCAGAGTATGTCGGCAATTCTATTGTCTCTCAGATAAATAGTTAAGGAGTAATATATAAGATGCAAACCAAAAGAAAGAATGGAGATTTGAACAAAGTGTTGAATGAAATTTCAGCATATTTATCCGATATTTCAAACATAGGAAACATTACTCATTATTACTGGAAGACAGGAATTTATGCTGAAAAACTGTTAAAATTATGCTATGGAAAAGAAGCAATTGTGTTTCCTGTTGATATTAATGAAAATTACAGATAAACTGGGAATATGGATTGAAGATGTAGATATAAATGATTTTTCTAATGAACATATTAAAAGACCAAATCATAAAATCGCTCAGTTATCTGTACAGGAAAGTTTTTTCTCAAATGAAAGAGAAGCAGTTTATTTATACGGATAAATATGTACCTGCAGCTTCAAAAAGATATTGCAATCGCAAATGAAATCGCACAATATATTTTTCACAAAGAGGATAAAAAAATATACAAGAATTACTTTGTAATGCCAATGTGTCCGACAAAGTCAGATGCATTAGTTGCTGAAATTTTTTTCTATTTTTTCTGTTGATCCCAATGAGAAATTTCCTGCAGGAGTTATATGACTATGTTAAGTATAGGATTAAGGAGCAGAGTATTCCTATAAGCACCGAGGAGTGGATTAAGTATCTGTCAGAAAAAACAGGAGTTTCGGAATATTATGTTGCAAATGGATATCAATATTTAAGAAGTGTTGCATATTGGATATATCAGGCTTGGGAATTAAAAAATACGCCGGAAAAGCTGGCGGAAATTAATATGACGGAAGAAAATCAACAGGAAATATGTAAGTGGATATCAGAAAAAGATTTTTCTAAATTGAAAGATTTGATATTCCAAAATGAATAAACAAAATCCCCATAGTGCATGGGGATTTTTTGTACCGGTTTTTCGTCTCATCTGATACCATACTTCAGCTCTGCTATATTGTACTTACAAAGATCATTACACCAAAGATAAACATCCAGAAAGGAGCATGGATCATGAAGTACATTTTGATGAGAACGGTTTCAGGAAAAACATACTATGCAAGAACAGAGGAAAATAATGCGATCAAAAAAACAGAGGATATCGCTTTGGCACAGAGATTTGCATCAGAGAAGGATGCGAAAAAAATGCGGGACCGGGCAAGCAGGAAACTTAACGGATACAAGATCCATCCGGTTTCAGACGAAAGCCAGAAAGACCTGCGGGACTCAAAGATTCAGATGACAGACGCAACGCCATCCGTCAGTAATTCTCCGGCTGGCATTTCAAGCAGCTCCCACAGAAAATGTTTCACTGCACAGGAGCGAGCCGCGGTATACAACAAAACAGAAGGTCATTGTGCCACCTGCGGAGAATTTGTCCCATATACCGATTTCACCGTGGATCACATCATCCCGCTTGCAAAAGGCGGCAACAATGATCTGTCAAACCTTCAATGTGCCTGCAGCGTCTGTAACCGTATCAAGCAGGACATACTTCCGGAAGACCTGATGAAGAAGCTGACCAGGATTATGGTATATCAGGTAGGACAAAAAGGAAACAAAAAATATAAAAAAATACTTCGCAAGGCATGCAGATGATCTCTCTGTCCGGATATCCGGGCAGAGCATTTTTGTTGTGTCTTGTATTTTTTCATTTTGCAGGAAATGAAAAAGAAAGGAGAAATTTTTATGAGCAACACAAAAAGTGGGTTTGTCCACTTACACGTCCACGGAGAATACAGTCTTTTGGATGGGATGAGCAAGATCCCAGATCTTGTAAAGAAGATAAAAGACTCCGGGATGACTGCATGTGCCCTGACGGACCATGGTGTCATGAACGGCGTGGTGGACTTTTACAACGAATGTCAGAAACAGGGGATCAAACCTATCCTTGGCTGTGAGTGCTATGAAGCACCCGAAAGCAGGCTGGATAAAAATTCCCATGCAGGAGAGGAAAGGTATCATCACCTGATCCTGTTAGTAAAAAACGAAACCGGATACAAAAACCTCTGCCACCTGGTCTCAAGGTCCAATATCGACGGCTTTTATTACAAGCCGCGGATCGATTTTGAACTGTTAGAGCAGTACCACGAGGGACTTATCTGCCTGAGTGCATGTCTGGCCGGACGTGTTCCGCGTGAGATCCTCCGCGGGATCAGCTGCGGAGACATGGAACCGGCAAAAAAAGCAATCCTAACGATATAGGGAATTGTTTGGGGATGACTATTATCTTGAGATCCAGAACCATGGGATCCGGGAAGAGCAGATAGTCGCTAACGAGCTGGTCAGGTTTTCGGACGAACTGGGTATCAAGCTGGTATGTACCAATGACTGTCATTATACCAATTCCGAGGATAAGGAAGCCCATGAGTATCTTCTCTGCCTCCAGACAAAGAAAACGCTGGACAGTCCGGACAGGCTTGTTTACGAAGGTGATTATTCCGTAAAAACGGAAGAGGAGATGCGGCAGTTATTCCCGTCATTGCCACAGGCTTTTGACAATACCCTTGAGGTCGCAGACAAATGCAATTTTGACTTTAAATTTGGCGATTACAGGATGCCAAAAGTCGTTATCCCAAAAGAGTATGGAAATGATTATTTCCGTTACCTGGAGGATGAATCCTGGAAAGGATGGGAAAAACGTTACCCTGTAGGCAACAGGAACGTGAGACGGCAAAGAAAGATCTGGAGTACGAGCTTGGGATCGTAAAGCAGATGGGATTTGCCGAGTATTTCCTGGATACCCGTAAAACTATCCGATGGTCAAGGAACATGGATATTAGTAGGACCGGGACGTGGCTCCGCAGCCGGAAGCCGGATGTGCTACTGTCTGGGGATCACGGATATCGACCCTATCCCATATAACCTGCTGTTTGAGAGGTTCCTCAATCCTGAACGAATATCCATGCCGGATATTGATGTCGACTATAATTATTCTTATAAGGATGATGTGATCGCATTTGAGGCGGAAAGCAACGGCTGGGATCATTTTGCCAAGATCCGTACCTTTACGGCCATGAATGCAAAAGGGATCGTGCGTGATATTGCCAGGGTAGCCGGGTATCCGGTAGCAGTAGGAGACAGGATCGCAGGTCTGATCCCAAAAGATCCTAAAATGACACTGGATAAGGCATGGGATTCCAACCCTGACCTTCAGAATTTTATCAACTCAGATCCCGGATACCAGAAGCTGTGGAAGATCGCCAGAAGGCTGGAGGGCACCAAAAAGGCCGCCTCCACACACGCCTGCGGACATATCCCGACTCCGGTACCATGTGAGGATCTGTTCCCGGTATCCGTCGATCCGGAAACCGGATATCTTGTCTGCCAGTACAACATGACCGATGCAGAGCATCTGGGGAACCTGAAAAAGGATCTTCTGATGCTGCGTAACCTGACTATCATCGATACAGCACAGAAATCCGTAAAAGAGAAATACGGGGTTGAGATCCCGCTGTGGACGAAGAAATATTAAACGATAAAGAAGCATTGAAACTTATTTCTTCCGGAGACACAAACGGGGTATTCCAGCTGGAATCCGAAGGAATGAAAGGGTTCATGAAGAAGCTGCAGCCAACCTGTTTTGAAGATATCATTGCAGGGGTGGCTTTATACCGTCCGGGGCCAATGGAGTATATCGACGATTATATCCGCGGAAAACATGATCCGGGATCCATAAAATATCTGACCCCTGAACTGGAAAGCATTTTAAGTTCCACTTATGGGTGATCGTTTATCAGGAACAGGTCATGCAAATTGTACAAAAGTTAGCCGGTTTTTCCATGGGAAGGGCCGATCTGATTCGTAAGGCTATGGGTAAAAAGAAGCAAGATATTATGGATCAGGAAGCTCCAAGGTTATCTACGGAGATAAAGAACTGAAGATTGACGCTGTGTCAACCGCGGGATCCCAGAAGAGACTGCAAAGCAGATCTGGGAACAGATGGTTGATTTTGCCAAGTATGCGTTTAATAAGAGCCATGCTGCGGCTTATGCTGCCATTGCAATGCAGACGGCATATCTGAAAGCCCATTATGCACTGGAATTTGCAGCCGGACTGTTGACATCCGTTATGGATAAAACAGATAAGCTTGCGGTTTATATCGCTGAATACAGGAAAAATGGTATCAGGATCCTTTCACCGGATATCAACCTGTGCCATGAGGATTTCACTGTTGTTGGAGATTCCATTTATTATGGCCTTGCTGCACTCAAAAACGTTGGCAAGGAAGCAATTGGAAAAGTCATAGATGAAAGAAAAACAAACGGTCAGTATGTATCATTTTACGACCTGGTAAAGCGAAATCCGGAGATCGATAAAAAGATGCTGGAAGCACTTGCAAAAACAGGTGCACTGGATTTTACCGGATATACCAGACATACACTGATGATCTCCGGCGTGGAATATCTGTCCGCCCAAAAACGTGCATCCAAAAAACAGATCGAAGGGCAGTTATCCCTGATGGATCTGTTTGGAAGCAGTTCGGATATGACAGATACTCTTTCTGAGTTACCGGAATATTCCGAGGAAGAACTTCTGTTTTATGAAAAAGAAGGAGCAGGTGTGTATATCTCAAAACATCCGATCGATGTATACGCTGAGGTCCTTTCCAAAAATCCGGTCAAGTACAGCAGCTATCTGTATGCGGATGAGGAGACAGGAGCTATCCCTGCAAAGGAAAAGGAAGAGGTTTCCATTGCCGGGATCATCAGGTCCTATAAAGTCATCTATACCAAGAAGAACAATGAGCCGATGGTGTTCCTTGATGTAGAAGATTCCATCGGTGTTACCAAAGTGGTCGTTTTCCATTCCCTGTATGAGTTGATAAATGAAAAGATCAGGGAGGACAGACCTGTTTTTATCAGAGGAAAGGTAAGTATCCGGGAAGAGGAAGCAAGCCTGATCGCTGACAGTGTTTTCTTCCTTGATGAGCCAAACTACAGGATATGGATCCGGTTTGACAGTATCCGCGAATTCAGGAACAATGAAAGTGTATTGGAAAAGATCTCATCCTGGAACAGGGGAATGTCCCTGGTCAGTGTTCTTTTGAATGATAAAAGAATCACCATGGCATTGAAGATCCATATGTCATCCGATCAGAAAGCAATCAATGAGCTGAAAGAGGCATTTGGGGAAATGAATGTACTGGTAAAGGAAACCCAGTATCTGTAGTGTTCAGGAGCTGTATCTTACAGCTCCTTTTTTTCGTACCAGAAGTTACCTTTTCGATTTTCTCATATTATGTACAGGTAAGCAGAAAAAACGCTGCTTCATAACAATCAGATATTTGCTTCATTACAGGAATGAGCAACGATCAACAGAGAGGAGATAAAACATTGTACGACACAACAGAACGCATTATTGAAAACAACCAGGTACATTTAAGAGGAAAAATGGTAACAGGTTTTTCCTTTAGTCACGAACTTTTGGGAGAAGGGTTTTACACCGCACAGGTAACCGTAGACAGACTCAGCGAAGTGACAGATACCATTCCCATCATGGTATCCGAACGGCTGATAGACGTAACACAGGATTATATTGGAAAATATGTGGGAGATCCGCGGACAGTTCCGTTCCTACAATCAGTATAATGAAGAACATAACCGCCTTATCCTCCATGTATTTGCAACAAAAATGGAGATTTTGGAAGAGGAGGATTATCCGATAAATAAGATCTATCTGGATGGATATATCTGTAAGCCAACTGTATACCGTAAAACTCCGCTTGGAAGAGAAATTTCAGATGTGTTATTGGCAGTTAACCGTTCATACCATAAATCAGACTATATTCCGTGTATCTGCTGGGGCAGAAATGCCCGTTACGCTTCTTCTCTTGAAGTTAGCAGTCATCTTCAGATGGAAGGCCGTATCCAGAGAAGAGAATACTCTAAACGGATCAGCGAAACAGAAACGGAAAGCCGCACTGCATATGAGGTTTCAGTAGGCAGTATGAAGCTGCTGGAAGAATGACTCTTCTACATACAGGTACTTCCACAAAAAGAGAGGTTTTCCTCTCTTTTTTGATATAAGGATATTTTTGTACAGTTAAAAACATAAGAACAACAAAAATCATTGCGAACATCAGAAAAAACAGGTACTATATTAACATATACTACTACATGTACAACCCGGGATCGTGGTCGATTATGCTACCGGCGACAGCTGGCTGGAAGGAGAAGAGAGCAGACAGGTGGCAGATGGTTGCTCACTGTCTGATAAGGTTTCAGATCTGTTCTTCAATTTGATCCCATTCCTGTCGGGTATGAATTAAAAAACTAAGGAAAGGACAAAAAACATGGAGATCAATTTGACTGCTGATGAGCGAGAAATGTTATATAACTTACAAACTATGAGATGGTCCAGTTTTCAAGGAAAACCACTTTCTAAAATTGATGGGGAATACCAGAAGATGGTCGCTGATGATCTTAAACAGATGATGAAGTCTCCACCCCCATGCGGGGACATAACTCCTATGGAGGTGGTATCTAACAGCAGGGCGGAGCCCCAGAGTTAAATGTCTCCACAGTCATCATGGCGCAAGAAAGCTTTGTTCCCGCTGCCGTGCCGCTTACGTCTTTCGAACAGACGACGGATGAGCGGTGCCGGCCGTGCAAACGGAGGGCTGTTCACGAAGCCCCCTATCCATTGGCGGATGAAGCCTCTGGAATACTTTGGTCCATGCTTTTACCCGGTATCCCGGGGCGTACATGGATACGCTTTTATACAGCCGGGGACAGGATCTTCCAGTCCGGGTGCTGTTTATGGCTGTTATTCCTTCCGGCAGGGTTCAGCTGATGGAACCCCCTGCTGGCAGGCGTGGCCAGGAAATGGAAGTCCTTAAATCCCTTCCATGCATCCGGGACGGCCTTGCGCAGGATGTTTGCCGCACCGTTGCAGTCCGCATTGATGCAGTACCCGTCCCTGCACAGGTACATCCCACGCTCGATGCGTCTCCCGGAAAATACCGGACGTGCCTTTACCTTTCCGTATACAGGCATAAAGTCAGAAGCAGTCACATCCGCCTTGGATGTATAACTTTCCTCCTGTTCGACCACATCGATCCCTGCGCGGAGCGCCTTGTATTCGATCATCTGGCGCAGCCTGTAATGCGGGATGGACACAAACTTCTGGTTGTTCTTCTTTCCCATGTTCGTATTCTGTTTCCAGAGCTTATTGACACCGATCACAAGGATCCCCACGCGGTGGTCCACACAGTAACGGATGATGTCCGTACTGATCTTGTGCATCTGGTCTTTGAGGAAACAGTCATGCTCACGTGAAAGGGCTTCCAGATATGCGGAGTCCGCATGCTTATGCTCATGCCCCCTTGTGATGATGGATACCGCCTGAGCCTCTGTTTAGCAAAGAACTGGTTCTCTGACAGGACCGCACCGCCCTTGTATACGACGGACGTTCCGTCCGTGCATGCGATAGCTGCGATGTTGTCCGTCCCGAGATCGAGTCCTGCCATGTAAGGCATATCGGGGTAAAAAGGTGCGGCCATATCCTCGATAACGAAGGACATGATATATTTGTCATAATAAGGTTTGAAGGTGATCTCCCGCAGATTGGATCCTTGATCTATATAATTCAGGGGGATACGTTCCTTTTTCTTAAAACCGGGAAGTTTCAGACTGCAGCCTTCGGTGCCGCCGTCAGCTTTTGGATAAAGAACGGCATCCTGGTTGGTAACCTTAAATGTTCTGTGTGTAGATCTGCAGTATTTTGGCATCCTTGGTTTTCCAGTAAACAGGGATGGATCCTGTTTATACAGCTTCAGGTTATCCAGCCATTTGCGGAAATTCTTGACGGCTTCTTTGACGGTATCCTCTGCTGTCTGCATGGGAAGTCCGGCAAAATAATCCGGGTTACTGGTAGCCTCAGGATCTTAAGAAGGGCCTGGTAGGACAGTACCCGTCTGGGAGTAAATCCTTCGTAGACTGCTTTTGTCTACTCCAGCTCATCAAAAACAAGTTTCTGCAGATCTGTCAGTTTTTCCTTTCCCCATCCGGTAAATACCTGCCGGATCCGGAAAAGGGCAGCATTATACAGGTTCTTTGCAAGGGCAGAATTATCTTCCGCAAAGGAAAAGACTTCCCTGAATGACTTTTCTGACACTACCATCGGGACCGTGTTTTTCATAATGGCTGTACCCCCTTTCCAAACCTTAAATTCTATGGTATTATTATATCATAATCACAAATGGATGTCAATTTTTCGGACAGTCATTGGAACAGGAGGGATCCCTATGTATAAGAAAAAGAGAGGACAGGATTACTATACGAACAGGCACAGCTGTTTCCTGCTGCAGTACCATCTGGTGCTGGTGACAAAATACCGGAAACCGGTCCTTAAGGGAGAGGTAAAGGAGCTGGTCTATCAGATCATCCGGGATATTTTTAAGGAGAAAGGGCTTGTGATCCTGGAACTGAACGGGGAGAGCGACCATATCCATATCCTGTATGAGGCAGATCCGTTCACTGCCCCCGGGACGCTTGCTAATGTGGTCAAGACCAAGACCAGCAGGTTTGCAAGGAAGAAATATGGGGATACTGTTTTAAAGGACTATTACTGGAAGCCATTGTTCTGGAGTGACAGCTATTTTGTGGCAACGGTAAGCGAAAACAGTCTGGACAATGTCCGGGCCTATATCAAAAACCAGTAGGCATTCACCCACGCCCATGCGGTATAACAGGATTATATCCTATGGACGTGGTACTCTGCCACACTGATAGAATGTTTTGACTCTTCAAATGATGAATGCATGGAGTTTTCCAGACAGCAGCTGCATATTAATATTACGCTTCTGGATGTCCTTATTTTTTCGATGGATTTCTTTATTCGAAACGACATTGAAGCAAAAAAAACTGCGAAGGATATCGAGGAAAAAAAACAGACAGTGGAAGTCGCAAAAACGCTGCGTCAGAAGATAGTTTCTATGTTACTGCCAGATCCATGGTTTGGTGAGTCCGCGGATATACAACGTGCTACCTACAGCTGCTATGAAATGATCAATGGATGGGGGTGATGCAGATTAAATATGTTTGTACCAGGAAAAACATTATTCTAAAAAACAGATAGCGAAAGCCAGTATGCTTCATAGTACACTGATGCCTTTCGCGGAAAGGCGAAAATATGAGAAAAAGAATCTTATTTATATTCCTGTTGGTCCTCTGCCTGTGTGCAGTCCCTGTCAGCGCAGCGGCTCTGGGAAAGGTTTCCGGCGTCAAGGCGAAACAGTCCGGTGAAAAGGTAAAAGTGACATGGAATACAGCAGCAGGAGCCAAGGGATATCAGGTATACCAGAAAACTGGCTCAGAAAAATTCCACAGGATCAAGACCACTGGAAAGAAGAGCTATACGGTAAGAGGGCTTACACCAGGGAATACCTATTATTTCCGCGTCAGGGCTTATGCGGATTCTTCCGGTAAAAAGAAATACGGAAAATACTCTTCTTCCGTAAAGATCACGATCAAAAACAGCTCTGCAGCAGAAAGCAAAGTGATCACTGTATCCCCGAAATCCGATACTTATAAGAAAAAATACATGAACACATCCTGGTTCACGGAACAGACACGCTCTTATTATGTTCTCCGTTCTTATCTGGAATACTTTTCAAATATCGGAGGCGGAGAGTTGCACCTTAAAAAAGGAACCTATAACCTGCAGTTTCCTCTGTATATTCCTTCCAATACCACTGTTATATTTGAGGACGGTGTCACGATCAAACGGCAGGACAAGGGAACTCTTTTCATCCTTTGCAGTTACAATGACGTAAATACCGGAAAAAAATTCTACGGATACAATGGTGTCCATGACATCAAGATAATCGGCAGGGGAAAGGTTGTCTTTGATAAGGAATTTGGAGGAAATGCCGCGATCCTGATGGGACATACGAAGAACATCCTGATCGAAGGGATCACATTTGCCCGTATGTCCGATACATCTGCACATTTCATTGAGATGGATGCTTCCAATAATGTAGAGATCCGTAACTGTACCTTTGAGGGTTCCACTTCCGGAGGAAAGAAAGAAGCAATCAACTTAGACGTCCCGGATCCTGCAACCGGAGGATTTACATGGGAAGGAAGTGGCCAGGACAAGACTGCCAACGATACTGTGTATATCCACAACAATGTATTCAAGAATCTCACCGCTGGAGTTGGTACACATATGTATACACCGGGACACCCGCATAAAAATATCCGCATTGAAAACAGCAGTTTCAGTTCCTGCCGGACATTTGCAATACGGGCGCAGAACTGGGAAGATTCCAGTATACTTAACAATACCTTTACCAACATCACCGCTCCTGACGGTTCCGCACTTGCCATTGATGCAAGAGGTATCAGCAATGTAGTCGTAAAAGGCAACAGCATAACAAATTCCGATGCTTTCATGAAGATCATCGTCAGCCGGTATTCTGACGGTACGATCTCCTCCAGACCGGGACTGGCAAACTACGATCCGGTGTTTAATTCCGTCAAAGAAGAGGATGTCGTATATAATACTGTATCCGGTCTGAAAACGGATTATGCAGTTTCCTATGTCAACACTACCACGCATCAGGGAACAAATACAAAGTACTGGAAAGCCAGAAATTAGTTGATATTTTGGTACCATTGCGTTAAAATAATAAATAAAAAAGGGAGAAATAGAAAAAATGGATACAATGGATTTGCTTCAATTGCTGCCACAAACCATACAGCACGATATCATTGACTTTCATGACTGTAAACTAAAAGACGGGAGAGATGCAACAAGGATAACTCTGTCCAGAATGTTAACTGCAGAAGAGAAATCCCAGATGAGTGGAGAGCATTTTGTAGGAATCAACTGTATTGCTCATTACAGATACGCTCCGGAAATAGAAAAATCCTATTTTTATGTTGTATAGTCAAGTATCTCACGACTAAAGTCACGAGTCTTGGATGCGCAGATTAATAAAATGTCTTCATATGACAGTATCAGAAAATATCTGATACTGTCTTTTTTTGCATTTTAAAGAAAAAACAGGAGGGATTTTAAATGGATACACCTGAAATCTTTTATGAAAGCCTGTCTAAAGGGATCATAACATACGAAATGCTTGATTTGGCTCTGTTCTCCCTGAATAAAAGGGCCAAAAACTACAGGGATCAGAAAAGGAAAGCAAAAAAGAGTCTGTATGCACAGGCGCAGCTGTTTGGTTTTAGTAATCCGGATAATCCGGAAGAAGCCGAAAGAATGGAGAAAGAATTTTATGCAAAAAAGGAACGGCTGCTACAGATCGTAAAGCCGGCCTGTGTCCATCAAGAGCTGGCAGGTTACAAGAAAGATTACGTTTACGATAAGGATGGGATTGATTATGCGGATGTTTTTATAGATTCCATTTTTCATAACCGGGTTCTGGATAGAGGAATCTGCCGGAAAGAAGGAAAGGACATCCGGTTCTTTGTCCGAAAAGGAGAACCATATTACAGGTATTATTTTTTCCGATGTATTGGAACTCATACCTACCATTCACCTATAAACAAAGAAACGGCTTTAAGCAGCGGTTTGCCCATCCATATAATAAATGAAATCAAAACAGAAGGAGAGCGCAATGAGAATCTGCTTCCTGAAGATTTTGTAGATCAAATGCTTGCTCTCGTAGACAGTGGAACGTACACATATGTCCCATCCAACACTATTCGTTCCCCAAGGGAGAGTATCCTTCCACCTGTTACTTACGTCATCCCGCAGAAATACGAATGGGAGGAAGTACTGGATCTGCTTAAGGAAAAATATCCAGAAAAACCGGGACTGATGAAAGTTGACTTATCCATCCGGCTTTGGAGAAAGA
>ENA-OPZM01000502-OPZM01000502.1-human-gut-metagenome-genome-assembly--contig:-NODE-502-length-16822-cov-2.272896_pt1 | contig 16822 bp, 17 predicted proteins | sample MGYA00242478_ERZ504493 | MGnify/ENA primary metagenome ERZ504493 (study PRJEB26092, sample SAMD00036227) | human gut metagenome | host: Homo sapiens | study: EMG produced TPA metagenomics assembly of...
TTTCAATCTTGCTGGGGCGGAAACCTCATTGTTTCGCAGATTTTTTTGGTAATTGCTTGCCAACAGACTGCCTGAAAATATCCAACCTGATCGTATCCGGCAGAAATGCTTTTCTGTCCGGAAAAGAGATTCTCCGTCTTGGCAAAAAGTTATATCAGATCCATACCAGGGATCTGTGTCTGAATCGCCGGGAGCTTTCTGTCTATACCCATCGCTGCGGTGCCAGCCTGAACGAAGATCAGCTGAACACGCTTCTCTATTCCAGTGAGGGGTGGTTCTCTGCAGTCTATCTGAATCTCTGTACCTTTTTTGAAAGCGGACATTTTCCTGACCATACTTCTAATATCTATGATATGTTTTCCTCTGCCATGATCGCACCTCTTTCTGATGCGCAGCAGGAATTTCTCACTGTTATGGGACTTGCAGATGAATTTACCGTTGAGATGGCTCTTTTTATTACAGGGAATCCGGAAGCCGGACAGATTCTTTCCCTTATGACCAGACAGAATGCTTTTATCACTCCTTTGCCCGATGGAGTCAGCTTCCGTTTTCACCATATGATGAAGGAATGTACACAGCGTGCCTTTGCCATGCTTTCTCATGAAAAACAGACAGATTTCCGGAATCGTTACGGACAATGGTATGAATCCCGGGGACAGTTCCTGCAGGCACTTGCTGCCTATAATAAGGCTCTTAACTATGATGCAGCACTTGCTGTTATCCAAAAGGATGCAGGAATCCTCCTGCTTCTCTTTCGCCGGAAAAGGTTCTCGCATTTCTTGATGTCTGTCCAACAGAAATCCTGAAGAACAGACCTCTGGCCCTTCTCGTATTAATGCGCCGTATGTTTACCTGGCATCAAATTCCCAAAATGCTGGAACTGAAGCAGCTTCTGACAGATACCATAGCTGAAGATAACACTTTGTCCGAAGATGAGAGAAAGAATCTCTCCGGAGAATGTGATCTCATTATGAGTTTTCTGATGTATAACGATATCACCGGCATGAGCGTTCTGCACCGTCAGGCCAGTTCCAAAATGACCAGACCTGCCATCAGTATCCGCAATACAGGAAGCTGGACCTTCGGTTCTCCTTCTGTTCTGATGATGTTTCACCGCAAATCTGGAACCCTGGATGCAGAACTGGCAGCCATGAATGAGTGTATGCCCCATTATTACAGGATCACCCAGGGGCATGGACAGGGTGCGGAATTGCTCATGAATGCAGAGGCAGCATTTATGCAGGGAAATTTTTCAGATGCACAGATTCTGCTGGAGCAGACTTATTCCACCATTGCCTCAAACGGACAGCACAATATTTCGCTCTGCTGTGATTTCCTTGCTGCAAAGCTTTCCCTTTTTCAGGAGGGTGTCACCTTTGTGAAGAACCCTGAAGTAAAACGTAAGGAGCTTCTGTCTCTCCACAATATGATGTGGCTGAATATTTTTGACAGTACTTATGCTTACTACTATGCATTGATTAGAATGCCGGAAAAGATTCCTGCATTATTTAAAGACCATATGTTATCCACTGTCAGCTTTCTCTCTCCCTGCAGACCTATGATGGAAATGATCGAGAATCAGGTCTTTCTTTCACAGAAAATGTACGCAAAAGTTATAGGCAGAAGCGAAAACGCTTCTGCCTGTCTGTGAGAAAATGCACTATGAACTTGTGTCTCTCCACGTTCAGATCCAGACCGCTGCTGCTTACGCAATGCTGGGCAAACATCATGATGCACGACAGCTTCTGCAGAAAGCCTTAGGACACGCCATGCCGGATGGCTTTCTGATTCCGTTTGTAGAAAATTATACCTATATCAAGGACGTGCTGGGCAGTATTAATTCCATAACACCAGAGCCTTTCACAGACCGGATCCTTTCCCTTGGTTCTGTTTATGAGCAACACTGCCTCCGCCTGTCCAGCCGTAATTCCAGGCCTGAGATCCTAAATATGCTGAACAGCAGAGAAGCAGAAATCGCAGCTTTGATCACCGACCGTCTGAGCAACCGCGAAATCGCAGAGAGGTTATTTCTCTCTGAAGGCACTGTGAAACAATATGTCAACCAGATTTATTCCAAGTTGATGATCAACGGTGATACACGCACCAAAAGGAAACAACTGGCAGAGCTGATTTCTTCCATAAACAAGGGCCTTACCTGACACTTTGAGAAAAAAAAGCAAGGAAATTCACATGACCAAAGTCTTGCGATTTCCTTGCTATTTGGCAAGAATTACAAATTTAAAGTTTTTTACTTATTTGCATTTCTGTTTCCTTGAGAATATCCTCGGGAATCTCAGTTTTATTCAGCATCATGTCTGCTCCCGGATTACGATAGAAGGAAAAATCCCTATCTCCATCCGGATATGTATGTACCATAGCAAGCATAGTATGAATTTTTTCATCTGTACATAAGCCAACGTCATCAATTCCTGCTTCTTTTATGGCTGCTCTCAACTGATCTCCAAAAAAATCATTACCAACCTTACCAATAAATGCTGTATTATGTCCCAATTTAGAACGCTTTATTATAATAAATCATATTTCACTATATCAAGCTTAGCTGCACCATCAGCAAAGAAAGAAATCCCCTTTGCTTCCTGCTTTGTAAGAATAACCGCAGACATAACCTGCTCGCCGTCATTAATAAATACTTCCACACTAAACTTATCCAAAATCACACGCAGTTTTAGTTCATTGCTGTCACCGTTTACCAGACAACTGCTCTGATGAACCAGCGCCCGTTCGCTTCCTGAGAATTTTCTATCGATTTTTAAAACAGATTCATCCGGACGGAAGCATAATGTAGAATGATATTTCTCATTCTCTGCAAAACAGAGTTCAAATTTTTTATAAAGATTGTCTTTATCTGCCGGTCGTATCACAAGTTCCAGATCTACCGTTCGTCCTTCAATCTGATCCAGTGTGAGCCTGGTATCTTTTATCACAACATTGTTATACTCGACTTTGTTTGCACGCATGGCATTAAGTTCTCTGATCGGAACCTGATACAATCTTCCGTTTTTAACAGACAGTTCTCTTGGAAGACTCATTTGTGCGAACCATCCAGAGTCATTGCATCGATATGCAAGCGTATCCCAGTTCTGCATCCAGGCGATCATAATTCTTCGTCCATCCGGCGCAAGCAGTGTCTGCATTGCGTAATAGTCAATTCCGTAATCAACACCTTGGCAAAACTGTTCCTTTAAAGTATGTGTCTCAGGATCCAACTCCCCAATAATACATAACGTTCCATTTCCATTATGAAATTCTAATCCTTCCGGAAGCATATCCTGTGGACTTGTCAGAAGCACATATTTGCCGTCCAATTCAAAGAAATCCGGGCATTCCCACATTTTTCCATAACGATTTTGATTCTTTGCCAGAATGCTTACAAATTCCCATTCAAAGCCATTTTTACTTCTGTAAAGAAGGATCTGTCCGCTTCCATCAGCCGGACGACTTCCTATAACACAATAAAAGTTTCCATCGTTCCCTTTCCAGATTTTGGGATCACGAAAGTCTACTTTACTAGCCCCCTTTGGAAGATCTTTGGCTGTCAGAACCGGATTCTTATCATACTTTTCATAATCCTTACCATCTCCAACTGCCACTGCCTGTGTCTGAATATCCCTTACAGTTCCGTCTTCCAGTTTCTCCTGATTTACAGAAGTATACATAAGCAACTGTCTGCCATCCTCTAATTCTATGGCACTTCCTGAAAAACAGCCGAATTTATCATAATCTTCATCCGGTGCCAATGCAGTCGGAACATAGTTCCAATGCAATAAATCCTTACTCACTACATGTCCCCAGTGCATACTGTCCCAATGTGTGCTATACGGATTATACTGGTAGAACAAATGATACTCTCCTTTATAATAGGAAAATCCATTTGGATCATTCATCCAGCCAACATAAGGAGTTATATGAAAGGCTGGTCTTTCTTCCTCTTTGATCTGCTGTCCCTGTATAAATTCATATTTTCTTGCCTTTTCCAACATTTCGCTCATATAGTTCCTCCTGTCAAAATGATATCTTCTCTTATTTTTCACTGCTTAATGAATCCTGATACTGGTCAAAATATTTTTGCTTGATTGAAAGGTAATCGGAAAGCCCGTACTTCTCCATTTTTTTCAGATAAGAATCCCATTCTTCATCAATTCCTCCGTTCAGGATCCAATCTGCTTTCTTCTGTTCTGCATATTTCTTAATATCTGTATCATACTGTGACACTTTGTTTGTATCATCAATACTCATAAATACATTAGGATAAACATATTTGCTGTTCATATCCTGTAAATATGTCTCATGCATATTATCCAGACGCCATTTCGCATCTTCCGGCTGTGTTACATATACGTCATAATATTCATTTAATATAGCGAGAGGACCATTTACAGATTGCGCTTCACGTACTTCCACCGGTGACTGATCTCCTAAGTCCATATGCTTTAACATTTTTTCGCCATCTTTGTTTACAGACAGCTCAAAAATATTAAAGGAATCCTTCTCTCCATAGGTTCCCCAGTTATTTTGCGGAGACTGAAGGGGTGCATACATCTGATCGATCCATGCGGCAGCAAGTGCCGTGTTACGGCAGCTGGTAGTAAGCACACATCTTCCTCTGTCAAAACCGCTGGTCTCACTGTTGTTCTGTCTGGTGATATTTCTCATTCCATCCGGTCCGGTCAGTGCCGGAAGCATCACATAATCCGTATTGTTGTCTATATTAGCAATATCCCATGTGAAGCAAAGTCCATAACGGTGATTCTTTCCTTTTGCAACATAAGTAGACCATTCCTGTGTAAATGCTTCCGGATCGATCAGATTCTCTGTCACAAGTTTATGCAGCCATTTGATACCTTCTTTGTATCCTTCCTGAACCGTTGTATAAATCACCTTACCTTCATCTGTTACAGCAAAATGATCTCCTGTGTCCCCATAACCATCTCCGAATCCATTTATTAAGATTGAAGGATCCTGATCTCCGTTATTGATAATAAATGACATTGGTATTACATCACCTTCAATGGAAAACTCTTGTTTCAGATCATCTGCATGATCTCGAAATTGAATCAGTACCTGCTCCAGTTCATCTGTTGTGGTTGGAATCTCAAGACCAAGATAATCAAGCCATTTCTTATTAATATAAGGAATATCTCCAATGGCCTGAATTGCTTCTTTTCCGGAACCAAGCTGTTCAATCCACGGAAAAGAGTAAATATGTCCATCCGGTGCTGTACACATGGTTCTGTATTCCGGGTATTTTTCAAACACAGCCTGAAGGTTTGGCATATATTTGTCAATCAGATTTTCCAGCGGAATAATTATTCCCTGCTTTGCATAACGCAACAGATCATAATCACTCATGCCTGCATTAAACAGTCCATCCGGCAGATTTCCAAACTGAGCCAACGCCAGATTCTTTTTATCTGAAAACTGATCTGATACAAAGCAGGTCCAGTCAATATGAACATTTGTCTGTTCTTCCATTCTCTGGAAAATCACTCTTTTATTTGGATCCTGTGTTGAAGTGGCCGGTGCACTGGTAATAAAAGAAAGTTCCTCTGTTTCTTTCAATGGAAACTGTACATCCGATACCGGTGTATCCGGATTAATCTCAGCATCAAGCCTCTGCTGTTTTCCACACCCCATTATACTTACCATCATTGTTAAAGAAAGTCCAAGTGCAAGCAAACTTCTTACTCTGTTTTTCTTCATATCTGTATCATTCCTTTCTTTAGCCTTTTACCGATCCAACCATAATTCCTTTATCAAAATATTTCTGGAAAAATGGATACATCACTAAAAGTGGTAAACTTGATACTACAATTGTTGCATATTTCAACTGTTCTGCTACCTTTGCCATCTCTGCTGTGCTTTGGATATCTGCAATCATTCCCGGCTGTGGAGTATTCTGCACCAGGATTGAACGCAGTACCAGCTGCAGTGGCTGAAGATTTGCATCGTTCAGATAAATCATCGCATCAAAGTAGCTATTCCACATTCCGACAAATGACCACAGTGCCAGTACTGCAATGATCGGTTTACATACCGGCATCATAATTTTGAAAAAATGCTGAATTTCATTAGCACCGTCAATTGCAGATGCTTCTCTTAATTCTGCCGGAATTGACTGATAATAAGTTCTTGCAAGAATCATATTCCAAACGTTAAATGCTCCCGGAATCAAAACCGCCCATACTGTATTTACCATATGCAGCTGATTGATCAAAATAAATGTTGGAATCATTCCTCCCCCAAAAAACATTGTGATCAGAAAAATCAGATTAAAAAATTTTCTTCCCACAAATTCTTTTTTAGACAGAGGAAAGGCTGCCAGTAATGTTACAAAAACTGAGATCACTGTAAATACAAATGAATACAGAAAAGAATTCAAAAATCCGCGCCAGATCATCTCATTCTCCAGTACTCTTCTATAAGCATCCAAAGTCCAGTCCTTAATATCAGAGCTCAGTCCCTGATTATTCAAAACAGTAGGATCCATAAAAGATGCAAGCACTACATATATAATTGGAATCGCAATAGAAAGTACAAACAGTCCAAGAATCGTGAATCCAATTCCAAGGATCAGACGATCTGTCCTTGAATATTTTCTCTTCTTTTTCTCCATCTTCTCTTCCTCCTATAATCCCTCTCCATCATTCAGCTTCTTTACAACCCAGTTTACAAAAATCAACAGAATTACATTGACAACTGAATTAAACAGACCTACTGCCGTAGAATAACCATAATCACCGTTCAAAAGACCGATGCGATATACATATGTAGATAAAATTTCTGATGCCGGCAGGTTCATATCTGTCTGCAATGCATATGCCTTCTCAAATCCAATGCTCATAATATTTCCTGCCTGCAGGATAAACTGAATTACAATAATGTTCTTAATCGCCGGAAGCTCCACGTACCAGATCTGCTGCAAAAGGTTTGCACCATCCATAACTGCCGCTTCTTCCAACTCTTTGCTCGCATTAGATAATGCTGCAGTATACATAATAGATGCCCAGCCTGCAGTCTGCCAGATTCCACTTGCTATATAAATAGTACGGAAAGCAGATGGCATTGTCATCCAGTTTGTGCTAATCCCAAGCAGCCTGTTCAAAGGTCCTACCGGTGATAACAGCATACGAACCATACCACAAAGTACTATTACAGATATAAAATTCGGCATATAGATCAGAAGCTGTACTTTTTTCTTGATCCCTGTTTTTTGAATACGATTCATAAGTAATGCCAGAATAATCGGAACCGGAAATCCCCATAATAATCCATAGATACTCAGCTTTAATGTATTCATCAGATAGTTCATAAAATCCGGTGATGATAAAAAACGTCTGAAATATTCAAGTCCAACCCATGGACTTCCAAGTACTCCCTTGATTACATTATAATCTTCAAACGCAATCAAAAGCCCTCCCATCGGAAGATACTTAAAAATGATTGTCAGTAAAAGTCCCGGCATTAAGAAAAAAAGATATAACTGCCAGTTTTTCTTCACATACGTAACCTTATTTCTCCACGTCTGCTTGCTTACGGGCTTTGCTTGGTTCTGCACTGTTTTCATGCACTTTTTCCTCCATTCCTTTCATACATTGTTCATGAAACCGGTTAAGTAACCGGTTACTTTATAATCTGATGTTACTACATCACACACTCTCTGTCAACACTTTTCTTCATTAAAATAACCGGTTACGTAATCGGTTATTTTAATATTGCCTTTTTGTATAATAATTGCTATACTAAAAAAAATATTTGCATTTATTTATAAGGAGAATAAAGTTTCATGTCAAAAAAACAGGTGACATTTGCAGATATTGCAGCATATACCCATTTTTCAAAAACTACAATATCAAGATATTTCAATCATCCTGATTCCCTTACACTTGAAAATCAGGAAAAATTTCTCAGGCCCTTGATATCCTTGGCTATAAAAAAAATAAACTTGCAAAAGTCTGGCGAATGGAAAAAGTGAATTTATCGGAATCATTATTCCGAATCTTTATCTGCATTATTATTCTGAAATGCTGACACAACTGCTGTCCAGCTACAGTGATTATCACTACAAATTTCTCGTCTTTAGCAGTGAACATGGGGCTGAAGAAGAACAGCAATATATTGAAGAGCTCCTATCCTATCAGATTGAAGGTCTCATTGTTTTAAGTCATACGCTGTCATCAAAACAATTATCCTCCTATCAGATTCCCATCGTTGCCATTGAACGTGAAGCGGAATATATCAGCAGTGTTACCACTGACAACTATATGGGTGCGCTTCAGGCTACCACTCTGCTGATCCGTGATAAATGTGATATACTGATCCACATCAATGTCAATGTTGAGAAAACAGTTCCTGCTTACGACCGTATTCGCGCATTTAAGGAAACCTGTGAAGAATATCAGGTTCCTTATGATATTGATCTAAGTGTAAGCGGTAATTCTTATCAGGAAATTTTAAATGAAATAAGACGCATTTTTACAAGAATAGAAGAGAAATATCCCAATCAAAAAAAAAAGGTATTTTCCTTTCCAAACGATACTTATGCAAACATGTTTCTTAACCTGATTTCCAGAAATACCGAGAATTACCCTCTTTCTATGAAATCATAGGATTTGATAATTCTCCCATTGCCAGTGAGGCAATTCTCCCAATCACAACCGTTGGTCAGCAGATTGATATTATTGCACAAACTGCCATGGAGCTTCTGGTTCAACAGATGGAAGAACAAAAAAAAACGTTCCCCTAAACCACTGGAAAAGCCTGTCCATAAACAGATTACTCCAATATTGATTCGCCGTAATACAACCAGTTAAAACTAACCTTTCATTTTTCTCCGGAATACAATCTGTCCCAGAAATATTTCTGCCATATCGGATATTGGAATACTTAATTATTTGGGCAAAAAGGGGATGCCGAAAAGTGGTATTAACCGGCATCCCCTTTATTGATTGTATTATCTTATTTCATATGATCTTTTTCAGTTATTTTGCGAATAACCCGGCATGGATTTCCAGCAGCCAGACTATATGGAGGAATATCCCTTGTCACAACACTTCCTGCTCCTATTACACATCCCTCTCCTATGGTAACACCGCCACAAACAACCACATTGGATGCCAGCCAGCAATTATCTTTTATAGTAATTGGTTTCTCCTATTCAAGATTATAAAAGCTTCCATCTTCTCTTTTTCTGCTATTACGTTCTTCAAGTAAAAATGGGTGCATGGGAGTTGCCAATGTGACATTTGGACCAATCATCACATTATCTCCTATATGTACTTCACATACATCCAAGCAGGTGAAATTAAAAATTGTTCCAATTCTTTATCCGTTGGATCATATAACTCTCCACTTACCATTTTTTCTCTTTCTGTCATTTCTGATAACCTCCAGTAAAAATTTTATTACCAAGTTAGTTATTTCCGAGTACTTGATAAGTTGTTCCTACTGCAATAATATATAGATAAGGAGAATCACTGTCAATGCAATCGTAAAAAATTTGCGATTGATTTTTTGATTAATTTTAACTGTGTTATGGTCAAAAATCGTTTCTAACTCATGGGATTGTAAAACAGATTTTTGTACCCATCTATCAGGGCAAAATAACTGATATCTTTTAATTTAGACGCAGTGAACTCACGGTCAACAATAATCATCCCTTTTCGCGCAATGAGATTTCTAATCTATTCTTCATAGTTCAAAAATAGTTTTATCGGTTTTAATGCTTTTTCTATCGCTATAAAAATCTGCGTATATAGAAAAATGGAGGACCTTAGGTCCTCCGTCCGGTCGCAGGCATCGCAAGTTTCTGCAACCTGATCACTGACAAGCATTTTAATACGAGTCTTTCTAAAAGACAAGTGCTTTCTGCGAACATTGTCCATTTGCACCATGACTCCTGCATTAGTTCCAAGATTACTTATAAAAACAATCTACAGTTTGGAAAAATCTATTCCAAACCAATTGGCAATTTTGCTTTGAATATTCTCTCTTTCAAGCAGGTTCAATGGTTTTCTAATAATATCTTCTTGCTTCTACCTTAAGATATTATGAGAAAGAATGCTTTCCCTATTAAAGACTTTCAGGATAAATTCCAACAAATGAGAGCAGCGGAAGTACACGGAAATCATGTAAAACAATTTTCACTTTCTGGGCTTTTTGCCCCTTAACAGAAATGATCTTCTTATAACCAATTACTGTTCCTGTGTAAATACTGTTCCATATTTCCCCCTCTTTAACAAATATCTCAAATTTTTCCACTCTCTGACTATAGCAGACAGCCTCTTTTAATACCAGATACCCTAAGTTGTATGAACCGTCCAGACAAATGGTTATTTCTACTGGCAGTTCGCTGCTTTCAGGCTGAAACCAGGTTTCTGAAGTATCATCTGTCAAATCAGAAACCGGATGCGTCGGATCTTCATTTTCTGAAAAAATATGTGCTGTACTCATTAAATTATGAGTAAAAGATTTCTTTTTCCAACTTCCAAATTCTTCCAGACGTTTAACATCATTTTCATGAAGAAGCCCGTTTGGCATAGGTGGAATATTTAACAAAAAGGTTGCATTTCCTCCAACAGCCCCAATATAGATATAGATCAGCTCCTCCAGACTTTTCACCTGATCATCTTCTTCTGGATGATAAAACCATCCAGGTCTTATAGAAGTATTTACTTCTGCCGGATACCAGATCAGATTCGTTTCACCTTCAAGCGCTCTTCTGCTTCCAAGATCTTCCATGTCGCTGGTGATCCGGCGCATTCTAAATTCCTTATCATCGGTCTGCTGGCTTCTTTCCTGTACACTCTCTGCAAGTGCTGTACGTGCAGGAACAACACTCCACTCAGATTTTCTTACATCGCCAGCTTCATTTCCGCACCACCTGATATCCGGCCCACACACACAGATACATGCGTCTGGCTGATATTTTCTGACACATTCATAATAGCGTTTCCAGTCATATATCTGTTTTTTTCCATTTGGTCCTTCTCCGCAGGCACCATCTAGCCAGACACTAAAAATATCTCCATAACCGGTGAGAAGCTCAGTCAGCTGTGCCAGATAGTAATCATCATATTCTTTTCCGCTTCCCGTAACAAGGCTTGTTGCGATCCCATGGTGAAAGATAAATTCCAAATTTCATCCCATAACGACGGCATGCTTCAGACACTTCCCAGACCACATCTCCCCTTCCATTTTTCCATGGACTGGAGACAACGCTATGGCTGGTATATCTGGTCGGCCACAGGCAGAAACCATCATGGTGTTTACAGGTAAGGATTACCCCTTTCATACCTGCATTTTGTGCTGCAGACACCCACTGGTCTGCAACAAACTCTGTAGGATTAAAAATTTGTGGTGTTTCTGTTCCATCTCCCCACTCACGATTGGTATATGTATTCATTCCAAAATGAAAGAACGTATAAAACTCTGTTGCCTGATAGGCAAGCTGGCGGCTGGAGGGAACTATTTTTATTAATTCCTGATCAGTTGGCATTTTATTTCCCCTTTCATTTTACCCTTTTAACCCGCCTGCACCAATTCCCTGAAGCAGATATCTTTGTCCAATCAGATAAATAATGATTGTTGGAATCATAATAATTACAAGTCCTGCAAACAGTGCACCCCAGTCCGTGGCATATTTCTGCACTTCAAACAAGTTTGCCATTCCGATGGGAAGAGTTTTCTTTGCATCTTCCGTGAGAAGAACAAGTGCCAATGGATATTCATTCCAGAAGCCCATGGCACTTAACATCGTAATGGTCGCAATTCCGGGTTTTGCAAGAGGCACCATAACTCTTGATAGCAGTTGGATATTAGTAGCACCGTCAATTCTTGCAGATTCCTCGTAATCTCTGGGTACTGCAGACATAAAGCCCTGTAAAGTAAAGATACAAAAAGGAAACTGCATAACTGCATAAACAAGGCATAGTACCGGCAGGTTATTTAATCCATTCACAGCCTGTAATTCCAGAAACAAAGGAATCATAATGTAGGTAGCCTGCAGAAAAATACATGCCATATAAATGGCAGAGATCAGTTGCTGCCCGCAAAACGGTATCTTGCCAGTACATAAGAAATGGGAATAACCAGAAGCAATAGCAATACAGTGGAAAACACAGTCACAAATATGGAATTTCCAAAATAAGCGGCGATATTTGCTTTCTGCCATGCTGCCACAAAATTATCCAAATTCAAAGCTGTGGGCAATGCATAGGGATCTGTCAAATATTCTGCATTTGTCTTAAACGCAGACATCAGGTTCCAGAAAAGCGGGTACAAAAAGATAACGGTAAACAGAATCATCAGGATTCTGATACACCAGGTTCTTACAGTTTTCATCAGTCTCCCTCCTATTCTTTTTCAGATGATACTTTTTTAGAAATCATTGCAAGCACAATTGCAAGAATCAGGGTAAACATGGCGATTGCCATGGCATATCCAAAATTAGCGTTTCGCATACCCTGCGTATACATATACTGTAAAAGCACACTGGAAGCACCGTTTGGTCCACCGCCTGTCATAACGTTGGACAGAGTAAAACTTAAATTGATAGTACCAGACAGGGAAAGTATATAGGTCGTTCCAATGGATCTGCGAAGCAGCGGAATGGTAATCCTAAAGAACTTCTGCACTCCTGTTGCACCGTCAATGGAAGCAGCTTCATAAACCTCCTGGGAAATCCCGTCAATGGAAGCCACATGCATAACCATATAATAACCAATAGCCTGCCACACCAGGGCTGCACCGATACACCAGAGAGCCGTTTTTCCCTCTCCAAGCCATGCGTGTTTCCAAGTGGAGAAATGGAACAGATCCAGCATATGATTCAGAATTCCTCTTGTGGGATTAAACACAAAAGACCACACAATACCAACTACAGTCATGGAAACAATACTTGGGAAAAAGAATACGGTCCGGTAAAATGACTTTTCCTTGAGCTGTCCCTGAGTAAGGATAAATGCAAATACAAGACTTAGAAATATGGTCACAGCCGGGATTACCAGCATCAGCTTAAGAGTATTAAACAGTGCCTGAAGAAAATCCTTATCCTGGAACATATACTTGTAATTATCCAAAAATACAAATTTGCTGTTAAAGCCTACGCTAAGTGCAGTGGAACTGGTAAAAGACAGATAAATGGCATTTACCATAGGCACAATCATAAAACAATGGTTAAAATCAATGCAGGAAGCGTACACAGGGCTATAAATAATCTGGGCTTCTTTACCACGCTTGTTCACCTCTTTAAATTTAAAGTATTTAATAAATGTGGATGACATCACCGATTGGCGATATATCTGTTCAGGGTTACAAAAGGCTGCTGCATAGCATACACTGTGTAGCAGCCTTTCCATGCTTTACCGTTTTTATCCGGCTGGTATATGAAGTTTAGTTGGCAGCTTCCATATCAGCACGAACCTGTGCAAAAGCATCTTCCACATTCTGTGCCCACTCTTCCACTGTCATTTCATCATTCATAACAGATGTAATCGGATTAAATATCTCATCTTTCGGGTTAACCTTGCAGTCAGCCGGAACTGCTGCGAAGCTCATAATCAGGGAGGAGGCATTTGCCTCTTCGTAGATTCCGTACATGTTGTAGATTGCAGTAGACAGCTTATCTTTTGCTACTTCACGGGCACTCTTGGTAGCATAGAGGGCACCGGAAGCTTCTGCAAAAGCAGATACAGATTCATCACTATACAGGAAACGAAGAAATTCTTTTGCAAGTTCTGGATTCTTGGCAGCTGCGGAATGGAAAACTGCTCGCAGCTGTCAAATACATAGTGCACATCGTCTGCGTTCTCGGTCGGGATCGTAGCCATTGCAAATTCAAATCCATCTTCTCTTGGCGCATCCTGCATCTCATTTTCCATCCAGGTTCCGTTTGTGATAAATGCAGCTTTTCCAAGCATCATCTCTGTCTGAGACTCTGTATGGTTCATACCAACAGTGCCTCTAACAGATAGCCTTTATCTGCAATCTCTTTAATATGACTTAAAGCCTTTAACACACCCTCATTATTAAAGGAACCTTCTTCGTAATTGGCAATCTTAGTAAGTGCTTCTTCGCCGCACTCATTTGCAATTGCCGGCCAGAGCATTTCTTCCATGTATCCCGGATAAATTCCCTGATATGTGAAAAGTGCACGTCCGTCAATATCTTTTACCTTATCACCAAGTGCAAAGAACTCATCCCAGGTCTTCGGCACTTCCAGATTATTCTCATCAAAGAATGTTTTGTTGTAAATCAGACCCTGCGGACCACTGTTGAATGGTGCCAGATAGATCTCATCATCTCCGTATGGTGCACACTTTGTACTGGAAAGGATCCCATCTGTAATATCATCGCGAAGGGTACCGGTTCCAGCATAATTTTCTCCGTCAAAAACATCATCCAGGTTGAGAAGTGCATGATCTTTGATCAGGGAAAGGATTACACCATCCTCACCACCATCGTTAAGACAGATAAAATCAGGTGCATTTCCAGCTACAATCTGTGGACGGATGATATCTCCAATTGTAGGGCTGATAGTCATGTTTACTTTCACGCCCTCATGGCTTTCTTCAAAAAGCTCCACCATCTGATTCCAGTAAGCATCCCCATATCCCCCCTGGAAAATGGCAATGTTCAATTCCTGTTCTTCTGCCTCTGCAAATGCAGTAAGCGGGGAAAGTACTGTTGCTGCGCTCATAGCAGGATCATAGCAGAAGCTGCAAATCTTTTCTTCATAGGTTGTTTCCTCCTTCTTGTTGGCTTTTTATTATGTTTGCCTGATGATATTAGTATAATGGAAAATCTTCTTGTGGTAAATTCACAAAACAATTCTTTATATGGAACATTTTTCTGTTATTTTTATATAATATGGATTTTCTTGCGACATATATGTACAATCTTTTTCTATTTGTATTTTAAATGGATTATCTTGTTTTTTTCCTGTATAATAAATCTGTCACAATCCGATACAGTCATGAAAATCAGAACGATTTTTTCCATCTTTACCGGACCATGTACGAATTATTTTTTAGAAATGAGGGACAGCGGCATGGAAAAAAGACAACGATATCAGGGATTTCGAAAATTCAGTATTAGAACCAGGCTGATCATAGCGCTTTTCCTGATCTCTATTGTACCATTAACAGGAATCAGCTTCTATTCGTTTCATATTTTTTCAGAAGCGCTTCGGGAAACTTTCCACTTCCATCTCACAGACTTTATCCATGATCAATCTGAATATGGTAAGTGAGATTGAAAAGTATCAGTATCTCTGCGGCTCCATCTGCATCAGTCAGGAAATCAAGGACGGTCTTCTGAAAAAGGGTATGACAGATACGGAAAAGAATCAAGCCATCAATGAAATCCAACATATGATTCGAAGTAAAATCATCTATCCTGCACAGGCAAAAAACATTACAGTATATGATACAGATGGGAATATTTTTTATGATTTGGGATATGATGGGTTATATTCGGATGATGTAAGCAGGATCCTGAGTCGTCTTGAAGAAGAAAATCAGGATGTATGGGCATACGCACATACTTACCGTAACCGGGACATCCTGATTCTTGGAAGAAGAATTTATGAACAATACAGTCAGAGTCGTGTAATTGGTTATACCCTGATTTCCATTGATGAAAAATTTTTTCCAAAACAGTACTGGAACCAGTAGGTCTGGCTGACTCTTCCAATATTATGTATCTGAATATGGATGGAACAATCCTTTCTTCCTGGGATCGTAGTATTCAACTGGGGCAAAAAAACCGAAAAAAAAGCTGCTGAAAAATATTCAAGCAAGACTTCCAAACAGAACAGATTTTTTCAGCATTTACAAAGATGGCGAAGAACAGCTGGTTACTTATATTTTCAATAAAAACCTGAACCAGCTGTTTGTATATACCATGCCATATCATTATATTAATTCTGAAGTTAACACTATGTTTTGGAAAATCCTGGCTGTGCATTCTTCCTTGTTCTACTCTGCATTGGAATTGTAGCTATGGTGTATCCTGGAATTACCTCCCCCATCAGAAGCATGCTGGATTTTTGCAGGGAATTATCAAAGGGAAATCTTTCCGTACGGATCCAGGATGACCACAAAGACGAACTTTCCGATCTTTCCGGAAGCATGAATCATATGGCAGATACCATTGAGAGCCTGATGAAACAACAGAAAAGCCAGGAAAAGAAAAAAAAGAGAATTGGAGCTACAGATGCTTCAATATCAGTTAAATCCTCATTTTCTTTTCAACACTTTAAACAGTCTGCGCTTTGTAGCCGCCATGCATAAAGACCAGATTGTAAGTGATGGAATCCAGGCCCTCAGCAGTCTTTTGCAAAATACACTGACTAATAAAAACGAGTATATAACCAATTCAGGAAGAGCTTGAGAACCTGGAAAACTACTTCGCGATTTTAAGAATCCGGTATGCCGGAAGCTTTGAGTACTCTTTTGACGTAGAAGAGGAAGAACTGCTCTCCTGCCTTGTTCCTAAACTAATCCTGCAGCCCCTTGCAGAAAATTCTGTTATGCATGGTTCTTCTGATGACGGCTCCGTTATGGAAATTCTAATCACCTGTTGGGAAGAAAACAATCATCTTATCATAGAACTCTGTGACAATGGAAAAGGATTTGAAGTGACACCTGCAGCGCTGGAACCTCATACAAACCGGAAAAAGATTGGAATTACCAATGTAAATGACCGAATACAGCTGAATTTTGGAAAGGAATATGGACTTAAGGTCAATAGTCACCCTGGAGAAGGAACCACATGTACGCTGACTCTTCCCTTACTATATGTA
>ENA-OPZM01000503-OPZM01000503.1-human-gut-metagenome-genome-assembly--contig:-NODE-503-length-16763-cov-1.729983_pt1 | contig 16763 bp, 23 predicted proteins | sample MGYA00242478_ERZ504493 | MGnify/ENA primary metagenome ERZ504493 (study PRJEB26092, sample SAMD00036227) | human gut metagenome | host: Homo sapiens | study: EMG produced TPA metagenomics assembly of...
GGAGAAGGAACTCCAGCACACCGAGGCCTACCACGAGAAGACCGGTGGCAACCTCTTGAAGGACATCATGAACGCCGAGCTCGAAGCCGGCGAACGCATCGTGATGCGCAACCACAGCTGGGTCGCCTACGTGCCGGCCGCCGCCCGTTGGCCCCTCGAGGTTCACTGTGGCTCCGGTGCGCGACGTGCTCACCCTCGACCAGCTCAACGACGAAGAGCGTTGGGACCTTGCCTCCATGTACTCGCACCTCCTGAAGCGCGGCAACGCCTTCTTCGACAAGGGCGACGGCAAGGGCATGGACCTGCCATACATCGCCGCCTGGCACCAGGCCCCGGTGCACGACAAGCGCCGTGAGAACTACCGCCTGAACCTGCAGTTCTTCTCCTTCCGCCGCGCCGCCAACAAGATCAAGTACCTCGCCGGGCTCCGAATCCGGCATGGCCGCCTGGATCTCCGACACCACGCCGGAACTCATCGCCAAGCGCTTCCACGAGCTCGGTCCATCGACATCGCCGACTGATAGAAAGAAAACATCAATGACTGCTGTTGAATTCATTGAGCCGCTGACCCATGAGGAAGGCGTCTCGCAAGCTACCAAGCTGTTCGTCGACACCTACGGCGCTGCGCCCGAGGGCGTGTGGGCTGCTCCGGGCCGTGTGAACCTGATCGGTGAGCACACCGATTACAACGGAGGCCACGTATTTCCATGCGCACTGACCATCGGAACCTACATGGCAGCAAGAAAACGTGACGACAGAAAGCTTCGTTTTTACTCTATGAACTTTGAAAAACTCGGCGTGGTAGAATCTTCTCTCGATGAATTCCTGATGGGAAAAGAAGGCAACTGGACCGCATATCCGAAGGGAATGATGTGGCATTTTGCCAGAAGGGCTTCCCGGTAGAGCAGGGCTTCGATATCGTGCTCTACGGAAACATTCCGAACGGCTCCGGCCTTTCCTCTTCCGCATCCGTTGAGACCGTAACCGGCGTAATGCTGCGTGACATGTTCGGCTACGACACCATCTCCATGATCGACATCGCTCTGTACGGCCAGTTCTCCGAGAACAACTACAACGGCGTCAACTGCGGTATCATGGATCAGTTCGCCATCGCCATGGGCAAAAAGGACTGTGCGATCTTTCTTGACACCAGCGATCTGAAATATGAGTACGCACCGGTTAAACTGGAAGGCGCAAGAATTGTCATCTCCTGCAGCAACAAGAAACGCGGCCTTGGCGACTCCAAATACAACGAGCGCCGCAGCGAGTGCGAGACTGCTCTGGCTGAGATTCAGAAAGTCAAAGACATCAAGAGCCTTGGCGAGCTGACCGAGGAAGAGTTTGAGGCAGTGAAAGATGCCATCAAAGATCCGGTCCGCCAGAAACGTGCAAAACATGCTGTTTACGAGAACCAGAGAACCGTTCAGCCGTTGCAGCTTTAAAGGCAAACGACATCGCAAAATTCGGCGAGCTGATGAACGCATCCCACGTTTCCCTGCGTGATGACTATGAGGTAACCGGCATCGAGCTGGATACTCTTGTGGAAGAAGCATGGAACTGCCCGGGTGTCATCGGATCCCGTATGACAGGCGCAGGCTTCGGCGGATGCACCGTCAGCATCGTAAAAACAGAAGATATTGACAACTTCATCGCAAAAGTAGGCGCAGCTTACAAAGAAAAAATCGGCTATGCCGCAGACTTCTATGTCGTAGACATCGGAGACGGCGCAGGCGTATTAAAATAAGAAATAAAAAAGCTGGATCGGCAGCAGGGAGGAAGCTACAGTGATTAACGAGAGTATTGCAAAACTGGTAAAATATGGAGAAAATGCCGGTCTTGTTTCGGGACTGGATAAAATCTATGCGACAAACCGGATTCTGGAAGTCATGCAGATTTCCGATTACGAAGAGCCGGAGCAGATTCCGGAGACCCCGGATCTGGAAGAGACTTTAAATGAACTGCTTGATGATGCAGCTAAGCGCGGTCTTCTCGAACACAACAGCGTCGTTTACCGCGATCTGTTCGATACGAAACTGATGGACTGCCTGATGCCGCGCCCGGGAGAGGTGGTAAAGAAGTTTGAGGAACTCTATGCGAAGAGCCCGCAGGAGGCAACCGATTACTTCTACAAACTGAGCCAGGATTCCAACTACATCCGCAGATACCGCATCGCAAAGGATATCCGCTGGAGCGTACCGAGTGCCTACGGCGATATCGATATCTCGATCAACCTCTCCAAACCGGAGAAGGACCCGAAGGCGATCGCGGCTGCAAAACTGGCAAAACAGAGCGGTTATCCGAAATGCCTGCTCTGAAGGAGAATGTGGGCTATGCGGGACGCGTCAACCACCCGGCGCGCCAGAACCACCGCATCATTCCGCTGACGATCAATCAGACGGAGTGGGGATTCCAGTACTCGCCATATGTGTATTACAATGAGCACTGCATCGTGTTCAATTTCCAGCATAACCCGATGAAGATCGAGCGCGCGACCTTTGTGAAGCTGTTTGACTTTATCAAGCTGTTTCCGCACTACTTCATCGGTTCCAATGCGGATCTGCCGATCGTGGGAGGCTCCATTTTAAGCCACGATCATTATCAGGGCGGTCACTATACCTTCGCAATGGCGAAAGCGCCGATCGAGCGCCATTTTACCATCAAAGGATACGAGGATGTGGAAAACCGGCATCGTCAAATGGCCGCTGTCCGTCATCCGGATCCGCCACAAAGATGAGAAACGGCTGATCGATCTGGCAGAGCATATCCTGAACTGCTGGAGAGGTTACACGGATGAGGATGCGTTTGTATTCGCCGAGACTGACGGAGAGCCGCACAACACGATCACGCCGATCGCAAGAAAAGTGGGCGATACGTTCGAACTCGATCTGGCACTGCGCAACAACATCACGACGGACGAATGCCCGCTCGGTGTTTACCATCCGCATGCACAGTATCATCACATCAAAAAAGAGAACATCGGCCTTATTGAGGTTATGGGACTTGCGATTCTGCCGGCGCGCTTAAAAGATGAGCTGGAAGAGCTTTCCAAATGCCTTGTAGAGGGAAAAGATGTCCGCGCTGTCGCAGAGCTGGAGAAACATGCCGACTGGGTAGACGAATTCCTGCCGCGCCATCCGGAGCTGAACAGCGAAAATGTGATGGATATCCTGAAAGAGGAAGTCGGAAAAGTCTTTGTCGGCGTACTCGAGGATGCGGCGTTTACAAGTGCACCGAGGAAGGCAGAAGTGCATTTGCAAAATTCATGGAAACGTTGTAGAATAAACTAAATGCTTCAATTAACCCGCTGCGGCAAAAAAGCAGCAGCGAAGGAAAACATGGAGGATACCAAAATGAAAATCTTAGTTACTGGCGGTGCAGGCTATATTGGAAGCCACACCTGTGTGGAACTGCTGAACGCAGGCTATGACGTTGTTGTCATGGACAACCTTTACAATGCAAGCGAGAAAGCCATCGAGCGTGTAGAACAGATTACCGGAAAGAAAGTAACCTTCTACAAAACCGATATGCTGGACCGTGAAGGCGTAAAGAAAATTTTCGACAACGAGAAAATTGACGCTGTCATCCATTTCGCAGGCTTAAAAGCAGTCGGCGAGTCCGTACATAAACCGATTGAATATTATCACAACAACATGACCGGAACCCTGATTCTCTGCGATGAGATGAGAAACCATGGCGTAAAGAACATCATCTTCAGTTCTTCTGCAACCGTATACGGCAATCCGGCACAGATTCCGATCACCGAGGAGTGCCCGAAGGGAACCCCGACCAACCCATACGGCTGGACAAAAAGCATGCTCGAGCAGGTTCTGACCGACATCCACACCGCAGATCCGGAATGGAATGTTATCCTGCTTCGCTACTTCAACCCGATCGGAGCGCATAAGAGCGGCCTTATCGGAGAGGATCCGAAGGGCATCCCGAACAACCTGCTTCCGTATGTCGCACAGGTTGCCATCGGAAAACTCGAGTGCATCGGTGTTTTCGGTGATGACTACGATACTCCGGACGGAACTGGTGTCCGCGATTACATCCATGTTGTTGACCTGGCACGCGGCCATGTAAAAGCCATCCAGAAACTGGCTGACAACGAGGGCGTTTCCATTTACAACCTCGGAACCGGCAAAGGCTACAGCGTACTCGATGTGATCCACGCATTCGAGAAAGCATGCGGCCATCCGCTGAAATACGAAATCAAACCGCGCCGTGATGGTGATATCGCAACCTGCTACTCCAAATGCGACAAAGCAAAAGAGGAGCTTGGCTGGGAGGCTGAGTACGGCATCGAGGAGATGTGTGCCGATTCCTGGAACTGGCAGCAGAAGAATCCGAACGGATATAACGACTAATGTAATGTGAGTGTTGTCTGGCGGTCCGCCGATACTTGAAAGAGTGTCGGCGGGCCGTTTTTGTATAGATAAATTCAGTCTTTTTTCACAAAGTCCGGCTTGCTAATTAAGAGGGAATCCGATATAATGTAAGAGTTAAAGTGTCCATAAAAAAAGAGGGGCGGTTTGACATACAAGGAGGAAAAGCATGGACGATAGAAAAAATCAGAACCGGGAACCAGAAAACGGCTCCGGGGGAGGACCGAAAAACAGACAGACGATACTCATTATCCTGATCTGCCTCCTCGTCAGCCTGATGGTGATGGGACTTCTGAACAATGCCCTTGGGGGAATTACTTCCGAGGATCTTGACTATAGCAAATTCCTGGATATGGTAAACAACGATGAAGTGCAGGAAGTTGTCTTGAAATCGGGAACACTGACCGTAACGCCGAAAGACCAGAAATCGGAGGGAATCACCTATCAGGTAACGATGATGGGAGATGAGCAGGAGCTGGTCGATCTGTTACAGGAGAAAGGCATTACGTACCACAAAGATCCGCCGGATTCTACCGGAACGATCATTTACACATTGCTGACCGTCATTCTGCCGGTTGTGATGCTTGTCGCTGTCATGGTATGGGTGATGCGCAGCATGAACAAAGGCGGCGGAGTCATGGGCGTAGGAAAGAGCAGAGCAAAGGCCTACGTACAGAAAGAAACCGGCGTGACATTCCGCGATGTTGCGGGACAGGACGAGGCAAAAGAATCGCTCCAGGAGGTTGTGGATTTCCTGCATAACCCTGGAAAATACACGACAATCGGTGCAAAACTTCCGAAAGGAGCGCTTCTTGTAGGCCTCCTGGAACCGGAAAAACACTGCTTGCCAAAGCCGTAGCCGGTGAGGCGCACGTACCGTTTTTCTCGATGTCCGCTTCGGAATTTGTCGAGATGTTCGTCGGTGTCGGTGCATCGCGTGTGCGTGACCTGTTTGAGGAAGCAAAGAAAAACGCACCGTGCATCATCTTTATCGATGAGATCGATGCGATCGGAAAGAGCCGTGACAACAGCTACAACAGCAACGACGAGCGGGAGCAGACGTTAAACCAGCTCCTCGCCGAGATGGACGGATTCGACAGCTCCAAGGTATTCTGATCCTTGCGGCCACAAACCGCCCGGAGGTTCTTGACCCGGCGCTGCTGCGTCCAGGCCGTTTTGACCGCCGGATTATCGTAGAAAGACCGGACCTGAAAGGCCGTGTGGAAATCCTGAAAGTACACGCCAAGAACGTATCGCTCGATGAGACGGTTGATCTCGACGGCATCGCACTTGCGACATCGGGAGCCGTTGGTTCTGATCTTGCAAATATGATCAACGAGGCAGCGATTCTTGCGGTCAAGAACGGAAGAAAAGCCGTTTCCCAGAAGGATCTTCTCGAGCAGTCGAGGTTGTCCTCGTCGGAAAAGAGAAGAAGGACCGCATCTTAAGCCAGGAAGAGCGAAAGATCGTTTCCTACCACGAGGTAGGCCACGCACTTGTTACTGCACTGCAGAAGGATTCCGAGCCGGTACAGAAAATCACGATTGTGCCGCGTACGATGGGTGCGCTCGGCTACGTCATGCAGGTGCCGGAGGAGGAGAAATACCTCAACACGAAGAGCGAACTCGAGGCGATGATCGTCGAATGCCTCGGTGGAAGAGCGGCAGAGGAGATCGTATTCGGCAACGTGACAACGGGAGCTTCGAATGATATCGAGAAAGCGACGAAGATTGTCCGCGCGATGATCACGCAGTACGGTATGTCGGAGAAATTCGGTCTGATCGGTCTTGCGACCCAGCAGAATCAGTACCTCGACGGAAGAATGGTCTTAAACTGCGGCGATGCCACAGCAACCGAAATTGACCACGAGGTCATGAAGATCCTGAAAGAGTCGTATGAGCAGGCAAAAGAACTTCTGGCAGCTAACCGCGATGCGATGGATGAAATCGCAGCTTACCTGATCCAGAAAGAGACGATCACCGGAAAAGAATTTATGGAGATTTTTCATCAGGTGATTGCAAAACGGAATGGAAACGCGGAAGAAGCGGTTGAAAATCCAGAAATATAAAAAGAAAGCGAAAAGGCCCGGCGGGAGCAGAGAAAACGATCTCTGCACGCTGGGCATTTTCAACATTACAGTCCCAAAAAGAGGAGGGTCATATGGCGTTTGATATCCAGGAAGAACTGAAAAAACTGCCGGGGAAACCCGGCGTCTATCTGATGCACGACGCGGACGATACAATTATCTACGTAGGAAAGGCGATTTCGCTGAAAAACCGTGTCCGCCAGTATTTCCAGACGAGCCGCAACAAAGGGCCGAAGATTGAGCGGATGGTCACGCATATCGCCCGCTTTGAGTATATTGTGACGGATTCCGAACTGGAGGCGCTCGTGCTGGAGTGCAACCTTATCAAAGAGCACCGTCCGAAATACAATACGATGCTGAAAGATGACAAGGCGTACCCGTACATTAAGGTGACCGTGAACGAGGATTTTCCACGCATTCTGTTTTCCCATCAGATGAAGAAGGACAAGGCGAAATATTTCGGCCCGTACACGAGCGCCGGAGCTGTGAAAGATACGATCGAACTGTTGCGGAAGCTGTACGATATCCGTTCCTGCAATAAGAGCCTGCCAAAGGAGATCGGCAAGGACCGCCCGTGTCTTTACTATCACATCCACCAGTGTAAGGCGCCGTGCCAGGGATACATTTCCAAAGAAGAGTACGGCGAGCAGATCAAAAAGGCGATCAGTTTTCTGAATGGAAATTACAATGACATGATCAAAGAGCTGACTGGAAAAATGACGGAGGCGGCTGAGGAGATGCGGTTCGAGCAGGCGGCGGAGTACCGTGATCTGATCGACAGCGTGCGCAGGATCGGCGAGCGGCAGAAGATTACGAACAGTGACGGCGAGGACAAGGATGTCATTGCGCTTGCGATGGACAAAGAGGATGCGGTGGCGCAGGTCTTCTTTATCCGGAACGGAAAGCTGATCGGGCGGGAGCATTATTATCTGCGGATCGGCGAGGAGGAGCAGAAAAGCGAGGTGCTGCTCACGTTTATGAAACAGTTCTATTCCGGCACGCCGTTCATCCCGCGGGAAATCATGATTTCGAGGAGATTGCCGAGCAGGAGCTGATGGAAGAGTATTTAAGCAGCAAACGGGGCCAGAAGGTCCGCATCCGCGTGCCGAAAAAGGGCAGCAAGGAAAAATGGTGGAACTGGCAGAGCGGAACGCACAGATCGTTCTCGACCAGGACCGCGAGCGGATCAAGCGGGAAGAGGGTCGGACGGTCGGTGCCGTAAAAGAGATCGCCAGATGGCTGAACCTGCCGTCGATCGACCGCATCGAGCGTACGATATCTCCAATATCAGCGGTTTCCAGTCGGTCGGCTCAATGATCGTCTACGAGAAAGGAAAGCCAAAGCGCGCCGATTACCGAAAATTCAAGATCAAATCCGTCGAGGGACCGAACGATTACGCCAGTATGAAAGAGGTCTTAAGCCGCCGTTTTCTGCGCGGCATCCAGGAGGACAGCGGTTTCGAGCGGCTGCCGGACCTGATCATGATGGACGGCGGACGCGGCCAGGTTAACATTGCGCTTGAGGTGCTTGAAGAAATGGATCTTGCGATTCCGGTCTGCGGTATGGTAAAGGACGACAAGCACCGCACGAGGGGTCTGTATTTCCGAAACGTGGAAATCCCGATCGACCGGAACAGCGAGGGCTTCAAACTGATCACACGCGTGCAGGACGAGGCGCACCGCTTTGCAATCGAATACCACCGCCTGCTGCGGAGCAAAGGCCAGGTCCACTCGATTCTCGACGACATCCCGGGCATCGGGCCGACAAGAAGGAAAGAACTGATGCGCCACTTTCAGGGAATTGATGATATCAAGGCGGCAACCGTGGAAGAACTTTCCGGACTTCCGGGCATGATAAAAAGGCGGCGGAGCAGGTTTACACATTCTTTCACGCACCTGCACAGGAGGAAAATGAGGATTCGTCAAAATAGTTAAATTTCTAGGTTGCCCGTGATGCTTTATTGTGCTAAAATCATAGAAGAGACGGATTTAAAAAGACGTCGAATGAATCGGAGGACAGGAAAATGAAAGAAATTGAAATGACCAAAATGGTGGAGGAAATGGATCTCCGCCAACCTGACACCAGAGGTTGATATGACAGATCTTGTCATTGCCACACCGGATATCAACCGTCCTGCACTGCAGCTGACCGGTTACTATGAGCATTTTGCCAATGAGCGTGTGCAGATCATAGGTTATGTAGAGTTCACGTATCTGCAGCATCTTGAAGAGAGCGAGCGCGTCCGCGCGTTTGAAGAGTTTGTAAGCCGCAAGATCCCATGTGTCATTTTCACCACGAAGATGATTCCGGGACCGGAAATTCTGGAGCTGTGCAATCGTTATCAGGTACCGGCCTTTGCGGTAGACAAATCGACTTCCGTTTTCATGGCTGAAATCATCCGCTGGCTGAATGTCCAGCTTGCCCCGATGATCTCCATCCACGGCGTGCTGGTCGATGTATTCGGCGAGGGCGTTCTGATCATGGGCGAGAGCGGAATCGGAAAGAGCGAGGCTGCACTGGAGCTGATCAAACGAGGCCATCGTCTCGTCAGCGATGATGTGGTTGAAATCAGCCGTGTCAGCGACATTACGCTGGTCGGAACGGCACCGGATATCACGCGTCATTTTATCGAGCTGCGCGGTATCGGTATCATCGACGTCAAGACGCTGTTTGGTGTCGAGAGCGTAAAGGATACCCAGTCTATCGACCTTGTTATCAAGCTTGAAGAGTGGGACAAAGAGAAAGAATACGACCGTCTGGGCTGGAAGAAGAGTATATTGAGTTCCTTGGAAACAAGGTTGTCTGCCATTCCCTTCCGATCCGTCCGGGCCGTAACCTGGCGATCATCGTAGAAACCGCTGCTGTCAACCACAGACAGAAGAAGATGGGCTACAATGCCGCACAGGAGCTGTACCGCCGTGTACAGGCTAACTTAGTGAAAAAAAGAGAGGAGAAGTAAGAAAATGGCAAACTATGTATTTGGAATCGATGTTGGGGGTACTTCAGTAAAATGCGGACTGTTCCAGACAGACGGAACTCTGTTGGAAAAATGGGAAATCCCGACCCGCACCGAAAACGGCGGAAGCGAAATTCTGCCGGATATCGCAAAAAGCGTAAAAGCAAAAATGGCTGAGAAGGTATCGCAGCAGATGATGTTGCCGGTGTCGGCATTGACGTACCTGGCCCGGTTAATGACAAAGGTGAGCTTTCCATCGCAGTCAACCTGAACTGGGGATATAAAAATATCGTAAAAGAGCTTTCCGACGAACTCGGCGGAATGGCAGTAAAAGCAGCAAACGACGCAAACGCAGCAGCTCTCGGTGAGATGTGGGCAGGCGGCGGAAAGGGAAGCAAGAACCTGGTTATGGTTACCCTTGGAACCGGTGTCGGCGGCGGAATCATCGTGGACGGCAAGATCGTAGCAGGTGCTCACGGCGCAGGCGGCGAGGTTGGTCATGCATGTGTTGAGCCGGAAGAAGAAGCGGTCTGCAACTGCGGAAACCACGGATGCCTCGAGCAGATGACATCTGCAACCGGTATCGTTCGTCTGGCAAAGAAATATCTGGCATCCCATGATACTCCGTCTTCTTTAAGAGAAAGAGGAGAGTCCATCAGTGCAAAAGCTGTCTTTGATGCATTAAAAGAAGGCGATGCAGCAGCAGAAGCAATCGTTCAGGAGTTCTCCGAGTACCTCGGAAGAGCACTTGCAGTATTCGCATGCGTTGTTGACCCGGAAGTTATCGTAGTCGGCGGCGGTGTATCCAAAGCAGGCAGATCCTGATCGACGGCGTAGCTAAATACTACCGTGAAGCAGCATTCATCGCATGCAAAGATACCCCGATCGTACTCGCTTCCCTTGGAAACGATGCTGGTATCTACGGCGCAGCAAAAATGCTGATTGACTAATTGATTCAGATGGAAAAAGAAGTATAGAAAAACCGGTCCTGCTGGCATATGCCAGAGGGCCGGTTTTTTGTGTATAGACTGACTGAAAAAGTTATTCGGAAGAGCCACTCTCTTCGGACTGCGGCTGTACTTCCGATATCTCCGCCGGGGTATCCGGTTCTGACGGTGCATCAGGGTCTCCGGTGTGTCAGGAGTCTCCGGTGTGTCAGGAGTCTCCGGTGTATTAGAAGGCGGATCGGCAGGTGTTTCGGGCGGAGCCGGAGTTTCCTGCGGTGCCTCCGTCGGTGTCGGGGTTGCCTGCGGAGTTGATGCTGCAGAAGGGGTTCTGGTCGGCGTCGGTGTTGAGGCCGGCGCGGTGTAGTGGCCCTTGCAACGCTCGGTCGGCAGATCGGATACCGCAAAGTATTCGGTGATGGACGGGCAGCTTGAGCGGGCGAGCAGGCCGGTCTTCGTACAGATCGTTGCCTCCTGTACTGTTGCGGAAGTTTCGAAATCCATATCGGCAAGGCTTCGTGGATTTCATTCATGACCTTTGCCCAGAGACGTTTGTGGAATTCACGGTCGCTCTCCGGAAACTCCGCGTGTGTATCATACGTTGCCCAGATGGCAGCGGTATAATATGGTGTAAAGCCTGCAAAGACGAGATCCTTGGCCTCGTTCGTCGTACCGGTTTTTCCGGCTGCATGCATATTGTCGAGGCGGGCGGCAACACCGGTACCTTTTTCCAGAACATCCTCCATGGCATTGGTGAGGAGGGAGGCAGTGCTTGCCTTGAAGACCTGCGTTGCCTTGTTTTCTGTGTTGTCAATTAAAACATTTCCCTTGCTGTCGGTAACCTTTGTGTAGAACACCGGCTTGCGGTACTGGCCGCCGTCTGCGATTGCCGCGTAGGCTGCCGTCAGTTCGAGATCACTGACACCGTAGGTGATACCGCCGAGAGCCAGCGGCTGGATCACATCGTATTCCTCGGAGAGTTTGGAAAAACCAAGCTTCTTCAGATAATCAAAGCCGACCTTCGGCGTAAGCTCGGTCAGTACCTTGACGGCCGGGATATTGATGGAATTGATGATCGCCTGGCGGACGGTAACATCACCATGGTAGGTAAGATCCGAGTTCTGCAGCGGTGTGCCGTCACTGTAGTTGAACGGCTCATCCTTAATTACCGTAGCGAGTGTAATCTTTCCAAGGTCGAGTGCCGGTCCGTACGCGGAAAGAATCTTGAACGTGGAACCCGGCTGGGAATAATTATCGGTTGCGCGGTTGAAGGTAAGACTTGCTGTTTTTTCGCCGCGTCCGCCGACGATGGCTTTCACGTAACCGGTGCGCTGGTCCATAACGGTCATGCACGCCTGCGGCTGCGGGGTGAAGCTGCTGCGCTCGGCAACAATCGTATCGCCCTCCTGCATGATAGCGGCTTTGTACTGGTCGATATAGCTCTGTGCCTCCTCCTGGGAGTCAAAGAGCAGATCGAAATTCGGATCGCTGTTGCGGAAGTAGAGCTGCAGCATCTCTTTGCTGTAGTTCTGTACCTCGCCGTCTGCCTGCTCTACGGTGAGCGCCCAGTCGAGACCGATCTGCGTGTTCGCCGGGAAGTTCTCCGGATTCTGGAATTCCGTATCGAGAATCGACTGCATGTAGGAATCCTGTGTGGTATAGATTTTGAGGCCGCCGCTGTAGACAACGTTCTTTGCCTGCACTTCGGTGTAGCCTTTCTGTACCATCAGATCGTTGATCAGGTTGGTGATGACTTCATCGATAAAGTAGGAGTACGGCGCGCTCTCCGCCTGGGACTGCGTGTGCATGGCGATGCGGTCGTAAACGTTGTCGTTCATGGCAATGGTGTATTCTTCTTCGGTGATGTAGCCCTGCTCCTTCATGTTGTTCAGGATCTTGTCGCGGCGCTGCTGGTTTTTCTCCGGGTGGTTTTTCGGATTATATGCCGTCGGCGCCTTTGGAATTGCGGCAAGAACGGCGCATTCAGAGAGCGTCAGATCTTTTGCATCCTTTCCGAAATACGTCTGCGCTGCCGTCTGGACACCGTAGCAGCCGGAACCTAAGTTGATCGTATTCAGATAATTTTCCAGAATAACGTCTTTGGCGTTTTCACCCTCTGCGGTCAGTGTTTTTTCCAGCTTCAGCGCCAGGTACTGTTCCTGGATCTTCCGCTTGAAGCTCTGCATCCGCGTCTCTTCCATCCAGTCAGTGAAAAACATTGTTTTTTTAAGAGCTGCTGTGTGATCGTGCTGGCGCCCTCGGTAAAATGAAAGCGTGGCTGACGCCAACAACGAAAGCACGGATGATACCGCTCGGATCGATGCCGTTGTGCTCATAAAAACGGGCATCCTCAACCGCGACGATCGCGTGCTGCATATCGAGCGGAATCTCCTCAATCGAAATCGAGACACGGTTTCCCTGAGCCCGGTCAGCTTCTGTACCTGGTTGCCGTCAGCATCGTAGATAAACGACGCGTTGCCGAGCGGCATGATATTTGCCTCCGAGATATCAGGGGCACTGTCAATCACGCCGCGGACAGCGCCGATCACAAGCCCGGCACCGCAGACGAGAACGACAAGAAGAAGACAGAACGCGATGCGCAGCGCCGTCACGCCGGCCGTCTTTTCAATCTTTCCGTAATGGGACCGCAGATCTTCACGTTTGTCTTCCAGATGACTTTTTCCAAAGTGCATATAGAAAATCCTCCTTATGTCATGTTCCTGCAAAACTGATTTAGTTCAGTAATCAATGGTGTTCCTGCCCTGCAAAAAGCAGGGTATACTTATTTTTATTATACCAAACAAAGGGCTGGAATAAAAGTATTTCTGAAAAGAATGCTGATTTTTCAGAAATGATATGGTAAGATAGGTACATATTTGGGTGAAGGAGTAAGGACATATGATCGATCAGTTTCGGACGGTTTACCGGGGTGGAACCGGGGAAATCGTGGAGAAGAAATCACGTTTTATTGCGACGGTGCGTCTGGTGGAATCTGAGGAGGAGGCACTTTCCTGCCTGGAAGCTCTGCGGAAAAAATACTGGGATGCGCGGCATAACTGTTTTGTGTATATTATTGGAGAAAATCAGGAGACGGTGCGCTGCAGCGACGACGGGGAGCCTTCCGGCACGGCAGGGCGGCCGATGCTCGATGTGGTACAGGGAGCAGGCCTCCGCAATGTGCTTGTTGTGGTGACGCGGTATTTCGGCGGTACGCTGCTGGGAACGGGCGGCCTGGTGCGCGCGTACTCGCAGGCGGTGCAGGAGGGGCTGGCAAACAGTGTTCTGATTGACGAGATCTGCGGCGTGCGGCTGTTGATTGAGACGGATTACAACGGCATCGGTAAAATCCAGTATCTGCTCGGCCAGCGGGGGATTCCGATTCTGGAATCCGAGTACACCGATCAGGTGAAAATCCGCGTTCTCGTTCCGAAAACGGAGGTGGACCGTCTCTGCGCGGAGATTACCGAGGGGACGAACGGAAAGGCAAAACTGGAAAAAGAAGAGGAGCTGTACTTTGCGCAGAACGACGGAGAGCTGATCTTCGGGGATGCGCTGACGCAGTATAAGAATCTGGAGGCAGAAGAATTAGGATAAAGGAGGATGCGACATGAGGTTTCCGGAAAATCTGAAAAAGGGCGGAACGATCGGCTTTGTGGCACCATCGTTTGGATGCACAACAGAGCCATACAAGTCCGCGTTTGCAAATGCACAGAAAAAATGGAAAGAGATGGGATATCAGCTGGATCTTGGGCCAAACTGCTATGCAGAGCACGGCATCGGAATCAGCGCGGCACCGGAGGAGTGCGGAAAAGAGCTGACGGAATATTATGTCAGTGAGAAGAATGACTGTCTGATTTCCTGCGGCGGCGGAGAGCTGATGTGCGAGGATCTCGATTACGTGGATTTTGAAAAGATCAGAAAGGCACCGGCGAAATGGTATCTCGGCTATTCTGACAATACGCATTTTACGTATCTTCTGCCGACCATCTGCGATACGGCGGCTGTTTACGGTCCGTGTGCGAGTGATTTCGGCATGGAGCCGTGGCATAAATCCGTAGCGGATGCGTTTGGCGTACTGACGGGAGAAGTGCGTACCGTCCGCGGCTATGAGGGATGGGAAAGAGACGATGCGAAGGGCAGAAGCGAGGAAAATCCGTATCTGCCGTACCAGATTACAGAACCGCGCGTTCTGCGCCGCTTCCCGGATGCGGACAGTGCATTTGAGGGACGACTCATCGGCGGCTGTCTCGACTGTCTCGTCAATATTCTTGGAACGAAGTACGACGGAACGGTTGATTTTGTGGAAAAATATAAAGAGGACGGTTTTGTCTGGTTTCTGGAAGCGTGCGATCTGAACGTCTTTGCGATCCGCCGCGCAATCTGGCAGATGGAGCACGCCGGCTGGTTCCAATATGTGAAAGGCTTTCTGATTGGCCGCCCGCTGCAGTTCGGACAGAAATTCGGGGAACTCGACCAGTACCGCGCCGTGACGGATCTGCTTGGAAAATACAACGTGCCGATCGTGATGGATCTCGACATCGGACACCTTCATCCGGCGATGCCGCTGATCGTCGGAAGTTATGCGAAGGTGGCCGTGGAAGGAAATGAGATTGAAATTAAGATGGAGTGCCGTTAGAACGCTTTTGAAAAATATTTTCTCGAGCGGCAGGGCAGAGCCTGTGGGAAAATGTCTGCGCGCGTAGAAGAACTATCGGCGCATCCGGCAGGTGCCGCGGAGCTTTTTGACATCGAGAATCGTGACCGTGCCGCGGGAGAGTGCGACGATGCCGTCTTTCTCGAACGACTTTAAGGTGCGGGAAACGACCTCTCTGGCACTGCCGAGGTTCCGCGCGATCTGTTCGTGCGTGGTGGAGAGCACCGGGGAACCGGTGCGGATGCGTTCATCCTCGAGATATCCGGCAAGGCGCTGGTCAAGCCGCGTAAAGAGAAGCTGGCCCATCGCCACATGACTTCGGAAAAATGCTCCGTTGTTTCCCGGTAAATGTAGTTTTCAACGTAAATATTCTGATTCAACAGTCTGCGGAACGTGCTGGCTGGAGTGATGAGAACTTTCGTCTCCTCCTCGGCCTCAATCAGAATATCAAAGCTGATTTCCTGCATCGCACAGGAGGCAGACAGCGTGCAGACTTCGCCGGGACCGGTGGTAAACAGGGTAATTTCCCGCTGCTCGCCGGACTGGATAAAGATGCGGAGCTTGCCGGAGAGGACAAGCAGAACGCCGAGACAGTCATCGTCGCAGCTGTAGAGAAAATCGCCGCGCTGATACGTCGTCAGGACGGAAGAGAGCACGAGTGTCTGCTGTTCATCGGCGGTAAGCTTTGAATAAAATGGATAATGCTCCTGAAAACAGGATTTCAGAAAAGATGACATAAATAAAACTCCTTTCGGAAGAAGATCATTCTTTTGTAAACTACGGCAGCAGCCGTTTCTTCCATGATAGAAAAGAACAGAAAGAAATGCAAAGAAAAACGTATCGGTTTTGTGCCGATACGTTTTTCTTGCATTTTCAATATTACGCTGTTTATTTTACAGAGTTAATCAGCTCTTCCAGCTCCTCATAGGAAACGGCGCCGACGTTTTTTCTTTACGAGTTCGCCGTTTTTGAAGAAAGCGAGGGTCGGAACGCTCATGACTTTAAAGGATCTTGCCAGCTCCGGTGCTTCGTCAACGTCTACTTTGTAGAACTGGATCTCCGGCATATCCTCAGCTGCCTCTTCGATGACCGGGGCGAGCATTTTGCACGGTCCGCACCAGGTAGCAAAGAAATCAACAACGGCAACGCCAGGTGCTGCCTGCAGAGCTTTTTCGAAGTTTTTGGATGTAACATGAATTAATGACATAATAGAAGTCCTCCTTTTTATTGTACGGGTAATTCCCGGTAACTGTTTTTCTGTTGTGACTGTAGAATATCACAGCAGAACGGGAAGTTCTGTGACTAAGTCACAAAACTATCTGGGTTCTTTTCCCTGGCGGAAACATTCGATCATTTCGCCGGTCAGGCTGATGAGATTTGGCGTTTCGGGCAGGGAACCGCGGTCAAACCATTCGGCAGTGGAGAGCTCGTCGCGATCGAGGGTGATGGATGGATCGCCGTCTACATCGCAATAGAAGCCGGCAAGCAGCGAACCGCTGAAGGACCATGGCTGACTCTTATAGTATCTCAGATTTTTGACTTTCAATCCGACTTCCTCCATAACCTCGCGGTGCACCGTCTGTTCCAGTGTCTCGCCGACTTCTGTATAACCTGCGACGAGGGCATAGGAACGGTGGCTGCTGTGGGATGGCGCATACTTCGTGAGCAGCAGGCGGTCACATCAGTGATGGCGACAATGACGCTTGGGCAGATCACCGGATAGGAGAGTGCGCCGCAG
>ENA-OPZM01000505-OPZM01000505.1-human-gut-metagenome-genome-assembly--contig:-NODE-505-length-16752-cov-1.762586_pt1 | contig 16752 bp, 27 predicted proteins | sample MGYA00242478_ERZ504493 | MGnify/ENA primary metagenome ERZ504493 (study PRJEB26092, sample SAMD00036227) | human gut metagenome | host: Homo sapiens | study: EMG produced TPA metagenomics assembly of...
TGGCGGCTCTGATTGTATATATGCTGTTTTTCCGGGAATAAGAAAGTGTGAAGGAAGACGTATACGTTAAAAGCGTAGCGTCTCCTTTTTTGTGCGTACACCCGGAGCGGCCAACATACCTATGTGGCAGACACCGACGGGCAAATATAGATGTTTTCTATAACTGCATTAAAATAAGCAATTTGGGCAGCCTTTCTGTTTGTGGTAGGATGTAAATAGTAGTATATATCGGCAGAGTAAAAGGTGGAAGATAGGAAGTTGAGTATGGCGGAAGGAAAAGAGTACGAACGGTATAGTGAAATCATTTTGGAGTATTGGAAAGAAACGATCAGATGGAAGGGATGCTGCAGGAACTGTCGGCGACATTCGATCTGCCGGTGATCGTGATCGATCCCTCTGGAAAGATAGAATTTGATTCCGGTGCGGAACAGCTCTATGAACAGCTGGGTATAGAAGAGAGCAGCCGTTCGTTCTGGACAGGCTGATGGGAGAGTATTACGCAGGTGAGAGTACGGAAGGAGAGACGGACAAGATCCTTAAAAAGGAGGTGGGGAAGGGCCTTATGGCAGCAGGACCGCTTCTGGTAAGAGGGATCCTGACTGGGTTTTGCATTACGTTTCATGAAAAGAGACGGAATGCCGCTTCCCTGAACCGGATGATCACCAGGGCGGTTTCCATCGGAATGAGCTGGAATAAACAGATATACGGTTACCGGGATCTGGGGACAAAGCAGATGCTGAGCAGACTCCTTCTTGGCAGGGATGCCGTCCCTGACCAGCTTCCGGCGGGCATTGAGAGCTCTTTCCGGCAATATGTGGTCCGTCCGTTTCTTCTGGTGCTGCTGAAAACATCCCGGGACTTTATGAAGCAAAGCCCGCATCTCCACAGAGAGATCTGCGATCATTTCGAGGATGTACTGGTGTGCATAGAAGAAGAGGAGGCGGCTGTCCTTTTTTACCCGGTGCGATTCTGTAGAAAAGCAGAAAAAAGCGGCTTTGCTGGCAGAGAAGATCACACTGGAATGTGAAGGGACAGCGGTGATCACAGAGGTGTTCGAGGATGAAAAAAAGATATGGAAAAAGCGCCGGATCCTGGAACGGATCTTAAAGATCGGAATGCGGGTAGAACCGGACACACATTTCTTTACAGAGTATGAGCATTATATGGAGTTAATCTGTTCCTATGCCTATGAGAAGCTGGGGGCAGAAGGATACGGATACAGGGATCTGGACCGGCTGGCGGCAGAAGACCGGGAAAAAGGCACGGATTTTTACAGAAGTCTGAAAGAGTATCTTCTTTCTGGAAATCATGTCAATCATGCGGCGAAGAATCTGTATATTCACAGGAATACTATGGTATACCGTCTTGCCAAGATCCATGAGATCCTGGGACTTGACATCAATCAGCCGGATATTTCCAGAAAGCTTCTTCTGACTATGATCCTCCGGGAATTTCAGTGCGGACAAAAAGAGTAGATTGCATTTTATACGGAATATGATAAGATAGTGTCAGCAACAGAAATTGGAGAGGAAATATGAAGCTAGTCAAAGATTTGCCGGAGATATTCGAAGAATTCGGAGAACAAAAAAGAGCATCCTTTCTGGAAGTAAAAAAGTACAAAGAGGCAGGAAAACCGGTGATCGGAGCCTATTGCTCCTATTTCCCGAGAGAGCTTGCCATGGCGATCGGGGCAATCCCGGTGGGGCTGTGTTCTTCGTCAAACGATACGGTAGCGATCGCGGAGCAGACGCTGCCTTCAAATATCTGCCCGTTGATCAAGTCCAGCTATGGATTTGCGGTTTCAGACAGGTGTCCTTTCTATTATTTCTCAGATCTTGTGATCGGGGAGACGACCTGCGACGGCAAAAAGAAGATGTATGAGCTGATGTCGGATTTTAAGGAAGTCTATGTGATGGAGCTTCCCAACCGTCAGTCAGAATACGGGCTGGAATTATGGAGAAAAGAGATCATACGTTTCAAGGAATATTTAGAAGAGCGTTTCCATATTGTCATTACAGACGAGATGGTAAAGAAGGCGATCCATTTAAGCAACGAAAACCGCAGGGCGGTACAGCGGCTGTATGGATTGATGAAACTGGATCCTCCGCCGATGAGCGGACGGGAGCTTTTTCAGATTCTGTATGGAAATAAATATCAGCTGGATCTGGAGAAAGTACCGGGGATCCTGGATCAGGTGAGGGAAAAGATCCTGGAGGAATACCACAGGGATCCGCCGGCAAAAAAGAAGCCCAGGATCCTTATCACCGGTTGTCCCATGGGAGGGGATTCCTCGAAGCTGGTAGACATTATTGAGGACAACGGAGGCGTGGTAGTGGCTTTTGAAAACTGTACCGGGATCAAAGCGCAGGACCGCCTGGTTGATGAAGAAACCCCGGATATCTACGAGGCGCTTGCAGAACGCTACCTGATGATCGGCTGTGCGATCATGACCCCGAACGACAACCGGATCGAACTTCTGGGACGGATCATCGATGAATTCCATGTGGACGGCGTGATTGAGATGATCCTGCAGGGCTGTCATTCCGACAGCATAGAATCCATCAGTGTACGTAACTTTATCCATGAGGAAAAGCACATCCCTTATATGGATGTGACCACTGATTTTTCCCGGGCGGATATCGCCCAGCTGAGCGTCCGTATCTCTGCGTTTCTGGAGATGCTGTAAAACAGGAGAACAAAAATCGTCAAAGTCGTATGGCTTTGGCGATTTTTTTAATCCCTTTTCTACCAACCGGAACAAAAAGAGACTGGGAAGATATTGATAGAAAAAGCAAATAAGTTATCTGGAAAATAGAAAAGCTGTATGGATAAAATACACAACAGAACTGGAAAAATTTGTTTTCACTGCCAATGAAGCGAAAAATGCATCGTGGTATAATTTTACAGGTTTCGTGAAAAAGCGACATGACAAGGAAGCATGGAGGGAGAACATTGATTGAGATCAAAAATCTGAAAAAGATTTGGGAAGATGATGGCAGCAGTGTGCTGGAAGGCATCAACCTGAAAATCGAAGATGGTGATATCTATGCACTGGTGGGACGAAGCGGTGCGGGAAAATCTACGCTGCTGCGCTGTATCAACGGTCTGACATCCTATCAGGAAGGAAGTCTGAAAGTGGACGGGTGCGAGGTAAAGGAGCTGAAAGAAAAAGAACTGCGGGAATTCCGAAGACATGTGGGTATGATCTTTCAGCAGTTTTCACTTCTGGAGAGACAGACAGTCTATCAGAATGTGGCGCTTCCCCATGCAATGCTGGAAATACAGTAAAGAAGAGATTGATAAAAAGGTTAAGGAGCTGCTGGAACTGGTAGGAATGTCAGATAAGATGAATGCCAGGCCCAGAAACTTAAGCGGCGGGCAGAAACAGAGAGTGGCGATCGCAAGAGCTCTGACCATGGATCCGAAGATCCTTCTCTGTGATGAGGCGACATCGGCGCTTGACCCGAAGACCACCAATTCCATCCTGGAACTTCTGATGGAGATCAATGCCAGGACCGGCATCACGGTGGTGATCGTAACCCATCAGATGGAGGTAGTAAGAAAGGCCTGCAATAAAGCCTGTATCCTGGAAGGCGGTAAGATCGCAGACGAGGGCTCGGTAAGAGAAATCTTCATCAAACAGCCCCGGTCTCTGAGAAGACTTCTGGGAGAAGAGGAGATGAAGCTTCCGGAAACCGGACATAATATCCAGATCGCCCATCTGCTGGGCAGCCTGGAAGACGGCGAACTTTTTGGAAGATGTCCCGGGATCTGGATTATGTGTTCCCGATACTGGACGGAAAGATCATGGAATACCAGAACGACAACATGGGGATTTTTGTGATCAATGTAGATGATGAACATCTGGATGCGGTTACCGGTTACCTGACACAGAGAAATTATAACTGGCACGAACTGGAAAGTGCCGGGGAAGAGGCTTAAGAGGAAAGGAGAGAATTAGCATGGCATTAAATAACTTTACATTTGCAGAAATCTGTCAGATGATCATTGTTCCGGCGTTTTTGATACGTTGAAAATGCTGGTGATTTCCGGAGTCCTTTCTACTTTCCTGGGATTCTTTGTGGGAGTGATCCTGATCATTACGGAAAAAGGCGGTCTGTGCGAAAATGTGGTCGTAAACAGGATCCTGGATTTTATCGTGAATACTGTGCGATCCTTCCCGTTTATCATTTTGATGGTATCCATCATCCCGTTTACACGTCTGATCGTGGGGACTTCGATCGGAGATACGGCGGCTCTGGTTCCGCTGACGGTAGCGGTCACGCCGTTTATGGGAAGGATTTTCCAGAACAGCTTTAAGGAAGTAGACCCGGCTTTGATCGAAGCGGCAAAGTCATTTGGCGCCTCCAAAGCGCAGATCGTAGTAAAGGTTATGCTCAAAGAATCTGTGCCGTCCATCATTTCCGGCCTGTGTCTTGCCATCATCAATCTGCTGGGCGCGACGCTATGGCCGGGGCCGTGGGAGCCGGCGGACTGGGAGCCGTGGCTCTGACCTATGGGTATCAGAACTTTAATCAGGAGATCATGTATTCCATCTGTGTAGTTTTGATCGTCCTGGTTGCGGCCATCCAGTATTTCGGAGACTGGATCTACAAAAAGCTGAAATAAGGAATAAAAATAGAACCATCTATTTTTAGGATATATGTTAAGAATATTTGAAGAAAGGAAACAAAGGATTATGAAAAAGAAAGTGTTGAGCATGTTTTTGGTAATGGCTATGGCGGGAACTCTGCTGGCAGGCTGTGGAGGCGGCTCTGATGACAGCGCTTCCGAGGGCTCCGGGGAGGACGGAGAAAAGACGACTGTAAAGATCGGGATCCGTGCGGATATGGTAGACCAGCTGGAATCCGTGAGAGATGAGATCGAAGAACTGGGATATACGGTAGAGGAGAGCGTATTTGACGACAGTGTACAGCCGGATGTGGCCCTTGCAGAAGGAAGCCTGGATATGAACTGGTATCAGCATGAGCCTTATATGCAGAGCTACAATGAGGAGAACGGTACGGATCTTGTCATGATCGAGCCAAAAACATTCTACGTTATTTGCCATGTATTCTGACAAGTGGGATTCTGTAGAGGAAATCCCGGATGGCGCGACCATCGGCCTTTGCAACGATGCCACCAATCAGGCCCGCGGCCTGAACATGCTGGAATCCCAGGGCTGATCACACTGATGATCCGTAGAGTCCCCGACCATGTATGATATTGCAGAAAACCCTCATGACTTCCAGTTTATTGAGGCGGAAATGTCTGTACTTCCGCAGTCTCTCAAAGATGCAGACGCCATCTGTTTAGCAGCAGGTCATATGGTCAATGCCGGACTTCCGGCGGACAATTATCTGTGCCAGTCCGATGACAATGAGACCTATGCAGTGGGATTTGTTGTAAGGGCTGAAGACAAAGACGCCGAGTGGGCAAAAGAGATCGCAGAAGCTGTACAGTGCGACGACCTTGCAGAATATTTTAAGACAGATAAAGCAGGAACACAGATTCCGTGCTGGGAATAGGCGCTGAAAATCATAGATGTGATAAGAAAAGGGCGGCAGTCTGGCTGCCTTTTTCCATGTTGAAAAAGCGAGGAGAAGAGGTTGAAGTGAAATGGAATTGATCAAACTGGAAATGACTCCAAAAGAGCGGGCGCTTGCCTACGCAAGAGGAGAAGAAGTGGACCGGATCCCTACATCTCTTAGCGCTTCAGAGACAGCGCCTCCGCTCTATGGGATCACCATCTGTGATTATTATTTTTCCGCAGACGCCATGGTAGAAGTGGAAACCCGGCTGGCAGAAGACTTTCAGGCGGATAACATGGGGATCGGGCTGGGACTTCGGACGCTGGTGGAGGCGCTTGGGACAGAGCTTGCCTATCCGAAAGAAAGTGTATCCTACATTGTGAAGCCGGCGCTGTCGTCCTTAAAGGATGTGGAAAATATGGAACTGATCAATGTGGAAAAGGACGGACGTTTCCCGCTGATTACGGAAGCCTTTGAGCGTCTGCAGGAGCGGTTTGGAGAGGAGAGGATCTTAGGAAGCGGTCTTGCGGGACCTTTTACGACGGCGGCCAGCCTGTATGGAACAGAAAAATTTTTAAAAGCAACGGTAAAGGATAAAGAAGGAGTGCACAGGCTTTTGCAGTACAGCACGGATTGTGTGGTGAAGTGCTCCCGGGATCTCAACCGGAAGCTGGGGATCAAATTTACCCTTTCCGAGCCCATGGTTTCTAAAAATCTGCTGAGCAAGCGGCAGTTCCTGGAGTTTTTTGTCCCTTATCTCAGACAGTGTGTAGAGAGGATGAATGAATTTCAGGGAGCCACCGGCATTCATATCTGTGGCACTACCCATGACCGGTGGGCGGAAGTGGTGGATGCAGGAGTCAGCAGTTTCTGGGTGGATAACTGCGAGAGTCTGAAAGAATTAAAAGAAGCCTATGGGGAAAGGATCGCGATCAGCGGAAATGTGGTACCGGTAGATGTGCTGCGCAACGGCACGCCGGAAGAAATTGCAAAAAACGTCCGCCAGTGTATTACAGATGCGGCAGACAATCCCTGCGGCTACAATTTATGTCCCGGGTGTACGACGCCGGTGGGAACTTCCAAAGAAAATATGATCGCATTTATGAATGCGGCTGCAATATATGGGAGAGGTGCAAGAAAAGGCATATGCCAAAAGGAATACGAATGGGGACGGGATTTTAGAAATCCCCGTCCCCATTGCGGTATATGTCTATTTTCCTTTGATGTCAAACTCCGGGTTGATGGCGTAGAAGTTTTTGCTGTCCAGATGATCCTGTACGATCCTTAAGCTTTCACCAAATCTCTGGTAATGGACGATTTCCCGTTCCCGGAGGAAACGGATGGGATCGCAGATCTCAGGATCTTTGATCAGACGAAGGATGTTGTCATAAGTGGTGCGGGCCTTCTGTTCGGCAGCCATGTCTTCATGGAGATCCGTGATGGGATCCCCTTTGGACTGAAAATAGGTGGCCGTCCAGGGGGTACCGGCGGCCGCCTGGGGCCAGAGGGCCAGCGTGTGATCCACATAGTACTTCTCGAATCCATATTTTTCAATTTCCTCCGGTGTCAGGTCTTTGGTCAGCTGGTAGACGATGGCGCAGATCATCTCTAAGTGGGCCAGCTCCTCGGTGCCGATGTCTGTCAGCGTTCCGGTGACTTCTTTATACGGCATGGTGTATCGCTGGGAAAGGTACCGCATGGATGCGGCCAGTTCGCCGTCAGGGCCACCGAACTGGCTGATGATGACCTGGGCCATCTTAGGATTGGTTCGGGTGATCTTTACCGGGTACTGCAGTCTTTTTCATAATTCCACATAAATTAGCATCCTCCTTCCTGCCATGGCCACGGTTCGTTGATCCAGCTCCAGCGGTCCGAAGAGGCCGCGGCGGTATCGAGGGTCAGGGGGCCGTAATACTTTGCATATTCTTTTAGGGATTCCACACGCTGTTTTTTCAAGGTGTCAAAATACTGCTGGGCTTCCTGGTGGTGCGGATGAGTATCCAGAAACAATTTGGTATCGTCTGCGGCAAAGCTGACCACATTGATCCAGTTTAACAACTCCCTGCGGCAGGGACGTTTACGCTCTTCCATTGCAGACACCTCCCATTCCCCGGAAAGGTTTATCCAGTTCTTCAAAAATAGTTCCACGCTGGAAGCTTTCTCGGCTTTGTAGATGTTTCTCCATTCCTGCCAGGGACATAGGCCATTGCCAGTGACATATCCGCCAGATCGCCATGATCCATGTCAGGGTTACAGATGTTTTCTGTTGGCAGAGGACAGCCGCCGACCTGGGGCATTGCCGGTGGATTTTGGCGCATACATCCGTTCTGACGCATTTGACCAGCTGTATGATATCGATAATTTGGCATCTGCCATGCTCCTTTCAGACAATCTCCGGTTATCCGGATCTTGTTCAGATACACTTTTCAATAATATTGTATGGATATGATGGAAAACTGTGCATATTTTCCGCCTGTCGGCATATGGTTTCCGGCATTATTCCCTTGGCGGTCATTTCATTGGCAGCGAGGCAGATAAAAATAAGGGATTGACTCGGAAAGAGGCGGGATGCTATACTACGAATGTAAGTAACATAGGGACGTCCGTTACTGACGGATCAGTGGGTTACCACAGGGGAACGGAACGTCTTTGTATCAGCCGACCGTCTGGGCAGCATCTTCAGGGATGCTGCTTTTTTGTTGCCGGGTTTCGGGTAAAACGCGCTTGAGATATGTTTCGCCAGGCTTCAAAAAAGCGGTTCCCGGGATGTCACACACAAAGAAGGAGGAAATACAAAAATGGTTACACAGTGGGAAGGGTTTAAGCAGGGAAACTGGCAGGAGACGATTGATGTCAGAGATTTTATCCAGAGGAATTATACTCCCTATACCGGAGATGGATCATTTCTGAAACCGGCGACTGAGCGGACGAAGGGGCTGCTCCATAAGCTGGAGAACTTGCTGGCGCTTGAGCAGGAATTCGGCGGTGTGCTGGACATCGATACCCAGACGGTAACGTCGCTTCTGAACTATAAGCCGGGGTATCTTGATAAGGGGAAGGAGATCATCGTGGGGCTCCAGACGGACCGTCCGCTGAAGCGGGGCGTCAATCCCTTCGGCGGACTTCGCATGACGAGAGAGGCCTGCCGGGCATATGGCTATGAGCTGTCACAGAAGGTAGAGGATGAATTTCAATACCGAACGACCCACAATGACGGTGTGTTCCGCGTATATAATAAGGAAACAAAAGCGGCAAGACACTGCGGGCTGATCACCGGGCTGCCGGACGCCTATGGAAGAGGACGTATTATTGGCGATTACCGGCGGGTAGCCCTTTACGGCATCGACTTTCTGATCGAAGAAAAGCAGAAGGATAAAGACCGTATCAGCATGGAAACGATGGATGTGGACCATATCCGCCAGTTGGAGGAGCTGTACCAGCAAATTAATTTCCTGGGGAAATTAAAGGAGATGGCGGCAATGTACGGCTTTGATATCAGCGGGCCGGCGAAGGACGCTAAAGAGGCAGTGCAGTGGCTGTATTTTGCCTATCTGGGAGCCATCAAAGAACAGAACGGCGCAGCCATGAGCCTGGGACGGACCTCCACTTTCCTGGATATCTATTTTGAACGGGACCTGGCAAGAGGGATCCTGACGGAAGAGCAGGCGCAGGAGATCATGGATGATTTTGTTATGAAGCTGCGCATGGCAAGACACCTGCGGACGCCGGAATACAATGAGCTGTTTGCCGGAGATCCCATGTGGATCACCGAATCCATCGGAGGGATGGGAGAGGATGGAAGAACGCTGGTCACGAAGAACAGCTTTCGGATCCTTCACACGCTCTACAACCTGAAGCCTTCTGCGGAGCCGAACCTGACGGTGCTTTGGTCCGCCGGCCTTCCGGAGAATTTTAAAACCTATTGTGCCAAGGTTTCCTGTGATACCGATGCGATCCAATATGAAAATGATGATCTGATGCGGCCGAAATTTGGAGACGACTATGGGATCGCCTGCTGTGTGTCTGCTATGAGGATTGGAAAAGAAATGCAGTTTTTCGGCGCGCGGGCAAATCTTGCGAAACTGCTCCTGATGGCCCTAAACGGAGGAAAGGATGAGAAACAGAACATGCAGGTGGGACCGGAGCATGAGCTTATCAGGGAGAATACCTGGATTACGATAAAGTGACTGAGCTCCTGAGCATCTATCGGCCGTGGCTTGCAGCTATGTATGCCAATACCATGAACGTGATCCATTATATGCATGATAAATATGCTTATGAAAAAACGCAGATGGCGCTCCATGACACAGAGGTACACCGGTTCATGGCGTTTTGGAATCGCAGGCTTAAGCGTCCTTGCAGACTCTCTTTCGGCGATTAAATACGCGAAAGTCAGATGCATCCGTGATGAAGAGACCGGGCTGATCACAGACTATGAGGTGGAGGGAGAGTATCCGGCCTACGGAAATGATGATGATCGGGTAGACAGTATCGCTAAAGAGCAGGTAAAGCTGTTCTTTGAGGAGTTGAAAAAGCAGAAGCTGTACCGGGATGCAGAGCCGACTCTTTCCATCCTGACCATTACTTCTAACGTAGTTTATGGAAAGAAAACCGGGCAACGCCGGATGGAAGGAAGGCCGGAGAGCCGTTTGCACCCGGAGCGAATCCTATGCATGGGAGGGACAAAAGCGGAGCGTTGGCGTCTTTAAATTCCGTGGCAAAGCTTTCTTATGATGACTGCAAGGACGGGATTTCCAATACCTTCTCTATCGTGCCGCAAGCCATGGGGAAAACGGAAGAAGAGCGGCTTGCCAATCTGACGGCGGTGCTGGACGGCTATTTTGCACAGATGGCGCATCACTTAAATGTAAATGTGCTGAACCGTGAGCTTTTGGTGGATGCATACCATAATCCGGAAAAATATCCGAGCCTTACGATCCGGGTGTCCGGATACGCAGTGAATTTCCATAAGCTGACAAAAGAGCAGCAAAAAGAGGTGATTTCCCGTACGTTCCACCAGAGGATGTAAATGTGAAATCTGATTTGGCGGTTGCATTTTACTTTTATATCTGATTAAATATATACGATGGGAGTGTAATCAGATGAGTAAAACCAAACGTGTAAAACGAAAAAGGTCTAACGAAACCATTTATTTTGACTATAGTCTGCTGGCTGTCCTGATCTTTCTGGTCTGCTTTGGTCTGGTCATGCTGTATAGTACCAGTGCCTACAGTGCACTGGTGAATTACAGTGACAGTATGTATTATTTCAAGCGGCAGATTCTCTTTTGCATTGTGGGATTTATCGGTATGTATATGGTTTCCAGGATTGATTATCATTACTATATCAAATGGGCCAGGGGAATATATTTTGTAGCAGTCGTGATGATGGCGCTGGTGCAGACGCCGCTGGGTATCGAGGTAAACGGGGCCAGACGATGGATCAGACTGCCGTTCGGACAGCAGCTGCAGCCTGCGGAGATTACTAAGATCGCCGTGATCCTGTTTATTCCAGTGCTGATCTGCCAGCTGGGAAGAGAAATACGTACGCTGAAGGGTATGGGCCAGGTGTTTTATGGGGCTGGTGGCGGCAGGATGTGTATTTGTCCTGACGGAGAATCTAAGTACCGCTGTCATCGTCATGGGAATTACCTGTGTAATGATCTTTGTGGTCCATCCCCAGACCAGACCTTTTATAGCGGCTGCCGGTGCGGGACTGGTGCTGATTCTGGTCGGGGTACAGATCCTGGATGCAATGCTTTCTACGAGCGGGAATTTTAGACTCAGGCGTATTCTGGTCTGGCTGAATCCGGAAGAATATGCTTCAGAAGGCGGATATCAGGTTATGCAGGGGCTTTATGCTATCGGCTCCGGAGGTTTTTTTGGGAAAGGACTGGGAAACAGTGCGCAGAAAATGGTCATTCCTGAAGTGCAGAACGATATGATTCTTTCTATTATATGTGAGGAACTGGGAGTGTTCGGCGCCATTATCGTGTTGGTCCTGTTCGGGCTTCTTTTATTCCGGCTGATGTTTATTGCCCAAAATGCCCCGGATGTTTACAGTTCGCTGGTAGTGACGGGAATCTTTACCCATATCGCCTTGCAGGTATTGTTAAATGTAATGGTAGTGATCAATCTGATACCGACCCACTGGAATCACGCTGCCGTTCATTAGTTACGGAGGGACGTCGATCCTGTTTCTGATGGCGGAAATGGGAATTGCGCTTGGGATATCGGCGAAGATTAAGATTAAAGAATAAAAGCCTTTTTCAATCCGGCATAATTATGTTATGATTAAAAATGTAGTATTCAAAACTACATATAATAGAAGTGGAAGACATGCTGCGAATTGTGAACAATTGCGTGCCGGGAGGTTGAAAATGAGTTATAAGATTATTGTGGACAGCTGCGGAGAACTGACAGAGGAAATGAAGCATCGGGACATTTTGAAACTGCTTCTCTGCAGATAGACGTGGCAGGCCATCATATTATTGATGATGCGACCTTTGATCAGAAGAAGTTTTTAAAGCTGGTGGCAGAGTCTCCGGAATGTCCAAAATCATCCTGCCCGTCGCCGGAAAGATATATGGAAGGATATCACTGTGAAGAGGATAGAGTTTACGCCGTTACTCTCTCGGCGGAATTGAGCGGTTCTTATAACAGTGCTGTCCTTGGAAAAGAACTGTATCATGAAGAATATGGGGAAAAGGATATCTATGTATTTAATTCGCGCTCGGCATCAGTGGGAGAAACTCTGATCGCCATGAAAATCCGGGAGTGTGAGGAAAAGGGCATGGCATTTGAAAAGGTCGTTGAGACGGTGGAAGCTATATCCGGGAGCAGGACACCTATTTTGTACTGGAGACACTGGATATCCTGAGAAAGAACGGACGGCTGACGGGTGTGAAGGCGGTGGTTGCCACTGTTTTAAACATTAAGCCGGTTATGGGTGCGACAGAAGCGGGAACGATCTGCCAGCTGGGCCAGGCAAGGGGAATAAAGAAGGCGCTGGTGAAGCTGGTGGATGAGGTGGTGAAAAATTTAAAGAACCCAAAAGAAAAGGTGCTGGCAATATCTCACTGCAACTGCCGGAAACGGGCGGAATATGTGTGTGATATGCTGAAAGCAAAAGCACAGTTTAAGGATGTGGTTATTTTGGACACAGCCGGAATCAGCAGTATGTATGCGGCAGACGGAGGCGTAATAGTGGTTGTATAATTCCTGGGATTGTGGTAAAATACACTTCAGATGTAAACCAGAAGGAGTTAAGTGACATGAGCCAGGAAAAGGTAGATAAATATAAGAAAGAAAAAGCAGACCGCAAGAAAAATATCAAAAAGCAGAAGCTGCAGAATGTGGCACGTAAGTGTGTGGTGGGGGTTATCGGTATCGCGCTGATCGGGTGGATCGGATACTCCGCATACGACACATATCAGTCGAATCGGCCGGTAGACGAGGTTCAGATCGATTATACGGCTATGGATGAGCTGCCTCAGGAACTTGCAGCTGCACAGGAAGCGGATGCGGCCGCAGCAGAGTAAAAAATGCGAAAAGTCAACTGTCGTACGGAAACGTACGGCAGTTTTTGATTGGGGACGTACACCTTTGCAAAAAGGTGTACGTCCCCAATCGCGTTTGCCGGTGTCCCCAATCGTCAAATCCCCTGTCCCCAAAAGCAACTATTTCACAAAAAGGGGTTGAAATCAGAGTAAAAGTAGTTTACAATGGGGTCAAGTGGTAGAAAGTGGTTGAAAGTGGAGCTAAGTGGTAGAAAAGTGGTAGCCACTTGGGAGAAGGTGAAGTTCTATGTTGAAAGGAGAGTACAGTCATAATATTGACACGAAAGGGAGACTTATCATTCCTGCGAAGTTTCGTGACGATTTAGGGGAGCATTTCGTCATTACCAAGGGAATGGAGAACTGCCTGTATGTATATCCGGAAGACGAATGGGCCACCTTCGAAGCAAAACTGAACGCCTTACCGACCACCACCGACAAAAAAAGCACGTGCATTTGCGTACTTCTTTCAAGGCGCAGCAACTGACGGAGACCTTGATAAACAAGGCAGAACACTCATCCCTGCAAACCTGAGAGAATTTGCACAGCTGGATAAGGAAGTTGTGTTTATCGGTATGGGGAAGCGTGCCGAGATCTGGGACAAGCAGAGATGGATCGAAAAGAATACTGAAGTGGAAGAGAACATTGAAGATATTGCATCGGATATGGAAGCCAGCGGATTCAGTATCTAAGAGGGAGAAGATATGGGATTCGAACACAAATCAGTATTGCTTGAAGAAACGATCAATGGACTTAATATCAGGCCGGACGGCACTTATGTGGACGGAACGCTTGGTGGAGGCGGACATGCTTATGAGATAGCAAGACGCTCAGTGACAAGGGGAGTATTATAGGAATAGACCAGGACGCGGCAGCCATCGAGGCTGCAGGCATCCGCTTAAAAGACTTCGGGGAGAAGGTCACGATAGTCAGGAGCAACTATTGTGAAATGAAGTCGCGGCTCCATGAATTGGGAATTGACAAGGTCGATGGAATCATCCTTGATCTGGGCGTATCATCCTATCAGTTAGATACGGCAGAACGTGGATTTTCCTATCGCGAAGATGCACCTCTGGATATGCGGATGGATACACGTCAGACTATGACGGCCAGGGACATCGTCAATGACTACAGTGAAATGGAGCTTTACCGTGTGATCCGGGACTACGGGGAGGATAAGTTTGCGAAAAATATCGCCAAACATATCGTAGCGGCACGCGGTAGGGCAGCCATCGAGACCACGGGACAGCTGACACAGATCATCCGGGAATCTATCCCGATGAAGTACCAGAAAATGTCCGGGCATCCTGCAAAACGGACGTTTCAGGCGATCCGTATCGAACTAAACAGGGAATTGGATGTGTTGAGGGATTCTCTGGACGATATGATCGATCTTCTGAAACCGGGCGGAAGGCTGTGTATTATCACCTTCCATTCGTTGGAGGACCGGATTGTCAAAAGTGCGTTTCGAAAGAATGAAAATCCATGTACATGCCCGCCGGATTTCCCGGTGTGCGTATGCGGAAAAGTATCAAAAGGGAAAGTGATCACCAAAAAACCGATCCTTCCCAGTAAAGAAGAGCAGGAGTATAACAGCCGTTCAAAAAGCGCAAAGCTTTCGGATTTTTGAACGGGCATAGATGTAATTTTTGAAAGGGGCACGTATTCATGGCAGCAAGGCGGTCATACAGCAGAACAAATACCAGATATGCACAGACAAGAAATACGGACAGAAGTGTGTCCGGAATGTACGTATATGGAAATACAGTGACAAAGCCGGCATATGAGCCGGACCGTGAGAACGTGCGTCCGCAGCGGCCCAAAAGAAGAGCGAGCAGCCAGGTCCGCAGAAACAGAAAACAAGCCATGCACATGAATCCCGCCTATGTGATTTTCCTGACCGTGGCAGCCATTGCAGCACTGGTGATCTGTATTAACTATATCCAGCTGCAGTCGACCATCACGGAACATTCTAAAAAAATCACGTCCATGCAGGAGGAGCTTGCACAGCTGAAGGAAGAAAACACTACAAGAGAAAATGCGGTGCTGGATTCCGTAAATCTGGACGAGATCCGGGATAAGGCTCAGAACGAGCTTGGAATGGTATATGCTTCACAGGATCAGATCATCAACTATGAAGATCCTGCGGCAGACTATGTGAAACAATATGAAGACATTCCGGAAAGCGGAGTTTTGGCACAGTCGGACAACAATGCAGGATAGGTGAATCTATGGCAAAACAGACAAAAACTTTCTTTCGGAAAAAATTTTCCAAAAATATGCAGAAAAAGCTAGTACTGCTCTTCGTGGCAATCATACTAGCTTTTGTTTTCTTAATTGGAAGAATTACATATATCAATGCGGCAAACGGTGAGGATTATACGAGGATCGTACTGGACCAGCAGCAGTATGACAGCCGGACGATCCCCTTTAAACGGGGAGACATCGTGGACCGTAACGGTACAAAGATGGCTACCAGCGAACGGGTCTACAACGTGATTTTGGATGTCAAAGTGATGACCAGCGATGAAGACAGCATTGAACCAACGATCCAGTCCTGAAGGACTGCTTCGAGATAGATGAGGACGAGGTCAGAGACCTGATCGAGGAAAGTCCCTCCAGCCGTTATAATATCCTGAAAAAAGGAGTAGATTACGAGACATATAAAAAAATTTGAGGCTATTGATGAGGATGATGAGAATTATCCGGATGTAGCAGGAATCTGGCTGGAAGAAGATTATGTGAGAACATATCCCTATAACACACTGGCCAGCGACGTGATCGGTTTTACGGTAGACGGAAATGTGGGAAGCAACGGTATTGAAGCCTCCTATAATAATACCCTGAATGGAACAGACGGAAGAGAATATGGGTATCTGGATGAGACATCTACCGTAGAAAGGACCGTAAAAGAGGCGGTGAACGGGGATACAGTGATGTCCACTATTGACCTGCAGGTGCAAAGCATCGTGGAAAAACACATCCTGGAATTTAACGAGCAGCATAAAAATGAGGCGTCTGCGGGAGAAGGAAGCAAGAATACCGCAGTCATCGTTATGAATCCTCAGAACGGAGAAATCCTGGCGGAGGCTCTTATCCGAATTATGATCTGAACCAGCCCCGGGATCTGACGAAGTATTATACTCAGGAAACGATAGATGCTATGTCGGACGAAGAACAGCTGGAGACTTTAAACAGCCTTTGGAACAATTTCTGTGTCAGCGACACCTATGAACCGGGATCCACATTTAAGCCATTTACAATTGCGGCCGGGCTGGAAACCGGGATCCTGACAGGGGATGAGACCTATTATTGCGGCGGTGTACTGCATGTGGGGGATCATGATATCCACTGTAGTAACCGGGACGGACACGGAACCCAGACGTTGAAGCAGGCACTGGAAAATTCCTGTAATGTAGCGCTGATGGAGATCGGCGAGGCTCTGGGGGCAGAAGAGTTCTGCCGGTACCAGGAACTGTTCGGGTTCGGAGAATATACAGGGATCGACCTTCCGGGTGAAGGAGAGACCTCGGGACTGTTGTATACGCCGGAGAATATGGATGCGGCCAGTCTGGCTACCAATGCGTTCGGCCAGAACTTTAATGTGACCATGACGCAGCTTGCGGCATCTTTTTGTTCCTTGATCAACGGGGGAAATTATTATGA
>ENA-OPZM01000506-OPZM01000506.1-human-gut-metagenome-genome-assembly--contig:-NODE-506-length-16748-cov-1.698815_pt1 | contig 16748 bp, 20 predicted proteins | sample MGYA00242478_ERZ504493 | MGnify/ENA primary metagenome ERZ504493 (study PRJEB26092, sample SAMD00036227) | human gut metagenome | host: Homo sapiens | study: EMG produced TPA metagenomics assembly of...
GGTTTTTACTGGTTTTACGGATGCCAACCTTGTGGCATATTTGTGGCAGATAACCAACACTTCCCGCCATCTGCATCGCACTATTCAGAAGAATCAGGTGTCCCAGTTGCACCAGATATCTCAGGTGAATCGTCAGAGTCATCCGGTACCAGATCCGCTTCAGGCTCCTCATCTACCGCGAATTCATAGCCAAACACCAATGTCTTTTTATTGCCGCCTTCTTTTGGTCTCTGCCTTTCAATACGGCAATGCCTTGACAGGGCTTTCGTAAAGTGCTGGATATTCTCCGGCCGGTACCCATTGTCGCGGCACCACTCCTGGTATCTTGTGAATACCGCCTTGTTCGCCAGCTCTCCGCCGTCCCTCTCGATCAGACATGTCGTGACAAACTGTGCAACACGGTCGGACTCCCGGTTATATTCCGCCGTAGCATCAATAACCGACTGCGGCATATCAAGCTTTTCTTCTTCAAACAACTTCCAGCCTTCCAGCAGCCAGTTGAAGATGCCAGACATGTTGTCGGGCTTAGCAAAAAACGCCTTCAGCCTTTATCCTGTTCCGCCTCCTCAAAATGACGGTTGAAGGGGATAATCTTGATACGTCCTGACTCAAACAGCGTCAGGTCAGTGATGTTCGGCAAATGGTTCGTATTGATGAACACCTTAAAATTTGGTCGGAACTCAAAGCTGTTTTCGTGAAGATACCTTGCCGTGATCGTGTCATTTCCCGTCAGTCTCTTAGTCAACGCCGCATCCAGTGTGATTTTCTTCTCAGGCTCGGAGATATTGACAAACCGGGATCCGGCAAGCCTCGCGATCTCTTCGGATGGGCCGCCGCTTGACTGCGCACCAAACTTTGTGGATAAAAGGCTCGGATCCGCGTTCCTTCCATACTCGCCAAGGATCCGGAGCACGGATTCCATCGTCGTTCCCTTTCCATTTCTGGAAGTCGCGCCGTACAGGATAAACATACACTCCATCCTGGTATCACCAGAGAGCGAGTATCCGAGCGCCTTTTGAAGATAGCGGCTTCTGGAGGTATCTCCCTGCATGACTTCATCCATAAAGGAAAGCCATCTGGGGCAGACTGCATCCGGATCGTAAACTACCGGAGAGATCTTTGTGAGGAACTCCTCTGGCCTATGTTCCCGAAATTCCATCGTGCGCAGATCCAGGGTTCCGTTCTGGCAGTTAAACAGATAGATATCCCGGTCAAAGTATTTCATGTTGATGGGATACACCGACATTGCGTCTTTGATCATCGTCTCTCTGTGCCTGCGCTGCTGTAGTTTCTTCACCCGGTCGATAAACCTTTTTCTGGTATCCTCTTCCTGTATGGTAATTGCAAAGACGTACAGCTTATCCGCCAACAGCTTCCCAAGCTCTGCGATCTTTAACCCACCTACATCTGCCTGCCAGACGGTACCATCATAGACGTACCACATCTTGCGTTCCGCATTGTATCTGGCAATCGGCTTGAAGTAATCGGCAAACGCGTACCCAATGCCAATCTCATCTTTCCCGTATCGGGGATTCACATGCGGAGCCATCTCTTTAATGGTCAGTGTGATCCTTGAGAGGTCTGCCTCAAAATCTGCTTTCTTATGCGCTGCATTAGACTCATCAGCCGCATCAGCTTCGCCGCTTCCATCTCCCTCAACATCCAAGTTATGGAAGTCATACCTGGCGTCGGCAATATCCTGCGCGTTCAACGGCAAATAGATGGAGCTGCAGGACGCCACTGCATTCCGGATGGTGATCGCACCGTAAGTCGTCCACCACCGTAATCCATAGTGCGGATCATGTAGCTGTTCTCCCGGTCGGAAAGCCATGCGTTCACGTTCTGTGCAAGCAGCTCCGGCTTCTGACTCTGCATGATGTCATAGTACTTTGCCGGTATGCCTAGGGCAGACGCAACCTGCCTGTGAAAGAGCCTGGTGGTGCCAAACTGCTGTGCCCCGCTCATACTTCCAATCTCAAAGGTCTGCCCGTCCTCAAACAGACGGAGTGCCTGCGCTGAACCAATATAATCCTTCTTCCTCTGGTTCTGGCGGTTCAGCTCCATCATTACCTCGTTCAATGGTCTGCCTGTTTTCATAAAAAACTCCTTCCCGCGCCATTCACGGCGCATAATGATTCGTCACTGGCGTATATTCGCCCTTTCAGCCTTCTCCATTTCCTTCAATTTTTTCTTTTGCTTCCTGCGGATAGAAACCTTCGCCTTTTCCACAGCATTCAGCCTTGCAAGCTCGATCAGCTTGTCTCCATCCACCTCAGTCAGGGTCTGATACCACTGGGAATGGAAGAAATCCTCCAGTTCCGCTTTTTCCTTCAAAAGCCCCATCCTTTTCGTACCGGTCGGACGTGAAAACAGGCGAAGCAGGACCCCTTCATAGTCCTTCTCCGCCTGCTTGATAATGGCAATAACCAATTCCTGGTAGCGTCATCCAACCCTCCTGACTGAACAGAAGCAATGCTCCTTCCGACAATTGGCTGGATTATCTCAGTCATCCCATCCCTCCTCTGTATCGCTGCAATCGTTCCCTGACTTTCTGCTTGCTCCAGTCTCCCCGGTTTCTAAAAGCTCCTGGACGTATTGTTCGGAATACTGCTCCAACTCAGCCGCTATCTGATCAATATACGGATCTTCTAAATCAGAGGATCCTCTGACGATTCCATCTGTGTCGGGCAGGATCCCAAGTTTAACGAGAGGAGTCTTGTACTTTTCAATCAGATCCAGGCGGCCCTGATCTATGAGCCGCTCCAACGCGTCCTGCTGCTCCCACTCATTCTGGTCTTTGTTCTTGTAAAACGGGCAGTCCCGTGTGCCAAAATCTGTATCCGTAAGAGCATACACCTTCCGCCTTTCCAGGCATGGCAATCCGGATGCGCCCCGCAGACTGGTTCATTGCCAGCCGCATCCTCTGGGATATCAGTCTCCTCCACATCAACCTGATCTTCGACACGGTCAACGGTAACATCAATGGCGTCATCCGTTACTTCTACAGCACTCTCCTCATAAATCTCATTCTCAACTGCAACATTCATTCCCGGCATCCTCCTTCTCCGCTTTCTCCTTGTCAGTTCCATCAAAAAAGGCCGATGTACTGCCGGGGTATTACAGTTCCCGGTTGCACATCAGCCATATACTGCTTGCTGCTTTTTTCAGTTTCTTTCTGTCAAGTCTGGGAGCATCCAACAGCTCATCCAGTACATCCGCTTCCTCCTGAATATCACACAGAACCACCCTCTGGTGATCTGTCAGCTTCTCCAGCTCCTTTTCCTGCTCCTCATACACCTTGTCCAGCTCTTGTTCCAAAGCTGCTGTGTCTGTGAGGTTCTCCTCCAGATAATGCCTTAACTCATCTCCGACATACTTCTCGACAGCGTCCAGTGCATCTTGTGCGCCCAATGGCACAAGCAGCTTTCCATCTTTTAGCTTAATCACATGCGGCATACCGATTCCCCCTAATCCTTGAAGTAGTAGGACGGGGCCTTGTATCCTGCAGCTGATAAAGGGCACTCCGGACACCAATCCGGATTCTGAGCCATGATTGAACAGACCTCCTCTACCGAGTGCTGGCCTGCCGGTGTCTCAATGATCACCTCATCGTGTACATGCCCAATGAGATCAAAGCCTGCCTTCTCCAGCCGCCACATAGCTTCCGTCAGGATGTCACGGGCTGTGGCCTGGGTACAATTACTCACAATTCGCAGCTTTCCGCATTCTGAATCGTATACTGCAAATCTGTGCCTCGGACCACAATTCCTGATGTCGTAGACTTGTTCCTTAAATCCGGTGGGATGCACAGTAATTTGGCCGGCCAGTTGTGGTCTAATCTGTACAGAAGCGTTGTCACGCCTATTCCTGTTTTTTCGGAAAGCTCTGCCACGGTTATTCTTCCAAAAGAAGAATCGACCATTCGACTGTCCCTCTTGTTCCTGGAGTTGATTTTTCTGCTCACCCATCGACAGTTTCCTGGGTGGTAACCTCCGTTGTTGTTGATTCTGTCCAAATCCATCCCCCTCTGATATGTGGGACCCATATCTGCCCAGAATGTTTCGAAGCTGTCTAACCATTCCTGACAGACCGTAATGCCACGCCCACCGTAATTGTGATAAGCCGGATGATTCGGATCCATGCACCTCTGCTTCATAGAGTGCCAAACACCCCACGCCGGATGATGGGACATCCCGTGAGTTTTTCTTGCTTTTGCTATCAGAGATGAACTCATGCAGCCGCATGATTTTGTTGAATAACGCTTCCTCTTTAGGTCCGATGCTGCCACCACGGTTTTTCGTCCGCAAACGCACTGACACAGCCATTGTGTTTTCCCGTCCTTTGTGTTCTCTGCCCGTTCCAAAACCGTAAGGTAATGAAACTTCTGCCAGTTAAATCGATCAGCCTTGACACACTCCATCCATCCTTCCTCTGTGAGGATCTTATGGTCAGGAGTAAGATGGATGCTCCCAACGGAAATCGTATACTGTTTTCCCTTATTGATCAGTCCTTCGTGAGCAACCCACTCCACTCCGTCCCATATAAGATCATCCTCCTGTATTTTTTCTATTGGCACCAAACCCCTATCTGTCATCACGAGAGTCCCCTCAGCCACACAGTTTTCCGCGAGCTTGCCCCCGTATGTCTCCTGCCTGGACCATCCACCGGAACCAGCCACGTTACCCACACCCTCAAAGGTCAGCTCATGCGCCCGAAGCGGTTCGGCATCAGCTTTGGTTTCAGATAGGCGAGCTTTCTGCCGCTTGGCAGCACCATCCAGAGCGTCCCACTATAAAACTGAAACTTCACCCTGCCAGCCGTGTGTTCCTCACGGGTCTTTACCGTTTCCACAGCGGCTCTGTCCATATCCCACCAGAACTGCACGATGTGGGGAGAAGCAGCCCGCCACTGCTCGATGATGTCAGGAAGCTCCTGCTCCTTTAAACCCATGGAAAGAGCTCCCATCGAGATCAATGCGCCAGAGCCGCCTTGGTAGCCACATGCCAACTCCGCTACCTTACCCTTCTGGCGAAGCTCTCCGTTGATCCCATGCTTGACCACAGGCACACCAAACATCTGAGAAGCCGATGCGCAGTAAATATCCTCTCCATTTTTAAATGCATCCAGCCGCCACTGCTCCCCGGCAAGCCATGCCAGCACCCTTGCCTCAATCGCAGAGAAGTCCGCCACAATGAACTCGCATCCGTCCTTTGGCACCAGCATGGTACGGATGAGCTGCGAGAGGATATCCGGTACGTTTCCGTAGATGGATTCCAGCATTCCTACCTCGCCCATCTTCACCAGCTCCCTCGCCTCATCCAGCGTGGAGATGTGGTTCTGCGGGAGATTCTGTAACTGGATATGTCGGCCGGAAAAGCGGCCTGTGCGGTTCGCACCGTAAAACTGGAAAAGCCCTCTGGCTCTGCCATCGGCACAGACACACCGCTCCGCCGCCTGGTACTTTTTGACACTGCTCTTTGCCATCTGCAGTCGGAGCCGCAGCATATCCAGAGCTTCCTGGTCTACGCTGTTTTTATCAAGCTCCGCGATCATCGCCGCCACATCTTTCTTGCCCAGGGACTCTACCTCGATATTTGGATAATTTTTGCCTACTGAGCCATGGCCAAAAAAAAAATAAGCCGCTTCAGATTCATCTCCCCGAAGCGGCTTTCATACATCATTATCGTCCATTTTTTTATTCCTACACTTTTCCTATTCTATTTATAATTCTTCCGGGATCTATCTATCGTCCCCATAAGATGTTCCAGTGTGTCCATATCGTCCTCTTTTTCTTCACAATACGGCTATTCTCGTACCACATTCGAAGTCGCCTTATAAGATGGTTTAGGCGGGTCTCCATCGGCTTACTACCGCTATGCGGCTTGTCCCGTTCCATTTCAGATGTAACGAAAAACTCAAACTCCACACCCATAAATTCCTTTAATCTGTAAATATCCTCCCAAGCCGGCAGCCTCTCTCCCCGTTCCAACCTCTGCACTTTTCTATGCGAGATGCCAACGAGATGTGCAAAATCTTCTTGAGTCTTATAGCCGTGTGATTTTCTCCAAAGCGCAAGCTCCTGGCCTATAATTAAAAGCGTCCTCGGACTTTTCCCGTCGGCATCCATGCAAAACCACCCCCTTTCCGTTTGATGAATCCCCCTGACATTTCAGCCAGGAAAAGGCAAAAAGGCCGGACCAGGTCATGACATTCCATTCCTGCTCCGGCCTTTACCGGTCATCAAAAAGAGTGGTTTCCCACAAACGTCTCTAAGGCGCATCGCTCGCCACATACACTCTCTTCTTTAGCAGCCAAATCTGCTCTCATACGCTGAAATTGATCGGCTTAAGAGAACAGACATACTCATATGTATGCCCAACCCTGCATCACAAATATATACTTGTCAGATTCCCTATGGCACTGGGAACCTTCCAGCGATTATTGTGGATGCAGTTACTCTGGGGTTTGACTGCATCGTCTTAATTGCTACAAATAATCGTTCTCATCATATGCTCACTTCTTTTCCTTTGCAGCGTCAGAGTACTGACGCTTATCATGGGCAGACATTCCAAGGTATTCCCCATGGTCCAGCCTACGATACGTTCTCGCAATGTCGGCCATGCCTCCTCAGTCTGCTGGCTAATGTTGTCCGATACCTGCCTGTCATTCCAAATAATAAATCCCACTGCCGCAGGAATCCTTCATATAGGAAGTGTGGGGACTGTTAATTTGCCAAAGTCCTCGGATTTCCCGAAATCGCATGAATTGCGCGAATTTTCAAAAATACTCAAAAAGTGCTTGACAGGCAATGCGTTGTGTGGTAACCTATACGAGATGTACAAAAAGAGACCATAAGGTTTTACAGTAATTCGAGGCAGGGAAATGCCTCTATTATTTCGTCAAAAGCCCTTGTCATTCATGTACATCATCAGTTAGGGATAAATCCAGGGAAGTTGTAAAACAAAAATCTGTATAGTATTCAAGTGCCATTGAAATATACAATTTTACATTCTCAGATTTATCTATTACGAACTATTAAAGAGATCCGCCTGTGCCAAGGGTGGGTCTTTTTTTCTATTGTATATGTTCCCTCTAGATTTGTCAATACTTTGTGAAAATTATTTAAATTTTTTGTAAAATCCGCAGTGGTTTTTGTGCATTTTGTAATAATTTACTCTAAAATCAAACCTCATAGTCTTATCTTACTATCACATCATACATTTGAGTAAAATAATACTCATAAATTTTATTTTTATATATATTTTTTCTAATTTCCGTGGTATACTATAGTAAAGATACCCGAGACTCAACCGGAGGGGCTACCCGGTTCCACCCACAAGGAGGCATTCACATGACAAATGCAGAAATCATCCAGAATGTAATCAACTATATTAAGGACTACGCCGAGAAAAAAGATATCCGCCAGAGAGGGATACGTGAACTCTGCCACGCCAAAGGATTAACATTGCCCAGAAGACCATTGACAATATGTACAAGCGCCCATCCTCCACAACCATCTCTACCTTGTTGAAGGTGTGTGACGGGCTGGATCTGAATCTGAGCGCGATATTCCACATCATTGAGAACATGAAAACGGAAGGCGAGAATAAGGCCACCCGCTTCCGCTATAGTATCCATGAGGAGGCGTTCGCACGGTATCCTGGTGACTATCATATATTCTTCCTCTCAACTACCCCCAATACAGAGCCCAAACTCGACCACGGGATACTTCATCTGGGTGACCTGCATTCTAATGGGGAGTGTACCGCTTCCCTTAAGATCAACACCGGGGACGTGGATGACAGCGGTAATCCCGGCATTAAATACTTTGAGGGTCGGCTTACGTACTCGACTACAGGGATTATGTTCTGTAGCCTGGCCTGCTCCAGATATGGCGATATGTGGCTGCTTACCATACCGCATGTGAAGTTGAACATCCGCGCCCTCTCCTGCACCATGGGATGCGCGACCACATCCTGCTCCGGCCCGACAGCTTATCCGGCGATACACCGGTTCTGCTTCTGCAATAAGGATGAATATCCGGATATCAGTCCCGAAACGCAGGAAGAAATCAAAGGGATCCTCCGCATGCATAACCAGACTCTATACATAAAGAAGGAAGAACTGGAAGCGTATCTGGACTCAAAAGATGTGAATAGTAACTGATCCGTCACATGAGACACTATCTTGAGATTGCCGGCATGTACTATGCAATCCCCAAGAGGACGTTCGAGGATGACACGGACAGTATTACTTTTTCCAGAACGATGGCCGAGCTTGCAGCAAAATCTGCCATGGAAACTTGTATGCACATCCTTCCAGGCGATACAGCCCAGCTCAGAAATATCCTCGAAAAAGACAGAAAGGCAAAATCGTTGGCGAATGCGGTATCCACAGAGGAGACAGTAAATTAGGAATTTTCAAAAATCTCCGTCAATCTTTACACACAGACTACACCCCACTACAAAACCGGGTGAACGGGCATCTCTATTGTCCACGCCCGGTTTCCTCTATAATATAATCCTACGCTTACCACCCTTACACCGCAACCCCTGTGCGCATTGCAGGATCTACACGGACTTTCCATGCATAATAAACCGGGCAAACTCCAGTATCTGTGCTTTCTGCTCCACACTCATCCCTGTAAACATGCCTACCATCTCATCGTCCATTCTTGTTTGCACGTTCGTACATCCCATCCATTCCAAATCCAGGTCATTTGCGTTTACATGGAGAGCCGTTGCAATCTGATACAAACGGTTCGCCCCCATCTCCCTGGTGCCATTCTCGTAGAAGGAGAGGTTCTGCCGTCAATATCCACCAGTCTGATGAACTGTTCACCTGAAACCGTTTCTGAAATCTGGAAAGCTAAAATGGTCTTTCCAGACAAGTCTAACCGACCAAAACAAAATACGTCAAGGCATAAAAAAACCTCTCTGCAAAGGATGTAAACAGGTACCTCTGCAGAAGTGCCTTATCAGTCATTCTGTGACCGGTTCCATCATCTCCATCATCAGCTCGCCCCGACTTTGATGCCTTCCACATAGCTCTGACGCTCATATGCCGCGCATAAACTGTAAACCACATTCATATACTCATCCGCCGCCTCATCCGTTTCCGCCAGATCTCTCAGTTTACGGTCCAACGGTCCTATCTTCGCCTTAAACTCCGGGCTCTCTGTAATGTTATACTCCGTGAAAGCATAATAGAGCAGTTCCAAAAGGCTCTCCACCTGAAACCGATAATCAGGGGGATTGTTATGCAGGTAGCTTCCAGGCTGCCAAGCACCGTGTGTACGATTTCTGATGAATTGGCGGTGCGCTTTCCCCACAGCCTGGGCGCCTCCTGTTTTCCAGATTCCGGTTTTCCACACGCAATTTTCTGGCTTGTGTCTGCCTGACCGATTCTGTCTTGTTCCGTATCTCGTCCCATTCTACCCATTTTATTACCCACCTTCCAGCCTATAATGATTTCTGGCCCATGTCCAGTACTCCAGGCTATGGTGATATTCGCTCTATAGTTGATACATAGCAAGTGGAAAACGGGAGATTATCAATGAGTATTTTCGTTTCAATCTAATCATAAAATTATCAGCAATTTTTTTAGCAAGTTCTTCCGCGTCTTCTCCTCCACTTCTTCATAGCCGCATTCATAACCAAACATCCCAGCATACAACCGAGGCCGTTATGGATCATACTCGTCCCACTCAAAGAGTCCACGCTGAAAAATCAGCTGGCTAAGTTCAATGACCGCTGAGATGACCACCCCAATCAGGAACACCATGGAAGGTCGAAGCCGGCTGTCCAGAATCATCGGCAGTAAGATCCCTACCGGGAGCAATAGAATCATATTCAAAAAGGTTTTCGATCAGCAGGTCCTGGCTGTGGTTTACAATCACCTCATACCATGACCAGAATGGAATTCGTTCATAGCGCCGAACGGTCGGTGTCCTGGTAAACACTGTGGAAGCAAACACGACTCCGAGAAAGAGAATCAGAGCCAATACCGCTGCGCCCTGCTGGAGTTTTAACCGTTTCCTACGCACAGCCCGAAAAATAAAAAAGGAGCAGACCGACAGAATGATCAGGAAAACGATAATTTCCCGAACTGACCATGGTCTGTTATGTGTTGTCCAAATCTGAAATAGGCTCATTTTCTTCCTCCTGCTGATTTATATCTGTCAATTTACGGATCACCCCGATCCTCACAAACACAGGATACAGGTAACTTGCCCCGAAGGTTCCCAGCTGTTTCGGACCGTTCACAGATCCGTTCTCCTTCATCAGCTCCACCGCTTTCCAATACGCCATGAATACAGTGGCCTGTGTGATCGATTTTGACTTCCGGTTCACAAACATCTCGCCGCCATGGATCTTATAGGTAAACTTCAATCCCTTTGCCGTGAGGAACACACAGCCCTGCAAAAATTTCAATAGTTCCCACAGCTCCGCTTCCTGCTCTTTTGCCGTCATTCGATTCACAGCCGTCATCTGGCCTGCCCTGGAACAGAACTCCTCACATCTTCTTTTCCGTTCCCGGTATAAACGTATCCGATCCGCGTTGACTGACAGCTCGGCAAGATTGTACGGAATCTTCGTGTAAGGCAGGTAGGAGTGAACAGACGCCCGGCTTAATTCCGTGATTTCCATCATCTGCTCTATTTTATATCCACCGCCGCCAGCTCCGCTATCTGGCGGGATAACGATGTAGAATACACTCCTGCAGTAATCAGCAACTTTCTGGTTTTCAGAGATGTAATTCCAAACTCGGCGGCCACGGCGTTCAGGCCGGGAGCTGTGTCATCATCTCTGTCATCATAGAAACCAAAGGCATCAGCTATCGCGTCCATGAACTCTTGCATGATCTGGTGTGGATTATAATTTGGTTTCTTCTTTGGTCTGGACATAAGTCATCTCACACTCCTATCAAAATTGTTATTTACATTTCAATCTAAATTATATTGTTAAAGAAAAGCCGGATTTTTCATCCGGCTAAAATTGTCACGGGACACCCGAACTGCGAATTCCGTGTCCCATATTTTTTCCTGAGAAAATAGCGTCCCGCCTATTCCAATCATTCCTCTGTTCTGTTATTTTATCCACAGCAGCTTGCCTTTGCAATGCTGTAATAACAGAAGGAGGATTTTTTATGTCCAACAATCCAAACATCTCAATATCTGGCTCTCCGCCGCCACCACGTCAGCCGGAAGTCGATTCGGAAACCTGGATCACTGCTTCGGAAGCAGCATCTATTCTGCATCTGTCGCTGCGGACAGTCCTAAATCGTGCTGCCTCCGGCAAACTGCCGTCCAAAATTCCAGATGACATACCTTTCACCTATGACGGCAGGCAAAATTATCTGATCCGTCTGGAGGGCCTGCCTCAAAAAGCCCAGTTCGAATACCTGCAAAATAAGCTTCCCACAAGCCAACGGTGCGAACTGGATCTTGCAACCCCCAGAAGTTCCTTTGGCGATGCCTGGCTCTCTTCCTTTTTGGATGTAGCGCAGCTTATACAAAGCGCCGAACAGCTCCGGCAGAAATACCGGCATTCCGGGAAAGCAACCAGGGAGCTTCGCAAGCTTGCAGATGCCAATAGCATCTCCCTTGCCACACTGTACCGGCTCTGTGGAAAACCATCATCAAAAGAATTGTCCATGCTTTACCTGGAACCGGTCTACCTGCAGCACCATCTCCCGAAAACCATGTGCCTCTGGAGCGCTGACCTTGCCTATGCCCTTTATCTCGACCACCATCAGCACTTCTCCCAGAACAGCATCTTCCGGGAACTGGAGGCTCACAAAGATGTCCACTGTTCGGCCTGCCCGTACCACCCTGAAAATGCATTGGCGGATACGGAGATACCTGCCTGCAAATCCCCCGGCGGATACATGCGCATCCCGAACAATCGCAAGACTGTAAACAGGCTGCTTGCCCATATCCCGCCCCAGATGATCTGTTACTGCCGGGAAGGCGTGCGTAAGTGGAGCAGCCTGTATGGCCACTTCACCTCCGGGAAAAACCGATCCTTGTCAATGAGCTCTGGCAGGGCGACCACCACGTATTTGATCTCTTTGTCAGAGTCACGGTGAAGCGTCAGTCCGGAGGGCGGATCCTTGAAAAGGAGATCGCTGTCCGCCCAACCCTTACCGCATGGATGGACACTGCAACCGGATGCATTGTTGGATGGGTGGTCTCCATCTTACCCAATGCAGATACCATTGCAGAAGCCTTCTGCCGCGCTGTCGCTCTTACACAGGGAGAGATCTTCCGCGGGCTCCCAAAAGCGATCCTGGTGGACTGTGGGAAGGATTACCGCAGCGCATTGCTTGAGGATCTCCCGGATGAATCTCTGCTGACTCAGATGATACAATGTACCTGAACAAACGGTTTGCCGGTCTTGGACTCCTTCGCGCCCTGTCGGTGGAAGTCCATCATGCTTTGCCTTACCATCCCCAAAGCAAATCCATCGAGCGGATGTTCGGGACGCTTGAGCGGGAATGGATCTGCAAGCTGAAGGGCTGGTGTCACAACAGCGTAAAGGAACGGCCTGATGGTTTTTCCAAATACCTGCAGCAGCTCCTGGAAAAGAAGGAACTGCTGACACTGGATGACTTTGTACAGAAATTTCAGTCCGAAATCCTTCCCGCCTACCATCAGTTCCATAAAGATGGCATCACTTCAGACCAAGCGGATGCGGATGGGTGGCTTCCTTCCTTTGACACCATGAGCCCTTTGGAAAAATACCACGCGCTGGAAAAGCCATACCTTGTCACGCCGGACTGGAAAACCCTCTGTGCGCTGAAGCTCCACCATGCCGCTGGCTGCCACATCGGCCGCCATGGGATCCGTTTCTCAAACGTTTGGTACTGGGATGATGCGCTGCGGATACATATCGGCGCAAATGCGGATGTCTTCTATCACGCCGTGGAAAAGCCCCTGGCCCCTTCCTCCCTTACCGTCACAGTGAATGGGAGGTTTGTCTGTGAGGCCTTCCCGGCACAAAAGCTGCCCTTCACAGGCGCGGACCCGGCAGAGCTGCAGGCACACCTGGACGGAAACCACCAGCATGAAAAATCGCTGAAGGGAACCATCACAAGGATCAGCCGCTCTGCAGCCGCAATCCTGCCGTCGGAAGCTTCCACATCTGTGCCCACAGAGAAATCCCAACTCAGGGATTACTGCTATGCAGCTTCTGTAACTGACGAAACCAATGTAACAGAACAGGCATCGGAACTGTCCGACTGTGTTGCCGCACTGCCAGACAGCCCGGAAATACTTCCGGAAACCGATGCCGGTTCCAAACCCACCTCCCCATCAAACGTCCAGGAACTGCTGAAATTTCCTGTTCGGGGAGGAATCTATATAAACGCAGAGAAAAATGCCTGCGCTTATACCATTAAAAAAAGTGAGGATAAATACTATGTCTATAAAAAACAGCCTTAATAAAAACGAAGCAATCGCTGAAACAACTGCCAACCCCAACAGTATGTTCCTGAGGAAAAGGACCCATTTGACAAGCCGTTGGAGGACAACCTCATCATGAACGACACCCTGTTTGAGGAAGCGAGGAACTCCGTCACCGTAGACGGTATGGAATATTCCTTCCTTAAGCCGCCGTATATGAACTTTGATGACCAGCTCCGCACCAAACGCAAGCTCCGGGAAGCTTATACTCAGCATGAATTCCTCCTGCTGTACGGCTATTCCGGCTGCGGGAAGACCACTGTGCTTACACAGTTCCATGAAAGTTTCCGGATTACATCCATCTGATCACCGATTTCACTTCCCTGAGCCCGGCCAATCTTATCGTGAAAATGGGGGAATTCATCGGCCTCCCATTAAAGCTGCGCTCCTCTGAAATATTTACCCTGCAGGACCGGTTAAGATCCATGAGCGGGGTCATGTACCTGATGGATGAAGTCTCCCTGGACGGACCAGGTTCCTTTACAAAACTGGAACTTCTCCGCAAAATCTATATGGAGACCCATGTGCCGATCTGTATCTGTGGTGTGCCGAGGTTATATTATCAGCTGTATGACAGCCGTCACTATGATAAATACTGCTCCCTGATCACCCGGCTGGATGAACATGAAATGCGGGGCATGCGCCGGGAAGATGCCGGAAACTACCTGAATATGGTCGCAGAAAAGGAATCTCTCCGCTTCACTTATCCGGCACAGCAGGCGCTGATCCGGATCGCGCTCTCGAAAAACGCCGGCGGAATCCATGCTTTCACTACCATTATCGGCAGGTGTATCACCCTGGCCAGAGTCATGTACTACAAGGCTCCGGGACGTTCCTTCCCCGATAACACCCGATGTATCCGCCCCGCCGTGCCGGAAGGGAAAACCTACCCCGGCGCTGAGTTGATCCTCACGCTCCTGCCACTCCGGAACCGGTTCTGATCGACGAAGGTATGGTCAGCAATATGCTGAATGAGTACAAATCCCATTTCCCGACGGACACCTCAGAGAGCAGGAAGAAATCCTGATATAAACAGCTAATTTATCGTAATTTATCGCATTCTGTGGGCAGATTTTAAGAGTCTGCCCACTCTTTTATATGCCGAGATAACTCGGGACTCTGGATTCTCAATGGGACACATAATTCTCACTTTTCGCGGGCCGTGACAACAAGATCCGGATGGAAAACGGATGATGCATCTGGTAACACAGCAGGAAGTTTGATCTCAGCAAAAGATACAGACTTCTGAACGGCAGATAACTGTCCCGCATCTGTAACTGCAGGCAGAGACGGATTCTGAGATGCTTCATAAGCTTCCCGGCGCAGGATGCGCTGCCAGTAAAAGAATTGTTTCTCAGAGATCCCGTTTGCCCGGCACCAGGCGGTCTTTGACATCCCGCTGTTCATACATTCATTCAGGATCCTGGCCCAGTGCTCTGCACGGACTGATGTGTGATTTTATCCATGGCGCTAACTCCTTTAAAAAACTTGTAGTTTTATGGAGTTATTATCTCATGGAGTGAGGGAACTAGCACGGTACTGGGGATTTACCGTATACCTCCGCGCAGGGAGTGATACATAAATAATCCCACAAAAAAAGGCTTCATTGAAGCCTCTTCTGTTCTGCTAATGATGCTTTTTTGTAATTATTAATAGGCTCTTTTCAGCCTGATTTTTGAGCGTATCTCATGTCAGGTTTGTTTGCTGTACCCTTTTTTAGGAAGAATTCATCTCTAAAACCTCATTCTTTCAGTATTTACAAGGCTTTACACCTGTTTTTCACCAGATTAATCGGAAGAACCTATTTTTACTATCCCTATAACATTTTTTCAACAAATTCCAATAATGATTTACATGTATAATTCTGTCCAAAATCACCCTCTTTGTAGTCAGAACCTTCACCATTAACTAACACAGTCCTACAACCTGCTGCAATTCCAGCTTTAATATCATTCTCTCCGTCGCCAATCATCCATGAACTCTCGAGAGCAATATTAAAAATCTTCTGCAGCTTTGATAAGCATGCCCGGCTTTGGCTTACGGCAATCACAGTCTATCTTCAGCTCAACTACTTCTCCCTCATATCCTTTGTGGGGGTGATGTGGGCAGAAATAGATTCCATCGAGATAAGCTCCTGCGAAACCGAGTTCTGTTTCCATTTTATTGTGGATTTCTTCAAGCTCGCCCCATGTCATCTCACCTCTTGCTATAACAGGCTGGTTTGTGATTACAATGCAGAGATATCCAGATGAATTAATTTTCTTTATTGCATCTGTGATGGTCGGATTTAACTCGAACTCATCAATGTTTCTAAGAAAACCAACATACTTATTTATTACACCATCTCTGTCAAGGAAAACAGCTTTCTGTTTATTAGAAAGATTCTTTGACTGAACGGTTCCACTCCTATAGTCAGTAACAACGGAAGTAAATCTTTCCGGTGTCCCCATATCTTTTACATACTCTGGCGAATCGTAACAGAACATTTTTCCAGAACCAGAAAGCGGCTTTAACAGCTGACGATCAAGATCGACTTTTATAGTCTTTCCATTTTTGTCTTTTGTCCCGATTGTTTCTGGCTCAATTTTAACTTGATCTAAAACTGCAGGATCAATAACGTGAAGACCAGCATTTACTCTGTTTCTGTAATACTTTGGTCTTTCATCCTCTTTGGCAAGCCATGCTTCCACTGCCCCATCCTTGTTAGCAATAATCAAACCACTGTCATACGGATGACTGTTCGGATGAGTAAACAAAGTTACTAAGCCACCATGTGCATTGTGGAATGCAACCATTCTATTGAAGTCCACATCGAACACAGCATCTGCGTTAAGAAGTAGGAATGACTCAGTTAGCTGATCTTTTAATTTTGAACAGTGCTCCTGCGTTTCCAAGAGGGGTTTCTTCTATATAATATTGTATGTTTACACCTAATTTAGAACCATCACCAAAATAAGAAATAATTTTATCCGCCATGTGCGATACGGTTAGAATAAGATCCGTAAATCCTGATTTCGTAAGGAGATTATCTCTCTTTCTAATACGGGTGATTCTCTATAGGTATTAATGGTTTCGGTATATCGGAAAAAAGTTCGGAAATCCTCGTCCCCTTTCCTCCTGCCATTATTATTGTTTTCATATGATTCTTTATCCCCCTCGCTCTCGTTCTCCAGAGACATTAGTAAAGTTTTCTCAAAATCACAAGATTATTTGATAATTTTTCTATTATCCAAGCACATAGAATTGTTACTGTTAATACCATTATTGTCAGACTTATTCCGTC
>ENA-OPZM01000507-OPZM01000507.1-human-gut-metagenome-genome-assembly--contig:-NODE-507-length-16735-cov-15.674314_pt1 | contig 16735 bp, 15 predicted proteins | sample MGYA00242478_ERZ504493 | MGnify/ENA primary metagenome ERZ504493 (study PRJEB26092, sample SAMD00036227) | human gut metagenome | host: Homo sapiens | study: EMG produced TPA metagenomics assembly of...
CGACGAGAAGACACCGGAGCATGCCAGCGACGGACTCGAACGGCAGATCAAGGCCAAAGAGGGCGAACGCATCGCCAAACATATTCGTGACGATGCGTTCGTCATCGCCCTCCGCCATCGAAGGCAAGCAGCTCACCAGCGAACAGCTCGCCGCGAAAATCACGACCTCGGACTCCACGGCACCAGCCATATCCAGCTCATCATCGGCGGCTCATTGGGACTCGACCCCGCGATCCTCAAACGAGCGACTACCTGCTGAGCTTTTCCAAAATGACGTTCCCGCACCAGCTGATGCGGGTGATTCTGCTGGAGCAGATCTATCGCGCATACAAAATCAACGCCGGAGAACCTTACCACAAGTGATTTTCGAGGCGTTTCGCAAGAAACGCTAAGTAGGGGCGAGCCGGTATAGTGGCGCGTATGAGTGACTACAGGGACGAACGCGAGCAGCGAGAACGCCGTCGCCGCACCATGGTGCGCACGGTGTGCATCGTCATCGCCGCGGCGATGCTGCTGAGTCTGGTCATTCCTGCGATCTACGCGGGGCTTTGACGCCTTCGGGCCCGTATGATCCGAAACGGGCCCCGGTTTCCCGTATGCGTGCGGACAGGTTCGCGGTCCGTCCATGTGGGAAATGGATGTGGGCACGTGGAAAAACCTTATGGATTGTGCGGGAGCCGTGGACGGCTCCATGTCAGAATAGTCAGGAACGTAATAGAAATGTATGGTGTAAACGATGGCAGAATTTGATTACTCCGAGGCGATCAGCGAAGCGCGCGCCAAATACGAGTCCATTTCCAAGGCCCTCGACGTCGATCGACTGACCGCCGAGGCCAAGGACCTTGAAGTGAAAGCGGCCGAACCCGGATTGTGGGACGATCCGGAAAACGCACAGAAAGTGACCAGCAAGCTGTCCGCGGTGCAGTCGCAGCTCAAGCGTCTGGCATCCGCCGACCAGCGCATCGAGGACGTGGAGACCTGGTCGAGCTTGGCCAGGAGGAAGAGGACGCCGACACGTTGGCCGAGGCGAAGGCCGAAGTCGAAAGCATCCAAAAGGATCTCGACGATATGGAGATCCAGACGCTGCTTGACGGCGAATACGACGAACGTTCCGCCGTGGTGACGATCCGTTCCGGCGCCGGCGGCGTGGATGCGGCCGATTTCGCGCAGATGCTGCTGCGCATGTACCTGCGTTGGGCGGAACGCAACGGATACAAGGCCAAGGTCATGGACACCTCCTACGCGGAAGAAGCCGGCATCAAGTCGGCCACGTTCCAGGTGGACGCCCCGTACGCATACGGGCGACTGAGCGTGGAGGGTGGCACCCACCGTCTGGTGCGTATCTCCCCGTTCGACAACCAGGGCCGCCGTCAGACCAGCTTCGCCGCCGTGGAAGTGGTGCCGCTGGTCGAAGCGACCGATCACATCGACGTGCCGGATTCCGAAATCCGCGTCGACACCTACTGCTCGTCCGGTCCTGGCGGACAGGGCGTGAACACCACGTATTCCGCGGTGCGCATCACCCACATCCCGACCGGCATCGTGGTGACCATGCAGGACGAACGCTCTCAGATTCAGAACCGCGCCGCCGCCATGGCCGTGCTGCAGTCCCGACTGCTGGTGCTGCGCCACGAGGAGGAAGCCAAGAAGAAGAAGGAGCTCGCCGGAGACATCAAGGCCAGCTGGGGCGACCAGATGCGCTCGTATGTGCTGCATCCGTACCAGATGGTCAAGGACCTGCGCACGGGGTATGAGACCTCGCAGACCCAGGCTGTCTTCGACGGCGACATCGACGAGTTCATCGAAGCCGGCATCCGCTGGCGTCACGAACAGCGTCGCGCGGCAGCCGAGGAACAGGAAGCCTAAGCGATAGGCGGAGGGAAAACACGATGGCGCTGATCTCGCTTGAACATGTGAGCAAAGTCTATCCAAAGGGCACGCGTCCCGCATTGGATGACATCAATCTTGACATCGATCGAGGTGATTTCGTCTTTCTTGTGGGCGCGTCCGGTTCCGGCAAGACCACCTTGCTGAGCCTGCTGCTTCGCGAGGAGGAAGCTACGGATGGCGAGATCCGCGTCGCCGGCAACGATCTGCGACGCCTGTCCGCACGGCAGGTGCCGCATTATCGCCGGCAGATCGGCTTTATCTTCCAGGATTACAAGCTGCTCAACAACAAGACGGTATGGGAGAACGTCGCCTTCGCACTTGAAGTGATCGGCACAAGCCGTTCCACCATCAAATCGCTGGTGCCCAAAGTACTGCAGACGGTGGGGCTCACAGGCAAGGAAAACAACTACCCCCATGAGCTGTCCGGCGGCGAAGCGCAACGCGTCGCCATCGCAAGGGCGTATGTGAACCATCCTCAGATCCTGCTCGCCGACGAGCCTACGGGCAACCTCGACCCGACCACGTCGCTGGGCATCATGGAAGTGTTGGACGCCATCAACCGTACCGGCACCACCATCGTCATGGCCACACACAACGAGGAGATCGTCAACTCCATGCGCAAACGCGTGGTCGAATTGCACACCGGCAAGATCGTGCGCGACGAGCAGCAGGATCCTACGATTCCGCGCTGTATTTCCCGGACGCCGAAGTCGAGTCGAAATCGCACCAGGCATTGGCACTTCCGACCCGAACGCGAAATACCGTCGACGGAACGCCATCGATTCAACGAACGCTCCTGACGACACCGTCGACGTGGAAGGCGCGACGCGCGCCGAAACCGTGGTGAACGCCGTGGATGTGGTCGCCGCTGCGTCCATGACGGACAGGGGAACGACGGCATCGCCCGTCTTGCCAAATCCGTGCATTCCGGACGCACCGGCCGTTACGGCGAGGCCTTCGCGTCAGTGGAGACCACCTTGACCTGGGGCAAGGGACTGAGCTCGAACAGATGGCCGACCAGGAACAGGCCGAGCAAACCGAACGGAACGAACAGGCCAAGACCTCCGCTGAAAATGATGCCTCCGAGACTGGTGCCGACGAAGCATCGGCGCTGTCCGCTCCGCCTGCACCGCCCGTTCCACCGACCCAAACCGAGCCTCCGACACCACCCGAACCGCCCGTCCCGCCGGCACCGTCCGATGAAAACCCTGAGGACACCAAGGAGCACGACTGATGCGTTTTCGTTTCATCCTTTCCGAAACATGGAACAGCCTCAAGCGCAATGTTTCAATGATCATCTCCGTCATGCTGGTCACATTCATCTCCTTCCTGTTCATCGGCGTATCCGGCCTGATGCAGGCACAGATCACCGCCGCGAAGGGCGAATGGTACGACAAGGTCGAAGTGGTCGTATGGCTGTGCCCGGACGGTGCCAGCCAGGCGGCGTCCTGCTCGTCGGGCAAGGCGCCTTCCAACCAGGAGATCGTCGATCTGGAGAACGTGATCAACGAGGAAGCCGGCAACATCGTCTCCAAAATCACATATGTGAGCCGTGAGGACTTCTACAAGAACACCTTCCTCAAGCAGTATCCGAACGGCGAATACCAAGGACGCGTGCTCACCGCCGCCGACATGCAGGGGTCGCTGCGTCTGAAACTGAAGGACCCGACCAAATACCAAGTGGTATCCGAAGTGTTGAGCGGCCGCACCGGTGTCGAGGAAGTGCAGGATCAACGCAAGATCTTCGACCCGGTCTTCTCGGTGCTGAACCGTGCGACGGCGGTCACCGTGGCGCTCGCCGGCGTGATGATCCTGGTGGCCATCATGCTGACCGGCACGACGATTCGCATGAGTGCCGCCTCGCGTAAGAACGAGACCGAGATCATGCGACTGGTGGGAGCCTCGAACTGGACCATCCGCCTGCCGTTCGTGTTGGAAGGCGTGTTCGCGTCGCTGATTGGTTCGCTGCTCGCCTGCGGAACGTTGAGCGCCATGGTGAAGCTGTTCATCACGGATTGGCTGTCGAAGAGCGTGCAGTGGATGCCTCTGATCAACCAGAAGACGGTATGGCTGCTTGCACCGGCCTTGTGGTGGGAGCCGTCGTGCTGTCGATCGTCGCGTCCAGCATCTCGCTGAGGAAGTACCTGAAGGCATAAACCGGCGGAGTGCTGAACGAGATGTTCAGCATATTTGAAGTTTGCTGGATACAATGTCGAAATAGGTGGATTTCGGGAAGGGAATACATGTCTAGGAAAATGACGAGACAGGTGCGGCCCATCGTTGGACTGATGCTTGCTTCGGCTATGTTCTGCGCCGGCGGCGTCGCGGTCGTCGCCGCGCCGGCTCCGCAGGCGCATGCCGTGAGCATGTCGGAATACCAGGCGAAGGTGTCGAACCACGCCAAGCTGAAGTCGCAGCTTGTCGGCGTGAGCAGCGATCTCGCCGACACGATTCTGCAGTTGGCCGATTTGAACGACAACCAGATTCCTGCGGCGGTCGAGGCCGCGGAATCTGCCCAGCAGGCGGCAGAACAGGCGCAGAGCCTGGCGGAAGCGACCACGCAGCGGTTGCAAGCGGCCCAGCAGGACAAGGCGAACCTTGAGGAGCAGATCAAACAGACCGGCTCCGACTATGATGACGCCAAGGCCGCCGTCGCGCAGCTCGCCCGCGAAAGCTTCCACGGCTCCAGTACGTCGGATGTGCTGGATTTTGTCACCGATTCGACGACCGCCGACGATTTCGTCAACAAGATGCAGTCGCAGGCCGCGGTCACGCGAAGCGAATCCAACGCGGCAACCGACGCGGCGAACGAGCTGAACACGTCGATGAACCGCAAGGACCGTCTGGGCGCCATCGAACAGAAGATCACCCAGCTCAAGGAGCAGGCCGACCAGCAGGCGGCAAGCGCCCAGCAGGCGGCAAGCGAGGCCAGCGCCAAGCAGACCGCCCTGCAGAAGCTGCGTGACGAGGGCACGGTGAAACGTGAGAAGCTCGAATCGCAGAAGAGCCAGCTGACAACGCAGAGCGCCAAGGAAGCGGCGGACATCGTCGCCATGAAATCGCAGATCGATTCATGGAACAACCAGTACAACAATTCCAACAACGCCGCTGTCAACCCCAATAACAACCAGCAGCAGTCGCGTCCGAACAACAACACGAACTACAATCCCGCTCCCGCGCCTGCACCTGCGCCGGCTCCGACGCCCAATAACAACAATTCCGGCGGCGCCGGCGGCATGAACTATGCGGTGCCCGGCAATTGCCCGGCCGGTTCCGGATACTGCTACGGACACAACACCGGCAACACGGTCGCGGTGCCGCGTATCCGTCCCGCCAGTGCACGCTGTGGGCATACCTGAGGCGTTCCCAGCTGAGCCTTCCGGTCGGCTCCTACATGGGCAACGGCGCCGATTGGGCCAATACCGCTCGTGGACTCGGATACCTGGTGAACAACACCCCGCATGTCGCGCGGCGATGGTGTTCGCGCGCGGCCAAAGCGTAGGCGGACATTGGACCGCCGACTGGCAGTACGGCCACGTGGCCGTCGTGGAACGCGTGAACGCCGACGGTTCGGTTCTGATCTCCGAAGGCGGCACTGGCTTCGCGACGTTCCCGCTTGGGAGACGATCTCCAACGCCGGAGCCTACCAGTACGTCCACTACTGACGGTTCCGTTCCAGACATGAAACCACGGCAAGCGCGCCGTCCGCATCGTCGGGCGACGCGCTTTCGTGATATGGTCGACGGAGTCGCGTTGCATACACTGATCGAAAGAACCGGGAAGGAGGTCCGACATGGCCAAGGAACAGGGAACCAAACCGATCGCGCAGAACAAGAAGGCGCGTCACGACTACGCCATCGAAGACAAGTATGAGGCCGGTCTCGTGTTGACCGGCACCGAAGTGAAGTCGCTTCGTGAAGGACGGGCGTCGCTGGCCGAATCGTTCATCACCATCGACCGTCGTGGGGAGATGTGGCTTGAGGGAGCCAACATTCCCGAATATCTCAACGGCACGTGGAACAACCACGCACCCAAACGCAAGCGCAAGCTGTTGCTGCATGCGGCGCAGATCGACAAGCTGGCCCGCCAAACCCAGGCCAAGGGATTCACCATCATTCCGCTGAGCCTGTATTTCAAAGACGGCCGTGTCAAGGTCGAGATCGCGCTCGCCCGAGGCAAGAAGGAATTCGACAAGCGCCAGTCGCTTCGCGAGGAGCAGGACAAGCGTGAGGCGCTGCGAGCCATGCGATACGCCAACAAGCAGGTGCGATAAATCGGAAAAATTCCGGTTTCACATAGTGAAAGAACGCCGATTCAGGAAAATTTTTGTAACACACCCTCTTTACGCTAGGATACGGTTCGGCTGAACAGGCCGATATGAATCCATAGGAGAGGGAACATGCAAGCAGGAAAAGCCCTGAAAACCGCCGCCGCGTTCATGTTGAGCGTGGCCATGCTCGCCACCGGCGCGGCATGCGGCACCAGCGACGACAGCGACGACAGCGACGCCTCGGCGTCGAAATCCAGTTCGAAGTCCAGCGAACTGACCGGTTACGATGTTTCCGGCGTGAAGAAGGACGACGCGATCGCCAAAATGCTGCCGGATTATGTGACCAAGGACGGCAAGCTCACCATCGGCATGGATACGTCGTACGCGCCGGCCGAGTTCCTGGCCGCGGACGGCAAGACGCCGGTCGGCTTCGACGTGGACATCGCCAAGGCGCTGGCCGGAGTGTTCGGTCTTGAGGCCGATCCGGAAACCGCGAACTTCGATTCGATTATTCCGGCCGTCGGCGCCAAGTACGACATCGGCATCTCGTCGTTCACCGTCACCAAGGAACGCCTCGAGGCGGTCGACTTCGTCAGCCACTTCAACGCCGGCTCCGCATGGGCCGTGAAGAAGGGCAACCCGAACAAGGTCGACACGTCCGATCTGTGCGGCAAGAAGGTGGCCGTGCAGACCGCCACCATGCAGGAGACCGCCGCCAACAAGATGGCCAAGCAATGCAAGGCAGACGGCAAGGCGGAGATGGACGTCATCTCCAGCAAGCTGCAGACCGATGTGACCACCAACGTCGTCACCGGCAAGGCCGACGTGTTCTACGCCGATTCGCCGGTCGCCGGCTACGCGATCGCGCAGACCGACGGCGAACTCGAAACGCTTGGCAAGACCGAAGGCATCGCCCCGGAAGGCATCGTCGTCAAGAAGGGCGACCAGCAGATGGACGAGGCCCTGCAGAAGGCCCTGCAGAAGCTCATCGACGACGGCACCTACATGAAGATCCTCAAGTACTGGGGTGTTCAGGACGGTGCCATCAGCAAGCCGGAGATCAACACCCCCGGCACCAACGAGTGAATGTTTCGGAACTTTTGCGTCCGTTAATACGCTCGTAGCAATCCGCTCTTAGGTTATGCCATAGCCACGTTTGGCTGGTTGATTTGGCTGGATTGAAGAGAGGACTTGCCATGATGAGGAACCTGAAAGGTTGGGCGGCGCTCGCGTTGAGCGCGGCGATGGTCGTCTCGATGGGAGCCTGCGGAACCTCCGACAAAACGGATTCCCAAGCTTCCGACGATTCGAATTCGTCGTCGACCACCGGTTACGACGTGTCCGGCGTGAAGAAGGACGAGAAGATCGCCAAGATGCTGCCGTCCTCCGTCACCAAGGACGGCAAGCTGACCGTCGGCATGGATACGTCGTACGCGCCGGCCGAGTTCCTGGCCGCGGACGGCAAGACGCCGGTCGGCTTCGACGTGGACATCGTCAAGGCGTTGGCGAAAACGTTCGGCCTCGAGGCGGATCCGCAGACGTCGAATTTCGATTCGATCATTCCATCAATCGGTTCGAAGTACGATATCGGCGTCTCGTCGTTCACCATTACCCCGGAACGCATGAAGGCCGTCGACTTCGTCAGCATGTTCAAGGCCGGTTCCACGTGGGTGGTCAAGAAGGGCAACCCGAACAAGGTCGACACGTCCGATCTGTGCGGATTGAAGATCGCGGTGCAGACCGGCACCACACAGGAGGAGGAAGTCAACAAGGGCGCCGAACAGTGCAAGGCGGACAACAAGCTTGACATCCAGATCCTGTCCAACAAGCTGCAGACCGATGTGACCACCAACGTCGTCACCGGCAAGGCCGACGTGTTCTACGCCGATTCGCCGGTCGCGGGTTATGCGATCTCCCAGACCGACGACCAGCTTGAGGCCTTCGGTGAGGACGTCGGTGTGACCAAGGAGGCCGTGGCCATCAAGAAGGGTGATTCCGACACGGCCAAGGCGGTGCAGGCGGCCATGCAGAAGCTGATGGATGACGGCACGTACATGAAGATCCTCAAGCATTGGGGCGTCGAATCCGGCGCCGTCGACAAGTCCGAGATCAACCCGACCGATTTGGGCTGATCGGCGCACTGACGCTGCGGGCGTAGGGGCATCGGATGTATATAGATCGATGCCCTACGCTTTTTGCCGATTAACGTCAGCGTAGCATTGCGGTTTTATCGTGTGCCTTTGGAATACTGGACGTCTGATTGGCAAATGGACGATTACCGTTCAGTGGATGGGAAGAGAATAGAAGGAGAACCCACTATGTCGTTGAAATTCAAATCGTTTGCCGCTCTCGCGCTGAGCGCGGCCATGATGTTCTCCGTCGCCGCATGCGGCACCACGGATTCCGGTGACGCCAAAAGCGACTCGAAGGCGAAGAACACCACCGTTGGTTACGATGTGAGCACCATCAAGAAGGATGACGAGCTGGCCAAGCTGGCCGCCTCTGCGAAGACCGTCAAGGACGGCGAGCTGTCCGTCGGCATGGAACTGTCCTATGCTCCGGCCGAATTCTACGCCGAAGACGGCAAGACCCCGGTCGGCTACGATGTGGACATGTCCAAGGCCATCGCCCAGACGCTGGGCCTGAAGCCGAAGATCGTCTCCTCCATGTTCGACACCATCGTCCCGTCCATCGGCTCCAAGTACGATCTGGCATCACCGCCATGACCATCACCGAAGAGCGTCTGCAGTCCGTCGACTTCGTGAGCTACTACCGCGCCGGCTCCACGTGGGCCGTGCAGAAGGGCAACCCGAAGAAGCTCGACACCTCCGACATGTGCGGCGCGAAGATCGCAGTGCAGACCGGCACCGTCCAGGAGGACGAGGCCAACAAGATCGCCAAGGGCTGCAAGGCCGACAAGAAGGCCGAAGTGATGTCCTACAAGCGTCAGGCCGAAGCCGCCACCGCAGTGGCCACCGGTAAGGCCGACGTGTTCTACGCCGATTCGCCGGTCGCCGGCTACGCGATCTCCCAGACCGACGGCCAGCTTGAGGCGCTCGGCGACGTTGAAGGCGTGGCCAAGCAGGGCATCGCCATCAAGAAGGGCGACCAGCAGCTCGACGAGGCCGTGCAGAAGGCCGTGCAGAAGCTGATGGATGACGGCACGTACATGAAGATCCTCAAGCATTGGGGCGTCGAGTCCGGCGCTCTCGACAAGGCTGAGATCAATCCGACCGACCTCAACTGATCTCATCAGATAGATAGAAAAAGGAAACAGCATCATGGCGAAGAAACAAGTCGACGGCGACGGCCTCGATATTCCCAATCGCATTAAAGCCTTGCCCGTCAAGCGTACGGGTCCGATCGTGGCGGCCATCATCGTCGCGCTCTTCGCCGCGATGCTGGTGCAGGCTTTGGTCACCAATCCGCGTTTCGAATGGAATGTGGTCTGGAAATACCTGTTCAACGAGAACGTACTGGAAGGCATCAAGTACACGCTGCTGCTGACCGTCATCTCGATGGTCATCGCCATCATTCTGGCGGTCATTCTGGCGGTCATGCGCAAATCCATCAACCCGGTGCTGCGCGGCGTGAGCTGGTTCTACATCTGGTTCTTCCGTGGAACCCCTGTGTACACGCAGCTGGTCTTCTGGGGTCTGTTCGCGGTGCTGGTGCCACGTATCGGCGTGGGCATCCCGTTCACCTCAATCGAATTCTGGAGCATTGACTCCCAGTCTGTCATCACCGCGTTCAACGCCGCATGGCTGGGCTTGGCCCTGAACGAAGCCGCCTACCTGGCCGAAATCGTGCGCGCCGGCCTCGAGGCCGTCGATCCGGGGCAGACGGAAGCCGCAAAGGCCCTCGGCATGAAGCGCACGCTCATCATGCGTCGCATCGTGCTGCCGCAGGCCATGCGCATCATCATCCCGCCGACCGGCAACGAGTTCATCGGCATGCTGAAGACCACGTCGCTTGTCAACGCCGTGCCGTTCACGCTGGAACTGCAGTTCGCCACCACGGCGATTGCGACCCGTCTGTACAAGCCGATTCCGCTGCTGATCGTGGCGTGCATCTGGTATCTGGTCATCACCTCCATCCTGATGGTCATCCAGTCGCGACTTGAAAAGCACTTCGGCAAGGGCTTCGACGCCCGTCCCGCCGGAGCCCGCGGCAAGCGCACGCCGCTGCCGGGCAAGACCTTCGGCGAACCCAAGGATGACGTCGACAAGCAGAACGAAGCCACGTTCGCGGGAATGACCGCGTGAGGGGAATGACCATGAGCGAAATCACAACCAACGAAATCGTTCCCGCCGTCAAGGCGACCCAGGTGCACAAGCCTTCGGCAACCTGCACGTGCTCAAAGGCATCGACATGACCGTCATGCCCGGCACCGTCACCGTGATTCTCGGACCGTCCGGTTCCGGCAAATCCACGTTCCTGCGTCTGATCAACCAGCTGGAAACCCTGACCGGCGGCGAAATCGACGTCGACGGCGAAATGATCGGCTACAAGTACGTCGACAAGGGCGGCGAACGTGTGCTGCAGACCCTGAACGACAAGGAAGTGGCCGAACAGCGTTCCAAACTCGGCATGGTGTTCCAGCGCTTCAACCTGTTCCCGCACATGACGGCTCTTGAAAACGTCATGGAGGCTCCGGTCCACGTCAAGCACATGGACAAGAAGGAAGCCCGCGAACTCGCCATTCAGGAGCTGAACCGCGTCGGCATGGGGGAGCGTCTCGACTACTATCCGGCACAGCTGTCCGGCGGCCAGCAGCAGCGCGTGGCCATCGCCCGCGCGCTTGCCATGAAGCCGGAGATCATGCTGTTCGACGAACCGACATCCGCGCTCGATCCGGAACTCGTCGGCGAAGTGCTCAACGTCATGCTCGACCTCGCCAAGGAAGGCATGACCATGGTGGTCGTCACCCATGAGATCGGCTTCGCGCGCGAGGTCGCCGACCAGATCGTCTTCATGGACGGTGGCGTGGTCGTCGAACAAGGCGGTCCGGAAATCATCGACCATCCGAGCGAGCCGCGCTTCAAGGACTTCCTGCAGCACGTGCTGTGACACGTGTCAAGATGAACGAACAGGTGGTGTTGATGATGCGAATCGTTCGTGGGGTTGCAATCCGCAACCATGACAGTCGTGCGGCATTGGCGATGTGCCTTGCCATCGCCGTCGGTGTCTGCGGGCTGTCCACGGGAATTACCGGTGCCCGGTATGATGATGCGCTTGCGACGCCGGCTCCCGCAAGTATCAGCGTCTTGTTGGGGACATGCCCCAAGTGGCTTCCATGGTGCGTCGCCTGACAGGAGCATTTTGAACGACGCTCGGGCGCAGCGGCCTTGCTGTGCCCGAGCAGCCTACTGTGCCTAGGCTTTGGGGTTAGACGTTGGGGTGCAGGGGGATACGCGCGTAGAGCGTCCACGTCTCGTCCTCGCTGTTGAAGCGCAGTTCGCCGCCCAGCGACTCGATGACGCCACGGTGGAGGAGCAGTCCGCTCTGTGATCGCGGCAGGGCGTCACCGCTTGCGGCCGGGCCTTGCGAGGCTTCAGGCGATTGCCGGCCTGTGCCGTGTCTGCGCGTGTTCTTGTGCGTCAGCGCGTTCGTCTGCATGAGCGACATGTTGTCGTCATCGTAGCTGATGGTGAGCATGGGCGCGCTGTCAGGGGACGCGTGCCGCAGCAGATTCGTGAAGATCTCCCGATGAGGGTCACCGCCTCGTCGCCTGACCGTGTGCAGGCGGGAGATGATATCTGCCCTGACGTATGCACATCGACATGCATATGGTGCGGGACCAGCAGATGCTGCCCCTGCTCGATCGCGATGCCGATGCGCTGCGGTAGCGGAAGGTTGTGTAAAGCGCCATCCAGATGATCCTCAGGGCGTTCGTCCGAGGCGTTCATGGTCCTGATGACCGAGCGGATACTGGCAAGGGCGCTCTCGCTGAGCTGCCGGACGGTCCGCCAATCCTCGTCTGACGCATCCGCCGTCTTGCCGGCCGTGTCCAACGTGTCAATATGCTGTTGCGCGAGCAGGAATATACTCGACAGGCTTGCCGTGACCGCGTCATGGGTCATTTGCGCGAATCTGGTGACTTCCCGCTGATGTGCCTGCTGTGTTTGCAACAGCTCCAGCTCGGCGTCGCGGTGCCGTTGCCGATCGTCGATGGCGATGGTGCGGATGGACGCGCACATCGCATACGTGACGATGTACAAGGCGAGCAGCACGAAGAAGGAGAGCGCGTCCCCCTGCGAGAGCGCTTCGCGGGGGTCGAAAGCCAGCAGCAAGGTGACGATCGAAGTGACAAGACCCCAGATCGACCATTGGGTGGGTGTCGAATACGCGAGCGTGCCTATGGCCAGCGGTGTGAGCATGTGAATGATGGAGCCGGCATCCGATAGCGATATCCCGGGGGTGAACATCAGTAGCAGTACCACGGCGAATGAGATGACGGACATCGGTACCGGTGCGAAGGCGATGCCCAGCGGGCAGCAGCAGGCGATGATGCAGATGATCCACTGTGTGGGTGTCGTTGCGGGGAGGAACGTCAGTACTGCGGCCATGAGTATCGTGGCCACCAGGCATAGGGCGATATGCATCTTATGGTGATGCAGCCGCTGCGTGGTCCGGGGCGCGATCATGGTCTTGATGTTCGCCATTGGCGAGCCGCCTACAGTCCGATGGTTTTCGTCCATAACGCCACTGCCTCCCGTTTGCTGGCCACGCCCATCTTGCGCGACGCGCGTGTGATGTAGGTGTTGATGGTCGACGGGCTAACGTCGAGCACCTGCGCGATATCGGCGTTGCTATATCCGTGCGAACACATGGTGAGCACCTGCTTTTCCTGCTGACTCAGCGAGAGGATGTACGGCAGGCCTTCCTGCCGGATGCGCAGATGCGCCCGCCCCGGTACCTCGAAGGGCGGTCGGACGGCGAGAGCGCCGGTGTCCGCGACCTCCATGATGATGCTTTTAAGGGCCGACAGCTCGTTCTTGCCGATAACCGCCTGCATGCCGGCGTCGGCGGCATCATGGTAGAACTGGGTCGGCTCGTATGAAGTGATGCCGAGTATCGGCATCGTGCCGTTGGTGTAGCGGATGGCTCGGCTCATATCGACGCCCGACAGGCCGCGCATCGAGATGTCGGTGATGAACAGGTCCGGCAGATCGCGGATGCCGGATTCGCATTGTCGGTAGTGGTCGAAGGCGTCCGAGCCGTTATGTTCGGTCCAGGTGATGGCGACGCGCGGCCACGCGGACATGATCTCGCGCAGCATCTTCAGCGCCAGGATGTCGTTGTCGACGAGCACGACCTGCACGGTGCCCGTCGTCTGGTCGCTGCCGGTCGCGGATGGTGTCTGCTGTTGGCTCATGATGGTGCCTGGCTCTGTGCTTGTTCGAATACGGTATTCATACACCAGCATAGCTCTGTGTCGGCGCCGCCGGATTGGCGTCAAACGATGGGTTTCACGGAAACCGTTCCGCAGGATATTCCAAAAAAGCGCCAAAATGTGAGATGCGCAATCATGATTTGCTTGGGAGATGAGGTGCCGTATCGGCGGAAAGTCAACGAAAAACGGGTAATCGTGCCGCAAAGCCATGTTTGGCGCGAGTGCCAGTATCGCGACCGTGTAGGTATTTGCACGACAAGGATTTGCCTGCGGATTCCTCCCCGCCGATAATGACAACGTTTCGATTCTGCACGAAGGAGCACAGAATGCGGATGCATCACCAAAAAACCGGTGGAAACCGGAACGCTGGCCGCAACACGGTGTCAGTCTCCGTGGCCGTGCTGCTCGCGCTCGTCATGCTGGCGGCCGGCGTGTGCGGCGGGTTTCTGCTCACCCGTGAGCCCGAACCCGCCGCGTTCGAGTCGCTACGCGCGCGGGCACACTCGCCGTGCGATCGGAACCATATGATGACGAGCGTTCCGTCACCGTCACGGTGGAACGCAGTGAATCCGGTTCCGTAGCCGCTCCGGTTGGGGGAGTAGTTACGGAGTTGAGACAGTGCGCGTCCGGGAGCAGCATCGAATCAGGCTCCGCGTTCATTGCCGTTGACGGACAACCCCAACTCGCGCTGTATCTGAGGACACCACCGTATCGGACGATGACCAGTGGCATGAAGGGCGGTGATATCGCGGCGCTCAATGCGGAGCTCAGACGGCTCGGATATGCGGCTCCGGATTCGGACGTGATGACGTGGGATACGGTGAAAGCTTTCAATGCGCTTGCCACAACCGCCGGGACGCAGGGAACCACGCAAGAGCGCCAGTGGAGCATCGATACGTCGTTGTTTGCATGGTTGCCCCAACAGCAGGTGACTGTCAAGGAGTGCCAAGCCCGATATGGCGGGCAGGTCGAGCAGGGAGCCGATGTGCTGACGACTACCAGCCAACCGGTTCGTGCGACGTTCCGGCGCAATGACTCCTCGATGTTGCGAGGTGATCGGGTCATGGAAGTCAATGGAGCGACGTTCACCATCACCGATCGGACAGCGGACAGCACTGACGCCTCCCTGCTCTCAGCCATCGGTGCGAGCAACGAATACCGTGCCGCCCAACAGCCGTCAGCCTCCGGGCAGGCTTCCGATACCGGAGGGGCCCAAAGCGACACGGGACAAGACACTGCTTCGAACACCATCAACGTTACGTACCGCTGGAAGCTCGCCAAAGCGCTGAACGTGGTCTCGGTGCCGCCGGCGGCGATGTACGATGTCTCTGCGGATTCGGCATGCGTGGTTTCGCGCGGCAAGCCGTCGCCGTCCATGTGGTCGCCTCCCAGCTTGGCAAATCGATGGTCAGCGTGCAATCCGGCGCATCCCTGACTTCCGTCGATGTTCCCGCCAGCACAGGCAAGGCGTGCCGATGAGCGGGCAAGACCGGCTCGAGTCCATACGACCCGCGGTTGCAGGATTGGCGGGAACCAGTACAGTTCAGGACAATTCCGGTGATGAGCAGTCTGCCCATGTCAAGCTCGACGATGTCGGGCACAGCTTCGACGGGGACGACTGGCTGTTCAGGCATATCACCATGACGCTGTATCCCCGGCGCGTTTATGCGCTGGTCGGTCCTTCCGGCTCGGGCAAATCCACGCTATTGTCCATTGTCGCAGGCTGGCAGCAGCCAGCGCAGGGCAAGGTCATACGCGTCTCATGCGGTCGGGTGTGCTGGGTATTGCAGAATCCTCATGGAGTAGCGCGTAGGAAGGTCATCGACCATGTGGCACTGCCTATATTTCTCGCGGGGAACGCAGGAACGAAGCCGAAGAGCACGCTTTGTCACTGTTACGCGTGTTCGGGCTTGACCATCTTGCCGCCAAACAGTTCCGTGACCTGTCCGGTGGCGAGGCTCAGCGGCTGATGCTTGCGCGCGCGGTCGCCTCCCACGCGGGACTGCTTCTTGTGGATGAGCCGACAGCACAACTTGATTTGGCGACTGCGGCGAGCGTGAACCGAACCTTGCACGGGTTGTCGATATCAGGGGCGATTGTCGTGGTCGCCACACATGATCCGCGCACCCGCGACGCGTGCACGGACATCATCGATTTGAGGGACTACCAGTGAGCCGGGAACAAGATACCGTTGCGCCTGCCATTGACCGGGATACGGCTGCGACAGGGCGTATGCGTCTGCGTGGTGTCGTGGACGAAGCATGGCGGGATATCGTGTCCGGAACCTCGCATGCGTTCATGCTTATGTTGATTCTCGTCGCGTTGGTCGGCGGGTTGTCTGCTGCCGACCTGTTCAGCATTCGGTCAATAGCGCAGCAGGTTGACCGGTATATCGCATCGGGCGCGTCACGTACGTCATCGAGTTCAAAGGCAGGATTAGCGGTGAAGCATGCGAACGGTTGTCCAGTGTGGACGGGGTGCTCGCATCCGGCGCGTTACGGTCGAAGAACGACAAGGTCACATCCGCCGTCTTGCCATCTGCGGGCATCCCCTCGCTCGATGCCACCACGGGGGCACTTGGCGTCTTCGCCTCCTCGACACGGTCCGATGGGGCGACGTTGACTGTACGGGACTACGACGGCATCTGGCTGTCTTCGCAGGCCGCCCGGTCTGTGCACGCTCGGGCGGGGGACCGGCTCGCATTGCGTGCCGGCGGCAAGGTGCGCGTCGCCGGGGTGTTCCAATACCCGGATGACGGCAGATCAACCAGCTACGACTATGTGGCGCTTAGCCAGGTTCCCGCAGCTGCAGACGATTTCGACCAATGCCTGGTCAAGGCCTGGCCGGTGCCTGACGCCATGCAGTCATTGCTCCAATCCACGGTATCCTCGTGGCCATCGGACGCCTCGCAGCAGCCTACAATCAGCCAGCTCAACAGCACGCAAGGCACGCAGCTCGATGCCGTCAAGACATTCCGGGGGAGGCAAAGCGCGCTCGCTCCCGTTGTGATGTTCGTCGCCGCGTTGTTCGCAGGATATGCCGCGGTGCGTGCTCGGCGGCTCGAACTGGCGTCAGCCATGCATTGCGGGGACCGAAATCGCGCTCTGGCTGCAAATGTTGCTTGAAACATTGATGTGGTGCTGCTCGGCGATAATCGTGACAACACCGTTGACCGTGTG
>ENA-OPZM01000512-OPZM01000512.1-human-gut-metagenome-genome-assembly--contig:-NODE-512-length-16645-cov-3.301247_pt1 | contig 16645 bp, 21 predicted proteins | sample MGYA00242478_ERZ504493 | MGnify/ENA primary metagenome ERZ504493 (study PRJEB26092, sample SAMD00036227) | human gut metagenome | host: Homo sapiens | study: EMG produced TPA metagenomics assembly of...
AAAAAAAGAAAAAATCGCGTAGAAGAGCAGTCTGATCCTGTTGATCATTCTGTTTATTCTGGCAGGACTGGGAGGGATGCTGTATGTTTCCCACAGGGATAAGGTGGAAAAAGAACAACGAAGAGAGGCCGCATTGGCTGCATTGGACAGTATTCCGGAGGTGACAGCAACACCAGTAGCAACAGCAACACCAGTTCCGACAGCGACACCGACACCGTCATTGACACCGGTTCCGACAATCCTTCCGGCATTTGAACCGGAAAATTATCAGGGAATCTGGTACAGCGAAGACGGGCTGACAACAATCAATATTTATGATATCAGTCTGAAATCCATTTCCTTTACCTATAAGAGAGTGAATGGAAAAGATCCTTCAATGACTGCAGAAGCGGATGTGACTGCGGAGGTAGCAGGAAATGCTACTCAGTTCCGTTTTAAGGATTCCGAAGGGAATAAGGCAAAGGGAGAGTTTGTTTTCGATAAAAGTGGTGAGCTTTATGTGAAGGTAAAAACATATGAACGGGGAGATGGATCTCTAACCTATCCGAAAACAGAGTCTATTATGACCCGGCAGGAGCCATCCCTGGAAGTATCCGAAAATTCCGAAGAAGATGCTTCCTATAATGAAAGCAACGAAAGTTCCTATGAACGGGAATCCTACAGCGAAAGCAGTGAAGATTCTTCTGATAAAAATACAGAAGAATATGAGATTCCCTACGGAGAAGAAGAAACCTATTATACGGAATAATCAAAAAATAAAAAACGGTAAAATAAAGAATCCCCGGATTTTGGCAATCAGGGAATCCCGATACAGGAATTCCCGAAACTGTTCCACATTTCCGGGGATCTCTTTATTTGATCATTTTTTTGCGGTCTGTGCGGCCGACGAGATAATCGATGCTGGTGTCGTAATAATTTGCCAGCCGGATAAGCATTTCGATAGGAATATTACGGGATCCCGTTTCATAATGGGAATAAGAACGCTGGCTGATATGAAGAATCTCACTTAATTCTCGCTGGGACAGATCCGCGTCTGTACGTAAATCCTGAATACGCTGAAATTTCATTGTGCTCACCTCTTCTTTCTATTGAAAGTATAAAACAGAACGAAATGCACCCTTGCAAAAGGGAGCAAAATGGACTATACTAAATTTATTATCTTCTAAAATTCAGAAAATGTCTATCTGAAAATTCCCTTGTTTTTAATCGAATGCGGATTGTAAATATCCGCCTGATATGAAAAGACGAAAAGATGGAAGATCGGGATTCGTTTTTTCGCAGAAAGGAATGTATTTGTTTGCGAGTGTTTTATCAGCAGCGATCTACGGAATGGAAGTACGTGAGATCCAGGTTGAGGCAGATGTCAGTGATGGTCTGCCTTCTTTTGCTATGGTAGGATTTCCCTCTGCCCAGGTGAGAGAGGCCCAGGAAAGAGTCCGGACTGCATTTAAGAACAACCGACTTTGTCTGCCACCAAAAAAAGTAACTGTAAATTTTGCACCTGCCGATATGAAAAAGGAAGGAGCTGGTTTTGATCTGCCTGTGGCGGCTGCAGTACTTGCGGCTGCCGGAATTCTGGAGCCGGATCTTCTGGAAGGAGTTATGATCGTAGGAGAGATCAGTCTGAATGGAGGAATCCATGGAGTTGCCGGAGTTTTGCCACGGGTGATCCGCGCAAGAGAGCTGGGCCTACGCTTTTGTGTTATTCCGGAGGAAAATATCCGGGAGGGGAATCTGGTGAAGGATATGCCGGTGTTTGGAGTAAAAAGTCTGAATGACATGATCCGATGTCTGAGAGACCCAAACACTTATACAAATGAGTATCAGGAAAAAGAAAAAACAGAAAATAAACCGGAAAAACCAAATGTTGATTTTACGGACATCTGCGGGCAGGAAGGAGCCCGGCGCGCGGCCGAGATCGCAGTGAGCGGTTTTCATAATATTCTTTTTATCGGACCGCCAGGATCCGGAGCCTGTGTTAAAATAAGACTAAGTTAGCAGAGACCTTATAAATAAAGGGTTTGCGCTGATTTGGTCTTATTTTATTATACCATAAATGGTGCAAGATTTATAGCCTGGGAATAGATTTTGTGTGGAATAGGACCGGCGCAGACGTTTGATGATAGGAACTCTGGCCACTTAGTCCAACCCAACCACTACTTATCATTTCTTGCTGGCTTTCTTTGTCTGCAAAGGTCTATCGGACCGGCGGTATACTGTAAAAATATAATATTGAGGACTAAGTTGGTTAGTTTCTGCTGGCTGGCTTAGTCCTCTTTTGTTTTGGAGGATGAAACGATGATTAAAGCGATAATTATTGGTGCATTGTGTTTGTTTCTGCTTTTCCTGTATTGCCTTATTGTAGCAGCAAAAAGGGCTGATGAAGACATAGAGGAGATGTTTTACGCGGATGAAGCGCGTAATCAGAGGAAAGGCAGGTAACTATTATGGATGGAGGTATATACAGTACAGGAAATGCGATTGTGGATGAAAATGCGAAACTGAACATTTCCGGGAATGTGATTCCTCAAATGTGGTATCGCACGATAGTAAGGGAAAGTGGAAAGCCAAACCTTACAGCAATTATTATTTTGGCGGATATTGTGTATTGGTATAAGCCTACAGAGCTACGGGATGAAAGTTCCGGCCAGGTGGTTGCTGTGAAAAAGAAGTTTAAGGCGGACTTACTGCAAAGAAGCTATCAGCAGATCAGTGAACAGTTTGGAATATCAAAAAAGGAAGCTACCAATGCAATTATCTTTTTGGAGAAATTGGGTGTGGTAAAACGGGTATTCCGTACAGTGAATATCAATGGTCTGGTAGTTAATAACGTCCTGTATCTCGAATTGATTGTACAGAAACTTCGGCAGCTCACATATCCACAGGATAGCCATAACTCCCCTCTCTCTTTTGAAAGGGAGAGGGGAGACACTAAAAGGGAAGATATATCCCGAGAGAAGGTACTGGGGGAGAGATCAGAACTTGTGAAATGGGTGCTGTCCCTTTGAAAAGTGAGAGGGTATCCCCTTTTGAAGAGACACCTGCCACTTTAGAAGATATGGAAGTCCCACTTTTGGAAAATAAGGCTCACTTTTTTGAAGGTGGAACAAATACAGAGATTACCCAAGAGACTACAACAGAGACTAGCCTGAGATTACAACAGAGATTAACGTCAAAGATTATACCAATCCTATCATATCCTATCAGGCAGCGGAAAAGCTGTTCAAGCTACAGATTGATTATGATGCGATATGGATGGACAGGCCATATGACAGAAAACTGTTAAATGAGATCGTTGCGATTGCTGTTGACGTTCTTACTTCCAAGGCCAGGACAGTCCGGATTAACCGTGAGGATAAACCGACACCAGTGGTACAGGGAATCTATAAGAAGATTGAAAAATCTGCTGTGGAATTTGTCATGGACTCTATACAGAATTGTGGAAGTAAGGCTAATAATATACGGGCAGTAATTATGACATCCCTTTACAATGCAGTAATGACAACCACAAGTTATTTTACGAATTTATATGCTTATCATTCCGCAAATCCCCAAAGCATAAGGGGGTGACCGGGAGTTACAAAATTGAGGGAATTGCGGGTTGCACATGGATTTACCCAGTTAGAGCTTGCTGAGAAATTGGGAATAAGCCTGCGGACATATCAAAGAATTGAATATGGACAGCAAAAGCCTAATGTACATGTGGTAATCAGGCTGCAAAAATTATTTCAAAAAGACATAGATATATTGATTAAGGAGATTGGTGAATGAGGAAAGAATCATACCAAATAAAGCGTCCAGAACATTTAGTGATTGGCGATCCGTGGTATTTTGAAACGGTAGACTCACAAAAACTCAAGAGTCTGGTAATCGATGTGATTCCACAGAAAGAGTTTGCGGCGGCACTGACCATTGAGGAGACCGAGTACGATGAATGTATGACAAATATTATCTTTGCACTTGAAGAGGAACTGGGCACATATCTGAAAGGGTTTATGTATGCAGGGCAGAAAGAGCAAGTTAAAAAGCTTCCGGTTGATACGGCAGAATATCTCATACAGGTGGATGGCCGTGCTTCCAATATCCATACACATGAGGATGGATATTGGGGACAGCAATTGACATTGTATAGTGAAGAGAAAGGTCAGAAACATCCGGATGCCTATATAATAACCATAAGCACACCGGACGATATGAGTTTTGAAGAGGTTAAAGGGACAATGGGAACCCTCTTTGAAAGTATGAAATTGATTCCCCAAAAAGAGAAAACAGAAGAGAAAAGTATGAGTGAACCAAAACGCTAAAATTATAGTATGAAAGAATCCAGGAGGTAGGATATGTTAGATAACATTGAAATTATTGGAATTGACCACGGAAACAGAAACATGAAAACTGCAAGTACAGTATTTTCAGCAGCAGTACAGCCAATCCAGACGAAACCGGACAGTCTGGAGAATATTCTGGAATACCAGAACCGGTTCTACTATGTGGGAGGACAGGTCCCGGTAATAGAGCGAGTGGACAAAACGGTAAATGAGGATTATTACCTGCTTACCCTTGCTGCGCTGGCAAAAGAACTGAAGCACAGGAAAATGGCCAGTGCAAAAGTGAGGATTGGCGCAGCACTTCCGCCCCGGAGATTCCAGCAGCAGAAAGAGGGATTCAAAAAGTACCTGTTTAAGACAAAAGAACTTCATTTCCGGTTTGAAGGAATCCATTACCATGTAACCCTTGAAAATATATATGTGTTTATGCAGGGGCATGTTGTTATCCATACGCTTCTGGATGAAGCTTCGGGATTCTGCCTGCTGGTTGATATTGGGGGCGGTACGGTAGACCTGGTAGGGTTTGTGGACGGTATGCCGGATGGGAACTATGCAATATCGGATAAAGCCACATTATATTGTATTAACAGGGTAAATGAGGAAATGGTAGCACGGCTTGGCACCAGTGTTCCCCAGTATTTCATAGAGTCGTTTATGAGAAATGGGGATTATGACTGCCCGGATAAGTACAGGGCGGAGATCACAAGGTGCCTGAAAGAGTATTCTTCTGATATTTACGATATTATCCGGGCCAATCATTACAACCTCGATCTTACGAATATGGTCTTCATGGGCGGTGGGGCTTCCATTATCCAGAACTTCGGGGACAAAAAAAACCGGAAGGTACAGTTTGTGACAGATGTATGTGCGAACGCTAAAGGATGAGATCGTTTTAGGGATGATGGAGGGAATCAAGACCGATGTGTTGGATTTCCTGTGCCTGATATGTTTTCGATTGAACATGTTGTCCGGATTTTTCCTTTATTGGAGGAAGCAGAGAAAGAACGCCCCCTCTTCACGCAGGCAGAAAAGCAGATGCTTTACAGGATTGCATTCCATAAAGAATCCTTTGATGAAGTACAGAGGCTCATGGTGCAGGCATCGGCCCCGCAATTAAAAGCGGAAGAGAGGAAACAGTTACTGGAATATCATGTTGGTAAGCTGCCAGAGCCGCCAAACAGCGTCGCAGCCCAGATTGAAAACTATATTTTCCATACACAGCTTATGATTTATGAAAAAGAAAAGGCTAACCGTATGCTGGAGGATATCTTAAAGAGGAGCGGTTTAAATAAAGAGCTGGACGCCATGATCGCAGAAGCAAGGAATAGGCCTTTAAGCCCCAAAAAGAAAAACCGGCGGTACAGAATGGGAAGGCCATATAAGGAAGGGGGGATTGCATGAGTGAGATTCAGGATGCGGCACAGATTATCCGTGTTTCATTTGAAGGCGCTGAGATTATTATGAAACTGGGAAAAGCAAATCTGGATTTTTTGAAAGGTATCTGTGCGGTATTCAAGAATTTGCTGGACCAGGAGAAGCTTTCGGGAAAAACGTCTGTCAAGCAGCTCTTGAAATCCGGCGGAGACCTGCAGGTGTTCAAATTCCGGACAGAGGATATGGCTACAGTCAAAAAAATGGCGGACAAATACGGGATTCTGTATTCTATCTTACCGGACCTTAATAAATCGGACGGGATGAGTGAGATTCTGTTCCATAGCCAGGCAGCGCCCCGTATTCAGCCATCATGGAGCAGATACAAAACTCCAAAATAGAGTCCATGGATGATTATTTTGCAAATGCGGAGCCGGAAGAACTGGAGAAGGCGGTCCAGGAAGCGGAAAAAAAGCCCGCAATGCCAAAGGAAAATGAATACCGGGTGGCGGCGGAGGAGTTTATAAAAAATCCGGGCGCAAAAGTGAGTGATGTCCGGTCACGATTAAACATGTCCTGGCTGGAAATATGGCCCATTGTAAAACATATGGAAAGCAATAATCTGGCTGAGCTTGGCAAAGACGGGACACTTACCATGAAGATGGACCCTGCCCAGTTCCGGGAATTGATCAATTCCGAACAATGGAAGTCGTGGTTCGGGAAGGAAGAGGCGGACAGCAGGAGGGGAGCCGGCAGGAGCCCCTCGGATGATAAGACGGAAGAACTCAAGAGGATTCAGAAGATGTCCCGGGAGAACCCAAAAGTAAACGGGATCACGATTGACAGAAAAATGGTAACAGAGGAGACGGAGAAAAACATCAAGACCAGGATTCCTTATAAACAGGATGAATACATCTGGCTGAGAAAATCAGAGATTTCCTGGATTAATGGGAATAAGACGATCTATGCCAGCCTTGAAAAAGAGAAAAATTATATGGTACTTGACAGGGAAAACAAGCCTGTCCGGACGGTATCCGGGCAGACCTTGTATGAACAGAGCTATGACCCGGTAAACAGGGAACATATAAGGCGGCAGCAGGAACAGAAGCAGAGAAGGCAGCAGCAGAAGCAGCGGGAGTACAAACGCACACAGAAAGCGTTGGAGGATACGAGAAAAGCACTGAGCGGAAGGAAGGGGCGGTAACCACAATCCAGAACAATAAAAAGAAGACACCATTATGGATGCTCCTGGCGGGGGGCATTTTTGCGGCTTATGCAGGTTATCTTTTAAATGCGTGTTATAAGCCAGGCATGGATATTAATTATCTGATGGAACGGCTGAATACGGTCATGGGGAAGCCGTTTGCAAATTATTGGAATGGGACTTCCATAAAGGGGATTGTCGGGGCTGTCTTTGTTTATCTGATCGCAATGCTTATGTACATGACGAGCCAGAAAAAATATATGCCGGGGAAAGAATTTGGTACGGCAGTATTTGCAAACCCTGTGCAAATTTCCAAAAAGTTCGCAGATAAGGATGAAGGGAAGAACCGGATTCTGTCACAAAACCTGCGGATGTCCATGAACACGCGGATGACGCGGCTGAACTTGAATTTTTTAGTTATCGGCGGCAGCGGCGCGGGAAAAACTTTGTTCATGGTCAAACCGAACCTTATGGCAATGACTCATCGTTTATCATAACGGACCCAAAAGGAGAGATCGCCAGATGCTGTTCCGGTTTTTTGACTGCACATGGATACCGTGTACGGATTTTGAACCTGGTGGAAATGGAACGCTCCAATGGCTATAACCCATTCCGGTATATCCGTTCGGAAACGGATATCGTAAAACTGATCACGAACCTGATCGCAAATACGACACCGAAAAATTCTTCCAGTAACGACCCGTTTTGGGAAAAAGCAGAGTCCCTCTACCTTCAGGCCATTTTCCTTTATGTGTGGATGGAATGCCCGCCGAAAGAGCGGAATTTCCGCATGGTGCTGAAACTTCTCAACGAAGCAGAAGTACATGCGGACGGCTCACCGTCTGACCTGGACCGGAGGTTTCGGAGGCTGGAAAGGAAAAAGGGCAGCTCCCATCCTGCAATCATCCAGTACAATAAGCCTATTAAAAGCACTCTAAGCAAAGCCCTTGACTATATCGAAAACCCGGACAAGACGGACGGAAAAATGCTTGTGTCCTCTTTCGGCTGCTCCTATGAAACGGCAGATATTGAATTTGAATATACCTTGTCCCAAGCACTCCAAAAGGGGAACAATTTAGCCTTTCATCTGATACAGTCCTTTGAGCCGGGGGAAGTCGATTATCAGAAAGCCCATGAAATCGGAAAGCAGCTTGCCGACGCGGTAACAAAGGGGCAGCATGAATATGTACTCACGACGCACATTGACAAAGGACACGTCCACAATCACATTATTTTCTGCGCCGTAAATTTCGTAGACCACCGCAAATATAATTCCAACAAAAGGAGCTATTACGGCATACGGAACATGAGCGACAAGCTGTGTCGGGAAAATGGCTTGTCCGTCGTCGTTCCCGGCAAGGGCAGCAAGGGAAAGAGCTATGCGGAGTACCAGGCAGAAAAGACGGGTACAAGTTGGAAAGGCAAGCTAAAGATTGCCGTTGACGCGCTTATCCCCCAAGTTTCCAGTTTTCCCTCGGTCTGGGAAACGTCAAAGACGGATACCACCTTGTAGGCGGGTATGGTGACTTCCTTTTCCTCGGTGACGGGCTTCCCGTCCTTGCCGATAACGGGCTTCTGCGTGTGCGGGTCGATTTTCTGCATTTCCTGTTTGATTTTATAGGGTGACGGAGCAATGATTTTAATTCCCTTTTGCCCTTTCATCACGTTTCGTTCAAAGTTGTTCTTCCAAGCGGAAAAGCCCGCCACAAGGGAAGCGTCCGGCTTCTGCATGGCGATAAGGACGGTGTTTCGGAAGCTGTAATTATGGAATTTTGACATGACTTTCAGATATTCCCGGTAACGCTCGCTGTCAAAGAGTTCCGCAATACCCTGTTCCAGACGGTCGGTAATCTCTTTGAGCTTTTCGGCGGGCTTCTCGCTCGTCAGCACGATAGGGATAACCGGGCGCGGCTCCTGTGGCTGCTCTGCGGTCTGCGCCGTTCTCTGCCCCGGCGCGGCTGCGTCCATTTCTACCTTTGACGGGTCGGGTCTTTCCGGCTGCGGGGGCTGCGGCGTTACCCGGTATTCCTCCGGCACGTCGCGCCCGTCGTACCATTCTGTAAAGGTGTTGCGGTTGCTGATACGTTTCTTTTTCCCGGTGGCGGCGTTTACCTCGACAGCCCCCTCGCGGGTCATTTTCTGCGTGACTTTCTCACGCGCTCGATACTGTTTTATTTTTCTGTCCCTCCAATCCGCGCCCTTGCAAGGCGCAATACTCGGCGTTTATCTCAATGCTATATAATGCCTGTGAAGCTGCTTTGCGGCTGCCCCCGTCGTGCCGCTGCCGAAAAAGGGGTCAAGCACAACGCCGCCTTTCGGACAGCCCGCCTTGATACAGGTTTCGGCAAGTTTTGGCGGGAACGCGGCGAAATGCCCGCCCTTGTAGGGAACGGTATTGATAAGCCACACGTCCCGCCTGTTCCGCATGGTCGGCATGAGGGCTTCGTCGTAGTAGCTGCCGCTTCGCGCCCGGTTAAGCCCCTGTACTTTCCCCTGTCCGGGTATTTCGTCCGCATATTTCTGTCCCGCGCTGCGCCCGGTGCGGTACCGCGCCGCCGTTGTGGGGGCTAACGGCTCGGCTATGGCGGCTGCGTCATAGAAATATTTCTTTGACTTCGTAAGCAGAAAGATATGTTCATAGCAGCGGGTAGGGCGGTCTTTCACGCTCTCCGGCATGGGGTTTTCTTTCTGCCAGATAATGTCGCTCCTTAAATACCACCCGTCAGCGCGTAGGGCAAACGCTAAAAGCCAAGGGATACCGATTAAGTCCTTTTGTTTGCAGCCGGAAACGCGGTTGTTTCTTGCAATCTGCTGTCCGTTTCTGCCTTTCGGGTTCTTCGGGTCTGCATGGTAGCCTTTATTTCCTGTGCCGCAGTAGGTGTCCGCAATATTCAGCCAGAGCGTACCGTCAGAACGCAGTACCCGGCGCAGCTCGCGGAAAACCTCGGTCAGCCTGTCAATGTACTGCTCCGGCGTGTCCTCCCGCCCAATCTGCATATCAAGCCCATAATCCCTAAGTGCATAGTAGGGCGGGCTTGTGACGCAACAGTGTACGCTTTCCTCTGGAAGCTCCCGCAAGGCATAGAGCGCGTCCCGGTTGATGATGGTGTCAGTTTTCAGCCCGTTCATGCTTCGCCCACTTCCTCCGGCTTCGTCGTCATTACCCGGTAAAGCTCGGTGTCTTTTGGGAAGCGGTCTACAAAGGGCAGCACCACGTTCCCGTAGAAGATAAGCCCCTCGCCCGCTTCGGTGTGGGTGACATACTTCATCTGGCTGCGGGGAGATGTTGAGCTGCTTTGCAGGATAGCCCGGTCGCCCGCCGCCTGATTGAGCATGAGGACAAAATCAGAGTTTTCAAAGATATTTTCCACTTCGCGGGAAGCAAGCAAATCCTTGACATTCTGCGTGATTGCTGTGGGTATGCCGCCCCATTTTCTGAAACGTTTCCAGATTTCAACGGAATAGGCGGCGGTCTGTTCTTCTTTCAAGAGAAGATGAAATTCGTCCATAAAATACCGGGTGGATTTCCTTTCTGCCCGGTTGACGGTGACGCGGTTCCATACCTGGTCTTGCACAATGAGCATTGTAACAAAAGAGGAGTTAGAGCGTGTCGCGGCAATGGTAAAACACCCCAAACAAGCTGATCAGGCAAAAAGAAAAGAGAAATATCTCTTTTCTGGAAAAATACGTTGTGGCCATTGTCGGAGATTAATGCGAATTAGAACAGATTATAAGATTCCCAGAATCAGTTGTAAGTCTGTTTATACAAAAGGTTCTAATTGCTTAGTGGGTGTTTACTCTATGGAACCGATTGAAAATTTGGTACTTCAACTGATCAGACAGCAGGCATCATTGGCTGAGGACGCAATAAAGCAGATAAAAGAAATGAATAAAAACGCTGGATATCTCAAAATTAAGAAGAAAGAAGGGGGCATATGAAGGGCGGTTAAAAAATCTGCAGGAGTAAGAAGATGGAGCTTTATGAATCGTTTGCAACGGGTAATCTGACAAAAGAGGAATATCTGGACCAGAAGGGGGACATTTCCAAAAAGGAAGCCGAATACAAAGCCCAGAGCCATGAACTGCAGGAGAAGATTGCGGAAGCCGAAGCACGAAAAGCGAAAGAAGAGAATTCAGGTCTGAAAGCATTTATCAAATACAAGAATCTGGAAGCGCTCTCTTATTCGATTATACAGGAACTGATAAGAGAAATCCGCTTTTATGATCCGGAGCATATAGAAGTAATCTGGAACTATCAGGATGACTATCTGGAAACAGCACGGAATAATGCAGAATAAATATTATATATAGGTAGAAAGTGGGAAGGTCTGCATGGCAGCCTTCCTCTTTTGATGGCAGGGAAATTGATTATGGATTCGCAGTTCTGCAGGTTCTATAAAGTGGGAAGTGAGGAAATAGGGTGTATCTTGAAAAAATGACAATTGATGAAATAATGGAAATGATTGATGAAAAGGGGTATGGCTCCGTTGAGGCCCGAAAAATTTTTGAAGAGATAGAGTGCAACCGAAGACTTTATGACCGTCTGATCGACACGCAGGGAGCTGTAGAGGTCCCTAACAGGATGGCAAACGCCGTGGTAAGCTATTACCTGCACCGGATGGACGAACTGAAAGGAGCGCTTCCTTACGATGCAATGGGATGTGAATTTACAGTTCCCATTCTAATAATGCAGGAGTTCAGGAACAGCGATATCGTAAACCAGATGATAGCTTTCCAGAATGACTGGGCAAATCTGGACCCGGAGGACTAAAGGTTGAGATTGAAAAATTCATAACAGTCCGTTTGGACCCACAGGGAATTATCTTATATATGGAAATGCTTGGGAACCAGAATATAATGAAAAGCCAGGAGCCAGTATGTCACTTTGGGCATAGAGAGCAGGAGGGAGCACTTGGTAAAAGAAAGGAAACTTGCTGTGCCAAATACTACGATATTCATTGCACAGCTATCAGCAGGAACAAGAAACATTATCCGTAAGGATTTAGAACAACATGCGAGAGAAAATGGATACCATCTTGACTGGGATTGGGAAGCAAAAGATTATGTAGGCATGAAAAGAGTCACTGAATGGTTCAAGGAGAGGGAAGAACTTATGAATGTGAACAAAGTCCGACTGCACAGGAGAAAAAAGATGATAAAGATAAGGGAGAGGATATGATGATTCATACGTTGACGAAAGCGGAAAGGCTGGTTTTAGAAGAAATGTACCCGGTTGCAGCTTGAATGCATGGATGATCCGTATGGCAAATTGAAGCCAGGGGATTTGGGGACAGTTCGTTTTATTGATGACACTGGCTCTGTACATGTGTCCTGGGATTGTGGAAGCAGTCTGGCAGTTCTGTATAAAGAAGACCGTTGTAAATGTTTGATGAAGAGCGGACAGTTGGATATTCTATTTAAAAATCTGTCTGTGATGCCTTTTGAAAGTTTTGCAAAACTGAAGACTTGGCTTGAAGAAGAGTTAAGACCGGTTTTTCCGGCAATGAGTTTTGACAATAATAGGAAAGGCGAACTGGAAGTAGGATTGCATGTGGATGCCTTCCAGATGGAGAAAGCAAAGATCGGTATCAAATATCAGACTGATGATAAAGGAAACCTATATATTGAAAAGTGTGGATGGACACAAGAACCGCCGGGAAGGAAAGAAGTCAGTAAGAAGGTGGAACACAAGAGATAAAAATCTGCAAAAAAACGACAAATTTTTTTTGGGAATTACTTGACACAGGCGGGAAAGACCATGCTGCAAGACGTCTGCCTACTATTATGCCGGAGATGACATTTGAGGAAAGCCTGGAGATCACCAAGGTATACAGTGTGGCAGGACTTCTCACGGAAAAAGATCCGCTGATCCGGCAGAGGCCTTTTCGAAGTCCGCATCATACCAGTTCCCCTCAGGCTCTGGCAGGTGGCGGCAGGATACCGGGACCGGGGGAGATCACTCTTGCACACAGAGGTGTGCTTTTTCTGGATGAGATGCCGGAATTTTCCAGAAAAAGCCTGGAGATCCTGCGTCAGCCGCTGGAAGATAAAGAAATCCATTTGTCCAGAGCTGCCGGAACTTATATTTTTCCGGCCAGTTTTATGCTGGCGGCAGCAATGAATCCCTGTCCCTGCGGATTTTACCCGGATATGAACAGATGCCGTTGTACGTCGGGGGAGATCGCGCATTATCTTGGAAAGATCAGCCAGCCTCTTCTGGAGCGTATTGATATCTGCACAGAAGTTCCGGCAGTGAGTTTTTCAAAAATGAAAAAGAAAATTCCCGGGGAATCCTCTGCGCAAATAAGAAAGAGGGTGGAAGCAGTACAGGAGATTCAGAGAGAACGTTACAAAGAGGAAAAATTTTGCTTCAATGGGGAGCTTGACGGAAGAAAACTGGAAAAATACTGTGTAATGACGGGAGGGGCAGACAAACTTCTGGAGCAGGCATATGAGCAGTTTCAATTCAGTACCAGAGCATATCATAAGATACTGAAAACGGCCAGGACCATCGCAGATATGGAATCTTCCGAAAAGATAAAGGAAGAACATATCTGCGAAGCGTTGGCTTACCGGGCATATGACAAGAAATACTGGTCATAAAACAGAAAAAAGGAAGGTATTTTATATGGAAGAAATACAGCGAACAAGGATACAATGTGCCAGTAAGGATAGCAGTCTCTATCCGGCAAGACTTCAGGAACTTTCTGGCATGCCAAAACAATTATATTATATTGGAAGATTTCCGGATGATGACAAACCTACAGCTGCAATCGTAGGAGCAAGACTATGCAGTCCTTACGGACGGATACAGGCATTTAATTACGGAAAATTCTTAAGTGAACATGGTGTACAGGTGATCAGCGGTATGGCGGCCGGCATTGATGCTGAGGGCCACAAGGGTGCTCTGGAAGGTGGTACCCCGACCTTTGCCGTGCTGGGAAATGGTGTGGACATCTGTTATCCTTCATCCAGCAGAGGTATTTACCGGAGGATCCCCGAAAAAAACGGAGGGATCATCAGCGAATATGAACCAGGTACCAAAGGCAGGGCATATTATTTTCCGGCAAGGAACCGGATCATCAGCGGACTGGCAGATCTGGTGCTTGTGGTGGAAGCAAAAGAAAAGAGCGGATCACTGATCACAGCTGCCTGTGCACTGGAACAGGGGAAGATGGTATACGCCATTCCGGGAGCGGTAAATGATGCGCTGAGCAGAGGCTGTCACAAGCTGATCTACGACGGAGCAGGAATTGCATACTCTCCGGAAATACTTCTGGATGAGTGGGGATTATCTGTGAAAAAAAAGACAAATTTGTCTGAAAAAAGCAAGTTAGGACTTGCAACGGATTTGGATTTGGTGTATAGTTGTCTCGATTTACGACCAAAAAATCTGGATCATATTATCAGAAAACCGGTTTTTCACCGGGAAAAACAGCCGGGATCCTGGGACAGCTTATTTTGATGGGGCTTGTGAAGGAAACCGGGAGACAGTATTATATCAGACTTGAATAAATGCTTTTTTGCCCGGAGATTTAGCAGGAGTTTTTAAGCCGGACAGGAAGGCAGAATGAGATTAGGAGAGGTAAAATGGCCAAAAATCTGGTGATAGTAGAGTCACCTGCTAAAATGAAGACAGTAAAGAAATTTCTGGGGGCAAATTATACAGTAGAAGCGTCCAACGGTCATGTGAGGGATTTTCCCAAGAGCCAGTTTGGTATTGACGTGGACAATGATTTTGAACCGAAGTATATTACAATACGGGGAAAGGGTGAGCTTCTTGCAAAACTTCGTAAAGAAGCAAAAAAAGCAGATAAGATCTATCTTGCAACTGACCCTGACCGTGAGGGAGAAGCAATTTCCTGGCATCTGATGCAGGCTTTGAAGACAGATACTGCAAAGATGCACAGGATCACATTTAATGAAGTAACAAAAACAGCAGTTAAGGCGTCCATCAAGCAAGCCAGGGAACTGGACATGAATCTGGTAGATGCACAGCAGGCAAGGCGTATGCTGGATCGTATGGTAGGTTATACCATCAGTCCGCTGCTCTGGGCCAAGGTAAAAAGAGGCTTAAGTGCAGGCCGTGTACAGTCTGTGGCACTGCGTATCATCTGTGACAGAGAAGATGAGATCAATGCATTCATTCCTGAAGAATACTGGAGCCTGGAGGGTGAATTTCAGGTAAAGGGTGAGAAGAAACCGTTGACAGCCAAGTTCTATGGAACAGATAAAAAACTTCCGATCAGAAACCGTCAGGAAATGGATGAGATCCTGAAAAGTCTGGAAGACTGTAAATATGAGATCACAGAAGTAAAAAAAGGTGAGAGGATCAAAAACGCTCCCCTTCCGTTTACCACAAGTACTCTGCAACAGGAAGCTGCCAAGACACTGAATTTTTCTACGCAGAAGACTATGCGTCTGGCACAGCAGTTATATGAAGGTGTGGATGTAAAAGGCAGTGGTACGGTAGGTCTGATCTCCTATCTGCGTACAGATTCTACTCGAATTTCAGAGGAAGCAGATGCAGCCGCAAGAACTTATATTTCTGAGCAGTATGGTTTGGATTATGTTTCTCAGACAGAGAAGGCGATCAAAAACGGACAGAAGATACAGGATGCTCATGAGGCGATCCGTCCTACAGATATTGCGAGGACACCAGTTCTGGTGAAGGAATCCCTGACCAGGGATCAGTTCCGTTTATATCAGCTGATCTGGAGACGTTTTGCGGCGAGCAGAATGGCACCGGCACGTTATGAGACCACGTCTGTCAAGATCGGAGCAGGTGAGTATGTGTTCACGGTTGCAGCATCCAAGGTTGCCTTTGATGGCTTTATGTCTGTGTACACAGAAGAGGGCGATGACAAAAAGGGCAATGTTTTAAGTCAAAGTCTGGAAAAGGGTATGGAGCTGAAGCTGAAAGAACTGAAGCCGGAGCAGCATTTTACACAGCCGCCGGCACATTACACAGAGGCTTCACTTGTAAAGACTATGGAAGAGCTTGGAATTGGACGTCCAAGTACGTATGCGCCGACCATCACAACGATCATCAGCAGACGCTATGTATCCAAGGAACAGAAAAATCTTTACGTCACAGAGCTTGGAGAGGTTGTTAATAATATTATGAAACAGGCTTTTCCAAGTATTGTGGATGTAAACTTTACAGCAACTATGGAGGGGCTTCTGGACTGCGTGGAAGCAGGTACCGTACAGTGGAAAACGGTTGTACGTAACTTCTATCCGGATCTGAAGCATGATGTGGATGAGGCTGAGAAAGAGCTTGAGAAAGTTGATATACAGGATGAGGTTACGGATGTGATCTGCGACAACTGTGGCCGCAACATGGTGATCAAGTACGGTCCTCATGGAAGATTTCTTGCATGCCCCGGATTTCCGGACTGCCGTAATACAAAACCATATTATGAGAAGATCGGTGTTGCATGTCCGAAGTGCGGCGGCGAAATTGTCATGAAAAAAACGAAAAAAGGCAGAAAATATTACGGATGTGAGAATAATCCGGAATGTGATTTTATGTCCTGGCAGAAACCTTCTGCAAAGAAATGTCCGAAATGTGGTAATTATATGCTCGAAAAGGGAAATAAGCTGGTTTGCAGCCAGGAAACCTGCGGATATGTGGAACAAAAACCAAAAGATGAAGATTGATTGAATAAATGCTTTTCTATTAATTTTCAGAAAATCCCGTTAAACTTAAAAAAAATAATAAAAATGTACTTGTAAATTTCCA
>ENA-OPZM01000513-OPZM01000513.1-human-gut-metagenome-genome-assembly--contig:-NODE-513-length-16644-cov-4.266211_pt1 | contig 16644 bp, 13 predicted proteins | sample MGYA00242478_ERZ504493 | MGnify/ENA primary metagenome ERZ504493 (study PRJEB26092, sample SAMD00036227) | human gut metagenome | host: Homo sapiens | study: EMG produced TPA metagenomics assembly of...
TTCCTATGTATCTGAGCAATTTATTCTTTATTAACTTTTCCTGTAACAGTTAGTGGGATAATCTGTCTGAAGTGACACGAATATCAGATCTGCAGCAATGCATATCGCAGGAAAATTATACTCCTGCTCCTGTGTCGACAAGTTAATTTCTGTAGTAATCCTGTCTGCACACCGGTATCTTTATATTTATCTTAGCACATCTTCTTCATAATTGACAATACCATATTATTCCAAATCTTTATTATTGGCAAGCTGTTTTATACGTCATAAAACTGATATTATCGACATAAAAGCAGAAATCCGGAGACATAAAATATGTCCCCGGATTTCCGGTAAATCAGATATTAATAACACTTATTTAAGAAGACAATTAATGTACCAGATTTCCCACTAATCCATAAGAAACAATATACATAATGACAGTTGCCATAATAATGCCACAAAAAATTGCCAGAGAGGACTTCTTAATATCAATTTCCAGAAGAGATGCAATCAGCGATCCTGTCCATGCCCCTGTTCCCGGAAGCGGAATTCCCACAAACAGCATCAGTCCCCAAAACTCATATTTCTTTACCTGATCACTTTTTCTCATTGCCCTGTCTTCCAATTTCATAACAAGTCCCCGAAAGAGTTTCGTCTTTTTTAAAACCTTGAAAATCTGTCTGATAAACAACAGAATAAACGGAATAGGAATAATATTTCCAACAATACACAGTGGAATTGCCTTTGCAGCCGATATCTTAAGTAAGGATGCTGCAAGCAATCCTCCCCTGAGTTCCAAAAGCGGAATCATTGAAATAATAAAAACTGCCCCTTCCGGTGAAATATATTGTGACAGATTCTGCGAGAACCAATGTACCAGTGCTTCCATAAAACCTCCTAACTTTTACTTCAGATAATCCTTCAAAAATCAATAAATTTCTGCATTTCTTCCTTTGTTCCAACTGTGATACGAAGGAAATTGTCAATTCTGTCCTTCTGGAAGTAACGAACATAAATATGCTGCCCTCTCAATGCCTCAAAAAGTTCTTTCGCAGGGCAGGTTTTATGCGTAGCAAAAATAAAGTTAGACATAGAATCCTGAAAAGAGAATCCCAGTGCCTTCAATTCTTTCTTTGTCCATTCTCTTGTCTCTATGATTTTATTACATGTCTCATCAAAATATGCTTTATCTTCAACTGCCGCCACACCTGCAGCAATCGCTGTACGGTCCATAGTATAAGAATTAAAAGAATACTTCACATCATTCAGGAATCTGATCAGTTTCTCATTTCCACACGCAAAACCAATTCTCATCCCAGCCATAGAACGCGACTTGGAAAATGTCTGTACGACCAGAAGGTTGTCATATTTTTCAATCAATGGAAGCGCCGACTGACCACCAAAATCCACATAAGCCTCGTCCACGATCACAATCACATCAGGATTATGGCGGATAATATCCTCCACTTCCTCCAGCGGCATCTCCACACCTGTCGGCGCATTCGGATTCGGGAATACAATTCCTCCGTTTTCTCTGAAATAATCTTCCTTCCTTATATGAAAGTTCTCATCCAGTGCCGGTCTCTCATATGGAATGCGGAACAAATCTGCCCATACATCATAAAAAGAATATGTGATATCCGGAAAAAGAACCGGCTTCTGTGAATTAAAGAATGTAAGGAAACTCATGGCAAGCACATCATCGGAACCTACTCCCACAAAAACCTGTTCATCCTTCAGCCCGTAATTCTTTGCAATGGCATGTACCAGTTCTCCTGCTGTAGGATCCGGATAAAGTCTCATAGTATCTGTATCCATCTCCCTCAACGCCTTCTCCACTCCAGGTGCCGGCGGATACGGATTCTCGTTGGTATTCAGCTTGATCATATCCGGCTGATTGGGCTGCTCGCCTGGTGTATATGGTATTACTTTACGTATATTTTCTTCCCATCTGCTCATTTATCTGATTCCTTTCATGTTTTTTATTGTTTTTCACTTTCGTCAGTATAACATTAATCTCTATTTTCGTAAATCAACTTTTTGCATTTTACTGATTGACAAACCCACTTTGCAAGTTTATAATAGGCGGCAGAAAAGATAAGAAGGATTAAAACGTTGAAGAGAAGAGTACGCTGAGGAACGTTACAGAGAGAAATGTATACCGGTGCAAGCATTTCATCGCGAACCAGCCGAAGACCACCTCTGAGTGACTTTAATACAGTCCGGTGATTCCGTTACCATCGAATGAAGCGGTTCTGATCAGATGATTTATCGATTTATCCATCAGTAATGTATCAGACAACCGGGGTGGAACCGCGAGTAATGTTATCTCGTCCCCTACAGTATTTAACCGTACTGTAGGGGATTTTTTATTCTTTCTTTTACCCCTTCGCAGTACAAAAAAACTGTTACTGTTCACTCCGTTCTCAACAACACGCTCCGCGGGATATCAACAGTGAACAGCAACTATAACAAATCCATACTAACGTAAAGGAGATAATCATCATGATCGTAACATTAAAAGACGGCTCAAAAAAAGAATACGCTGAAGCAAAATCTGTAATCGACATTGCTTACGACATCAGCGAGGGACTTGCACGTGCTGCCTGTGCAGGAGAAGTAAACGGAGAAGTTGTAGACCTGAGAACAGTTATTGACAGTGACTGCGAATTAAACATCCTGACAGCAAAAGATGAAAAAGGACTTGCAGTTCTCCGCCATACAGCATCCCACGTACTTGCCCAGGCAGTACAGACCTTATTCCCGGATGCAAAGGTTGCTATCGGACCTTCTATTGATACAGGATTCTACTATGATTTCGACTGCCTCCATTCTCCCGTGATGACCTGGATGCAATCGAAAAAGAAATGAAAAAGATCATCAAAAAAAGGCGCTAAGATTGAACGCTTCACAAAATCAAGAGAAGATGCCATCGCATACTTCCAGGAGAAAAATGAACCATACAAGGTAGAACTTATCGAAGATCTTCCGGAAGGCTCCGAAATCTCTTTCTATTCCCAGGGAGACTGGACAGACCTCTGCGCAGGTCCTCACCTTATGAGTGTAAAGGGTGTAAAAGCATTCAAGCTTCTCTCCTCCTCCAGCGCTTACTGGAGAGGCAGCGAAAAGAACGCAATGCTCACACGTATCTACGGAACAGCTTATGCTTCCAAGGATGAGTTAAAAGAACATCTGGAACAGATGGAAGAAGCAAAAAGACGTGACCACAACAAACTTGGCCGTGAGATGAAGATCTTCACAACTGTAGACGTGATCGGTCAGGGACTTCCACTTATCATGCCAAACGGTGTGATCATAATGCAGGAGCTTCAGCGCTGGATTGAAGACGAAGAAACAAAACGCGGATATATCAGAACAAAAACTCCGTTAATGGCAAAGAGCGACCTCTACAAGATTTCCGGACACTGGGATCATTACAAAGAGGGCATGTTCGTTCTCGGCGACGAAGAAACAGACAAAGAAGTATTTGCGCTTCGTCCTATGACATGCCCATTCCAGTACTATGTATACAAAGCAGAACAGCACAGCTATCGTGATCTGCCTCTTCGTTACGGTGAAACATCCACTCTGTTCCGTAATGAGGATTCCGGGGAAATGCATGGTCTGACACGTGTACGTCAGTTCACGATCTCCGAAGGTCATCTGATCGTAAGACCTGACCAGATGGTAAAAGAATTTAAAGACTGTATCGCACTTGCACAGTACTGCCTGCAGGTTCTTGGTGTAGAAGAGGACGTAACCTATCACCTTTCTAAATGGGATCCGAACAACAGAGAGAAATACATCGGTGATGCAGAAGTGTGGAATCAGACAGAAGCTCATATCCGCCAGATGCTTGAAGAACTGAACATTCCGTTTACAGAGGATGTTGGCGAAGCTGCATTCTACGGACCTAAAGTTGATATCAATGCCAAGAACGTATACGGAAAAGAAGATACTATGATCACGATTCAGTGGGATGCTCTTCTGGCTGAACAGTTCGACATGTATTATATCGATGAAAACGGTGAAAAACAGCGTCCATACATCATTCATCGTACATCCATGGGATGCTACGAGAGAACACTGGCATGGCTCATTGAGAAATATGCAGGTATGTTCCCGACATGGCTCTGCCCGGAACAGGTTCGTGTGATTCCAATTTCCGAGAAATTCCACGACTATGCTGCCAAAGTTGAAGCTCAGTTAAAAGAAAACGGAATCCGCTGCTCTGTTGACCAGCGTTCCGAAAAGATGGGCTACAAGATCCGTGAAGCACGCCTTGCAAGAGTTCCATACATGCTCATTGTTGGCGCCAAAGAGGAAGAAGAAGGCAAGGTTTCCGTAAGAAGCCGTTACCTTGGCGACGAAGGAATGAAAGACCTTGGTGAGTTCCTTACATCCATCAAAGAAGAAATCAAAAACAAGACAATTCGTAAAATCGAAGTTCAGGAAGAAAATAAATAAAACAGGTATTTTACTTTAACCTGTTCAAATAAGTCCCCACCCTCTGCTTTAATTGCATCAGGCAATAAGCAATGGTGGGGACTTTTATTTATCAGTTATCCCATCTGTACAATTACATGGTATTCGTTTCTGCCATTGACCATAGGAATCTGGTTTCCATTTATCCTCTCACCATCTACCTCAATCCATCTGACTCCTTTCTGCACACCTTTCGGTTTATGGATCTCAATATGATAATCCGCCCCTCTAAAATGACGGTTCACTTTAAAATCGCCAAACGTTTCCGGAAGGCAGGGGTCTACGATCAAACCATCATATCCTGGCAGAATACCAAGAAGCGCCTGTGACAGGTTTATAAATGTCCACGCTGCAGTTTCCTGTCAGCCAACTGTTTTTTGCTCTCCAAATCCTGGTGCATCAGCTCCCGCGATCATCTGCGAATATACATATGGTTCTGTCCGGTGAATATCACTGATTTCCTCAATATAAGATGGACATATTTTACGATAAACCTCAAATGCCCTGTTTCCTCTTCCAAGCACAGTCTCCGCAATGGAAATCCACGGATTGTTGTGGCAGAAAATTCCTGCATTTTCTTTATATCCAGGCGGATAAGAAGTAATTTCCCCAAGTTCCAGATGGTATCTTGTATAAGCCGGCTGAAGGATCATTATTCCATACTTTGTTTCCAGCAATTCATTCACAGAGTCCAGAGCTTTTTCTGCTATTCCTTCTTCCTTGCCGATTCCTGCCATAACACAGAATCCCTGTGGTTCAATAAAAATCTTTCCTTCTTCGCATTCTTTTGAACCAACCTTTTCAGACTGTGCATCATAGGCACGCAGGAACCATTCTCCGTCCCATCCATTATCCAGCACTGCCTGATACATCTCATCCACTGCTTTCCCTGCTTCTTTTGCAAGTTCTGTGTGCCCGGTCCGCTCACAGAGCTCCTCAAATTCTTTTCCATATTTCACAAACATACCTGCAATAAATACAGATTCTGCCACAGGGCCTTCCGATGGCCCTGTTGTCTGAAGGATTCTCCAGGTTCACTGGAAAAACAGTTCAGATTCAGGCAGTCATTCCAGTCTGCCCTTCCGATCAGAGGAAGTTTGTGAGGACCAAGATGGGTTACTGTGTAATAAAAAGATTTCTCCAGATGTTCAAAAAGCGGTACCTCTGTTCCCTTCTTACAATCAAAGGGTACCTGCACATCAAGTATCCCATAATCACCAGTCTCTTTGATATATGCTGCTACTGCTGCGATCAGCCATAACGGGTCGTCATTAAATCCGCTTCCAACATCCAGATTCCCCTGTTTTGTCAGCGGCTGGTACTGATGATATGCACTTCCATCCGGAAACTGTGTAGATGCTATATCAATAATCCTTTCCCTTGCCCGCTCCGGGATAAGATGCACAAATCCCAGAAGATCCTGACAAGAATCGCGAAACCCCATCCCCCGTCCTGTTCCTGATTCGTAATAAGATGCTGATCTGGACATATTGAAGGTTACCATACACTGATATTGATTCCAGATATTTGCCATGCGGTCAATATGTTCGTTCTCGCTGACGACTGCAAAGCGTGCCAGCAATGTTTCCCAGTAATTTTTCAGTTCTGCAAAGGCCTGCATCGCTTTTTCCATTGTATTAAATCTTTCAATCAATGCTTTTGCAGAGGTTTTATTGATAATTCCGGGAGCTTCCCATTTATCATCTGCCGGATTTTCACAATATCCCAGCATAAAAACAAATTCTTTTTCCTCTCCCGGCAGCAGAGTCAGATCTATCTGATGTGCAGCAATGGGATACCATCCGCTTGCAATAGAGTTACTGCATTTTTTCTTACATACAGCTTCTGGAAAAGCATTCCCGTTTCCTGCTCCCAGAAAAGCATCTCTGTTGGTATCATAATTGTCCACCTGTGTATTTACTGTAAAGAAACTGTAATGTTTCCTTCTTTCTCTGTATTCTGTCTTATGATAAATCGTACTCCCCTGTACTTCCACTTCTCCGATACTTAAATTTCTCTGGAAGTTCGATGCGTCATCCACTGCATTCCAGAGGCAGAATTCCACGTATGAGAACAGAGAAATATTTTTTTCAGTTTCAGAGTTATTTTTCAGTTTCAGACAATTGATCTCACATGAAGCATCAGAGGGCACAAAAACCAGAAGCTCTGCTTTTAGATTATTTTTCGAAGAACAGAAGCGACTGTATCCAAGACCATGTCTGCATTCATAAGTATCTGTTTCTGTTGCAGACGGCATAGTTCCCGGATTCCAGATTACTCCGTCATCATTAATATAATAATACTTTCCGTTGGAATCTGCAGGAATATTATTATAACGGTACCTGGTAATTCGCAACAATTTTGCATCTTTATAAAAGCTATATCCTCCGCAGGTGTTGGAGATCAGTGAAAAGAAATCATTACTTCCCAGATAATTGATCCAGGGTAATGGTGTATGTGGTGTAGTGATAACATATTCTTTCGCCTTGTCGTCAAAATATCCGAATTTCATTGAAAAGCCTCCTTAAAAAGAATAAATAAACACTTGTGAAGAAAAGGCCGAAAACAGACTTGCGAAAACGAATACGTTCAGAATTTATATGTTTATTATATAGTTTAGATTGGATTTATCACAGTATAATTCAGTTTTTCAAAAAAATCAACTACATTTTTAGCAGTCAAAATATTTCACAACTGTTATTTTAACTTCCGTAAGATCATCGCGAAACTTTTCGTTATATTAAAGCCTGTTTTTTGTGAAATTAATAAATTATTATAAATTCTTTTTTGTGCAACAGGGATAAATTATACAAATATAACAAAAATACTTGAATTTTATCTGAAAATAAAGTACGATTAGCTTGCGAAAACGTTTTAGAAGCAAAAACAGAAAAGGCTGGACTATAATATGGTATCCATGAAAGACATCGCAAAACAATGTAACGTATCTGTTGCAAGCGTCAGCAAAGCACTTAATGGTTATTCGGATATCAGCGAAGAAACCCGACAGCTTATTTTGAAGACTGCATCAGAAATGGGATATCTTCCAAATTCCTCAGCAAGAGCACTAAAGACCAGACGCAGTTATAATCTTGGCGTACTTTTTGTAGACGAAGCCATGAGTGGCCTCACCCATGATTATTTCAATCATGTACTGGAAAGCTTTAAACGCACTGCCGAATCCAGAGGATACGACATCACTTTTACCAGCGGAAACCTCTCCGGTCAGCATCTCAGTTATTATGAGCACTGCCGTTACCGTGGAGTCGATGGAGTGGTGATCGCCTGTATCAATTTTTTTACAGAAGAGGTACAGCGCCTGGTACAGTCCGAGATACCGGTAGTCACTATCGATCATGTATTTGATGGAAGAATTGCTGTTGTTTCCAACAACATTCAGGGAATGGAAGAACTTGTCTCTTATATTCTTGAACGGGGACACAGAAAGATTGCCTATATTCACGGAGAAGATTCCTCTGTCACACGAAACAGACTTGGAAGTTTTTACAGAACTCTCCAGAAAAAACGAATCGATATACCTGATGAATATATGCCAGTCATTCCTTATCGAGATGCAGAAGCTGCAGCAATAGCAACTTCAGAGCTTCTGGATCTGAAAGATCCTCCTACCTGTATCCTCTATCCGGATGACTTCTCCGCACTGGGTGGCATCAATGAAATCCACGAACGTGGACTTCGAATACCAGATGATATTTCCATTGCAGGCTATGACGGACTTACTTTTGCACGCATCCTGGAGCCACGGCTGACAACTCTGTGTCAGGACACAGAAACGATTGGACGGCTTGCCGCACAGAAGCTGATTGATCTTATCGAAAATCCTAAAACAACGATCATCGATAAATTCACCGTTGATGGAAGACTTTTCCCCGGTGCATCAGTCAGAAATCTGGCAAAATAAGAAAATCTTCAGTATCTTCACAGTTGGTGGACTGCTGAAAAGTTACAATCAACCCAAAACAATTATCACAAGGAGGTAATAACATGATGAAGAGAAAAGCTATGGCAATTACATTAACAGCAGCTATGCTTGCCGGTCTTACAGCAGTTCCAACATGGGCTGAAGATGCAGCCGCTGACGAAGGTAAAGTTTTAAACATTTATTGCTGGAATGAAGAATTCAAATCCCGTCTGACTGACCACTATCCCGGATATGAAGAAGTTGACGGAACTCATGGCAAGATCGGAGATGTTGATGTTGTATGGAACATTACTCCTTCTGATGACAATGCATATCAGAATAATCTGGATGAGACTCTTCTGAAACAGGCTGATGCAGCAGCAGATGACAAAATCGATCTCTTCCTTGTTGAAGCCGATTATGCACTGAAATATGTAAATACAGATTATACAATGTCTGTGGCAGATCTGGGAATCACAGATGAGGAAGTTGCAGACCAGTATCAGTACACCAAAGATGTTATGACAGATTCGGATGGCAACTTAAAAGGTCTTTCCTGGCAGGGCTGCCCGGGTGCTATGATCTACAGAAGAGATATTGCAAAAGAAGTATTCGGAAGCGATGATCCGGCAGAGGTTCAGAAGAAAGTTGCAGACTGGGATACATTTAAGGCAACAGCTGAAGAGCTGAAGGAAAAAGGCTATCAGATGACTTCCACTGTAAATGATGCCTACCGTGTATTCTCTAATAATGTAACTTCCCCATGGGTTGTTGACGGAAAGATCACTGTTGATGACAATATCAAAAACTGGGTAGATATGTCCAAGGAAATGGTTGATGCCGGAGAAACAGCTACCTATGAATTGTGGAGTGATGACTGGAGCAAGGGCTTCTTCAAAGACAGCAATGTATTCTCATATTTCGGACCTGCATGGTTCATCGACTTCTCCATGAGCGCTGACCAGGATGGTTCAGTTGGTAAAGATGGCGGCTGGGCTGCAACAGAAGGGCCACAGGCTTCTACTGGGGCGGAACATGGATTACAGCAGCTGCAGGCACAGACAATCCCACACTGGTTGCTGATATCATGAGAACGATGACAACTAACGTTGACGTTATGAAAGAAATCGTTACTGCTGATAATGACTTCGTAAACAATAAACCTGCCATGGAAGAAATGGCTAAAGATGAAAGCTACGGCGATGCAGTTCTTGGTGGACAGAATCCTCTGGCTATGTTCTGTGCAGGCGCTGATAAGATTGATCTGAGTAACATGAGTATCTATGATCAGGGCTGCAACGAAGAATTCCAGAATGCCATGAAGAACTACTTCGAAGGCAACGCATCTTATGATGAAGCTCTCGACCTGTTCTATAAGGCAGTTGTAGAAAAATATCCGGAACTTTCCTATTAATCAAACATTGAAACCTGTGTGCCTGCCTGACCATCAGGCAGGCACACTTTGGATTACAGCAGACTATGGAGGAAGATAATGGCAAAGAATAATAACCATAAAGCGGTCAGCTATAACAAATGGGGATATATCTTCCTGATACCATTTGTAGTAGTATATCTCATATTCCAGCTCGTTCCGCTTATCAGTACAATTTATAACAGTTTCTTTGAAAATTACAGATCTGGATTAACGCAGATAGGACCGAATTTTGTGGGACTTGCCAATTATGCAAAGCTCTTTCAGGATGGCGATATCTGGATTTATTTTAAAAACACAATGATCATGTGGGTAATGGGATTTATCCCACAGATCCTGGTTTCCCTGCTCCTGGCTGCCTGGTTCTCCAATCCAAGCCTCCGGCTTAAGGGACAGCGCTTCTTCAAAACAGTTATTTATCTGCCAAACCTGATCATGGCATCCGCCTTTGCAATGTTATTCTTTACCTTATTTGCAGACGGCGGTCCCATCAATGCAATGCTGATGCAGTCAGGAATACTGAAACAGGCATATTCCTTTTTCAGCCATGCCTGGAGTGCCAGAACCCTTGTTGCAGTCCTGAACTTCCTGATGTGGTTCGGAAATACAACTATTCTTCTTATGGCAGGTATGATGGGAATTGACTCCTCGCTTTACGAGGCAGCTGAAGTAGACGGTGCAACTTCCTCACAGATTTTCAGAAAGATCACTCTTCCACTCCTTCGTCCAATCCTGATCTATGTTATGATCACATCCCTGATCGGCGGCATGCAGATGTTCGATGTACCTCAGATCCTGACAAACGGAACCGGCGACCCCATGCGTTCCACTATGACACTGATCATGTTCCTGAACAAGCATCTGTTCAGCAAGAACTACGGAATGGGTGGTGCATTATCCGTATTCCTGTTCATTATCACAGGAGTGCTCAGCCTGATCGTATTCCGCTTTAACAAGATAAAAGACTGATGGAGGTGAGAAGAATGAATGAAAAAAACTCCAAAAATAAAAAAGGAATGAGCATGAAAGGTCAGCGTACTCTTGCCTATATCGTACTGATCATCATTTCCTTCTTCTGCCTGTTCTGGTTTTATGTACTGTTTATCAATGCCACCAGATCTAATGGCGCACTGAAAAAGGGATTCACAGCCATTCCCGGAGGACATCTCATTGAGAACTGGAAAAATCTTCTCGCAGGAACACTCCCTGTATGGAATGGTATGTTCAACAGTATTTTCATTGCTACCTGCTCCGCTGTTTTATGTACCTATTTTTCAACAATGACTGCTTACGCTATCCATGCATACAATTTTAAAGCAAAAAAATTTATGTTTACATTTATCCTTGCAGTCATGATGATCCCAACTCAGGTAACTGCTCTTGGATTCCTTCAGCTGTTGGGAAAAATAGGTCTGGACGACTCCTTTGTCCCACTGATCGTTCCAAGTATTGCTGCTCCTGTTACTTTCTTCTATATGAAACAGTACATGGAAAGCAACCTTCCTCTGGAGCTTGTGGAAGCAGCACGTATTGACGGTTCCGGTGAATTTAATACCTTTAACAAAATCGTATTCCCGCTTATGAAACCGGCTATCGCTGTGCAAGCAATTTTTACCTTTGTACAGAGCTGGAATAATTACTTCATTCCGGCGCTGGTCCTTCACTCAGATAAAAAGAAAACACTTCCTGTACTGATCGCACAGCTTCGAAGTGCAGACTTCCTGAAGTTTGACATGGGACAGGTGTATGTAATGATCGCCTTTTCCATCTTCCCGGTCATCATTGTCTACATTCTTCTTTCCAGATTCATTGTAGAAGGTGTTTCCGCAGGTGCGGTTAAGGGTTAGATGCTGATACAACAAAAGCTGTCTGTTCCGGATGCAAATACATCCGGAATCCAGACAGCTTTTTTAATTATTTGCAGTACTGTTCTGTAATGATGTTACTATTTACAGCTCAGAGTTTTATTTTCTTAGATCTCAGCCAGTTTCAGCAGATCCGGGATCTTGGATTCCCATCCAAGTGCATGATATGTACACCCTGACAGTATGGCTTGCACTCTTTGATAATACGTGCAGCGATCTCAACACCTGTGATACCTGCTTTTGTCTTTTCTTTGTCTGCTTTCAGTTCCTCGAGCATTTCGTCCGGAACATGAATGCCGGCAACGTTGTTGTTCATGAATTTAGCCATTCCAGCGGACTTCGGAATGATGATACCAACCTGTACAGGTTTTCCGAACTGTTTTGCTTTTTCCATGAATTTGATGAATTTCTCCGGCTCAAATACTGCCTGTGTCTGGAAGTATTCTGCACCTGCAGCTACTTTTCTTTCCATTTTTGCAAGCTGTGCGTCAACGGAATCGCTGCATGGAGATACAACAGCACCCTTGGAGAATTTTGGCGGCTCACCAACCAGTTCGTTTCCTCCAAGATCCACACCGGATTCCAGAAGCTTCACTGTGTGAAGAAGGGATACGGAGTCAAGGTCGAATACAGGTTTTGCCTGTGGGTGGTCACCCATCTTTGTATGGTCACCTGTAAGGCAGAGGATGTTGTCAATACCCAGCATTGCAGCGCTGAGAAGATCAGACTCCAGAGCGATACGGTTTCTGTCACGGCATGCCAGCTGGAAGATCGGATTCATGCCTGCATCCTTGAGAACTTTACACATTGCAAGAGATCCAAGACGCATAACAGAAGACTGGTTATCAGTTACGTTAACTGCATGAACATCCTTGAGGTATGTTTTTGCTTCTTCTACCAGTTCATCTACGTGGATTCCTTTTGGCGGTCCTACTTCTGCAGAAACTACAAATTCACCACGGTCGAATAATTCTTTCATTTTCATTGTACATTGCTCCAATCATTATAATCTATTTTAATTCATCGTCTGTTGCAAAGTTATGAATCTGTGTCGGACATTTCAGCGCGTCAAGGCGTCCAATCTCTTTCAGACGTCTGTAGATGCGTTCCCATCCACATTCCATCTCGCTGTCCACTTCACATTTACCGTTCTTGGAACCGCCGCACTGGCCATTCACAAGGCTCTTTGAACATGCTGTGATCGGGCAGATTCCGCCTGTCAGGTTCAGGTAGCATTCACCGCACTGGTCACATTTGTACTCTAACGGTGTCACGCCCTGGAAACCTGGTACCGGGTATGTATCGCAGGCTGCACAGACCATCTTATCTTCCAGATATTCTGAAACGGTCTGTACACCAACACCGCAGGAGAATACCAGAACCAGATCTGCTTCCTGGATCTTGCTCATATGTTTCTTAAGACGTAATTCCATATTTTCCGGATTACAGATGTAATCAGTTGTCATGATTCCTGTCACATTTCCTTCAGCTGCAAGTTCCTTCTGAAGTCGGGCAGCTTCTTTTTCCGGAAAACGAACTTCCTTACATCCATGACAGTTGATAATGAAAACTTTCTTTCCGGCTGTCAGTGATGTAATCGCTTCTTTTGCTTTTAACTGGGTAATCAACATATTACTTCATCCCCCTTACTGCATTTTTTCCGGCTTTGATACTGTTAATGATCGGAATCTTGGAAGAACAGATATACTGACAGCATCTGCACTCAACACAATCCATAACGTTCATGTCTTTCATGCCCTGCCAGTTCTCATCTTTCGCATATTTCACGAAATACAGAGGTGAAAGTTCCATCGGACATACATCTACGCAGCGTCCGCACTTGATACACGGCTGTTCTTTTGTCTCATCCGGTTCAACGGCAATAATACCATTGGAGCCTTTCATCATCGGTACATCCAGTGTGTTCAGAGGGAATCCCATCATTGGTCCGCCCATCTTAACCAGAACATCGTCATCTGTAAATCCGCCGCAGTAATCGATCAGCTCTCTTACGCTTGTACCGATCTTGATAACGAAGTTTCCAGGATTCTTGATCTTCTCGCCTGTTACTGTTGCAACACGCTCAACCAGAGGCATTCCTGTCTGGATCGCATCGGAGATTGCTTTTACTGTACTGATATTATCTACAACAACGCCGACATCTGCCGGAAGACCGCCGCTTGGAACAATTCTTCCCATAACGCGCTTGATGAGAGTTTTCTCAGCACCCTGCGGGTATTTTGTTCTTGCAACAAATACTTCCATGTTTCCGATATCAGCAACTTTTTTCTGCATTAATTCAATGGCATCCGGCTTATTATCCTCGATAACGATGATACCCTTCTCGGCACCTGTTGTCTTGAGGACTGCTTTCAGACCAAAAATAATGTCATCTGCATACTCAAGAAGTACTCTGTGATCTGCTGTTAACAGAGGCTCACATTCACATCCGTTGAGAAGGATGGTATCTACCGGTTTGGCAGGTTTAAGTTTGACACAGGTCGGGAAACCTGCACCGCCCATACCAACGATTCCGGCTTCACGGATGATATCAATGATCTCATCCGGAGTAAGATTGTCAAGATCACCATGTGGCTGTACGGATTCGTGCAGAGTATTTTTTCCATCCGACTCAATGACAACAGCCATCACTTCGCTTCCACGTGTGCCATGCATACGCGGTTCAACAGCAACTACGGTTCCGCTTACGCTGGAATGTACCGGAGCACTGATAAATCCGGCAGCTTCACCGATCTTCTGACCAACTTTTACAGTGTCACCAACCTGAACGATCGGATTAGCCGGTGCGCCCAGATGCTGTGACATGGAGATTACAACTGTCTTCGGATCCGGGAATTTCTTCAGAGCGATGTGCTCACTGAATTCCTTGCGTTCTGACGGATGAACACCGCCGTAATATCCGTCCAGTCTTTCTTCTCTGATGGACTTCACATAGTCGTTGATCACTTTGAAATTAACTTTGGAGAAATCACGAACCTGTACAGGCTGGTTTAAGAATTCTTCCAGACGTCCCTGTTTTGCAAGTCTCTGGTAAATCTTCTCCCATGCACAGTCTTTATTCGGATCTACTTCGCATTTTCCATTCTTTGCTCCACCGCACTGTCCATTGACAAGACTCTTTGAACAGTCAACGATCGGACAGACACCTCCGGTAATGTTCAGATAACACTGCGCACATGCGTCACAGCTCTTCTTGGTAAGTGCCATGCCATGATGACCTCTGTAGTTAAGGGTGTTGCTTGCAGCAACTACCGGCTTACCTGCCAGATCCGCAACGGTCTGAATACCAAGGCCACAGGAAATTACTACTACATTCTCTGTACCTTCCGGAATCAGATCCTGTAATTTTCTTTCTGTGTGCATCTTATTGCATAAGAAATCAAATTTTGCACTGCCTGTAACCTTCTTTCCCTGATCTGCAGCGAATTTCAGGAATTCGTCACAATCCGGTTCGTCAACAGTTTCAAATTCTTTGAAACATTTGTTGCAGGCAATCACAAACAGGTTGTCCTTACCGTCAAGCACTGATGCAAGTTCATCACTGCTTTTCAGTTTGTACTTAGTATAGTTTTCCAATTGCTCACCTTCCTCACGATAAAATTTTATCCTTATGATATCTGTTCTTATCCGTTCCCTCCATCTCTGCACTCAAAAAAAGGGCCAATAAAACCAGATAAATAAGTTCAATACATATACCTTATTAAATGTAACATAAAATGCACATTTTATCCAGTTTTATTAGCAAATTTTATAAATTTCTTCTATGATTTTATCCAAAATTTCTATGAAGTGCAGATATTTGTACTGTAAAGGATGTGGAATCAATAAATTGTATACAATATACCACATTCTATAGCAACTATGACGATTCAGCACCTTCACACAGTTACGCTCTCAAACTCAAATCTTTAGAAATCGCCTTCGGTGATGGAATAATTACTCTCCATACAAGTAAATACTAATGCAAGCTTCAAAAAAGATATGATATAATTAAAGAAAAATATTTGCAATATCCCCCAACCACTCATTTATCAGAAACATTTATCAGAAAGGAGCGTGTTACATGAAAAAAGAAAATCCGGCAAATCCTGTTAACGTTACTGTTGTTTGTATTCTCAATACTAATCATATCAATCCCGACTCAGGCTGCCAAACCTGCAGCTACAACCGTTAAATCCAAAACTTCCTATGCCAATTCCAAAGAATCCATGACTGTAAGAGGACTGGATGCAAAGAAAAAAGCAGTCTGGAAATACGTTACAAAGAAATATACTGCTACAGAGCTTCCAAGGACAAAATGTATTGTCCGCAAGGATAAGGTTTATGTTTTTGAAAGTTCAAAAATCGTCGTACTTCGAAAAAAAGACGGAAAACAGTTATGGACTGCAAAAAAAATCAGCCTGCAGGACACCTTTGCAAATTTGACAAAATGACAATCTATATGTAACCGGATACTACGATAACTATGTTTACAAAGTATCCACAAAAGGAAAGATTCTCTGGAAAACAAACGCATCCAAAGCCAATAATTACTGGCCATATAAAATAAGCATTTCCGGTAATCAGATGACCATCCTGTATGAAATGAATGATAATGATGATTCATCAGAAAAAACTCATAAAATAGTTTTTAATATAAAAACACAATAAAAATCTGATTATCCGCTAAAACACAGTATCTATCAGCATTTTCAAGGAAATAAACACATCAATTTACTACTTATTTACTACTAACGAATGAGCCTTGATACGCAAGTTTTCCTAGATATGCAAAGATATGGTACAGCACATCAGTATTGAAACAAGAAAAATTGAATAACTTATAGACTATGGAACGCCTAACATGTACGTTCCTTTTACCTATTTTTCCATGCCGTTCTTTATGGACCTGGTCTATTTTATTACCCGAATTAAAAGGAAGCCATAAGTATTTAATG